>ERZ1026998.299-NODE-299-length-18712-cov-10.198371_pt1 | contig 18712 bp, 16 predicted proteins | sample MGYA00519288_ERZ1026998 | MGnify/ENA primary metagenome ERZ1026998 (study PRJEB26926, sample SAMN06164454) | human gut metagenome | biome: ENVO:00009003; feature: ENVO:2100002; material: ENVO:00002003 | host: Homo sapiens | place: USA | collected 2012 ...
ATCTACACTTCTAGCTTCGTCGGCAGCGTCAGATGTGTATAAGAGACAGCATAATCATGAACGCTATGATTTATTCTTTTTCCTGTCCTGTTAGATAACATATCTCATTCCTTCTATAACAATTATTCTACCGTGCTCAAAACTCTTCGCTCAGAGGCCGCCAATTCGGATCAGACATGTCTTCTACATATTCCGTATTGTTAATGAATAGTTCCTCATCTATATCACGCACAAACCCCCATTTAATGCCATACTTTTCAGCATAATTCTTGAATGCATTAAATTTATTTCCAACCTGAACATCTATATTTTTGCTATGCCCGGATACTTCACCGCCCTTAGTTTCAATAATCCAGGTCGTACCATCATCCATTTCAACTATATAATCTGGATAGAATAGCCACTGGTGCTGAATGAAATCCGCATATACAATAGACAAATACTGTTGACCAGTATCACCGTTCTTATATACCCATTTTACACCCGGAGCTTTTTCACAATATTTTTCAAACAACCTCTCCGGCATACTCCTTGTCTTATCTGTAATGAACTCATTTGTATACTCTTTGTATGCGTTAAGACGTAAGAACATACGATTCTTCACTTCGCAGTACTTGTATAACTCCATCTCAGGGATTGAAAACGGTGCAGTCTTAGGCTCAAGAATCAAATTCATCTGCGTTCCGCCCATTTGAGAAGTAACGCTCTTGAAGTCAAATTTCAACTGCTTTACATTATTAATGATAAATGCATAAAAATCCGAATTTTCCAACGCAATAAATTTATATTTTGTTTTCTTTCCTTTACTAAACATTCGTCTCAGGATATTTTTAACCTTTTGAGACTGCATTCCAGTTACAGTTTTTATTTCATCAACAGAGTGAAGCAAATAAATACCATGTGAATGTGTATTTACCTGAGTCTGCACATTTACACTATGTTTTGAAAAGCCTGATGCCATATCCTCAGTTGTTCTAAAAATTCCTTGAAGTATCTTACTATCTATCTCGTGGCTAAAGTTATAGCCGCCAGCTTCAAGGTTTTCCCGATTGACTCTCATATTGCTTCCCAAATTATACTTCGTCTTAAAAAATTCATAAACTTTTATCAGAGTTTCTCTCTCCCCTAGGCCATCAAAATCAAGGTTTCTCAGCTCCTTAGTTAGTTTGAAATCGCGCGCCTCATCACGCAGAAATAGTCTTCTGACCTGATATGCTTTGTCCATAGTTGAAAGAAGTCCCATTTTGTACTGCGTATCTAAAGTATATATATAGCAGTAGTCAAGCGTATCCAACCCATAATGCTTTCTCTCTGGCATTCGTCGGATTCTTCCTATAGTCTGTATTTGGAAATCCTCACTTCCACCTTCACGAAGTTTTACTAGAATCTTAGCACGTGGGCAATCCCATCCCGTAGAAATAGCCTGTTTCATAAGCAAAAACGCAGGGCTGCCATCAAGATCCGTCAAGTTATCAGTATTCCTTTTTTCATCACTCACCCAAATGGATACCATACCGTTATCATATGTGTATCCCATACTCTCTAGTTTTTTTTCTACTGCTTCAATTGTTTCCGGCTGTCCCATAGGAAACTGTATAAGCACAAGTGGGCGTATTTTCAACTGAAGAAGATCATATCCCTCCTGAATTTCCTGTCTTTTAGCATCTGCAAGCTCAAGAAGATAATCATAATCATTCGTAATCTGTTTTCTTTCATCAACGCCTTCATTGACATATATTGCCCGTGTGATTAGTCCTGCATTTATCACCTCATCTTCAGGTATTTCATAAAACTCATAATGCGGAACTTTTTGCGCTGTGGCTGAAACTCGAATTATTTTCTTTGGCGCAAAAGCATTTATGATATCATCCGCTTTTTTCGTATTATTTAAATGTTCTTCATCAATAATAACAATAAAACGTACTCCCTCCTTATGAGCGTCTGCAATCATTTCAAAGAGATTTGCACGTTCACTATCCTTTAAAGCCGTATTCCCCTTCTTCGTCACAAGTTCCCAATTAATAAATGTGACACTCCCTCCTTCGAATCCCATCAGCATGGAATATAATAAGTTTCTAGTATCAATATGCGGTGCAAGTGCATCCATACTATCCTTACTTTGCTGTTCAAGATCTCCTTTACCAGGGCATAACCAAATAAACGCTGTTTTACCATCTGTATTCTTAAGATATTCATCCACATATTTTATAAGAATTACCGTTTTCCCAGCTCCTGTAGGCGCTTTAATTGTGATAACCTGCTTACTACTTTCTTCTATCGTCTTGTCAATCAGGAATTCTACGCAATTATTCTGAAATTCATAATCATTAATACCGTTTACCATGTCTCTCCTGCCTCCCTCAACTCAAGGTCGAAATAATAATCCGGAACAGTGAATGCATTAATATCCTTGATTATTTTTTCCTGATTAGTTGTCAAAAGAACATTCTGACTGATGAATACTGCCTGAAGATTATCATATTTATGGAAATCTCTTTCAAAATCATCCATAGCGTCATCATCAAGTATTAAAACATAGCGTTTATTATCGACCTTTACTCCATATTCCAATTGAATCATCTCAACAATATGAGCAAGCAATTCATCTGTAAGTTCGTCTGATGATTTTGAAACATAATCTGTTTTGTAGTACATCAAATTAGCTGGTATGCCAGTATAGCTTTCTTTTTTTCTTCCAAACAACTGAATATATCCATCCTCGAATTCTATAGAAAACGAGTCATATTGATCACTATTTTCCCGCTTTAGTTCATCTATGGTTTCCAGAATTGAATTGTTCTTCAAATCAGATGCTTTTAATTCCTTTTCAAAAATCAAGGTCATAATTTCCCTTGAATATAGTGATCCATCGGCAACTTTTCCTGTTATAACAGTTTTGATCCGATTGTAAGTAATATTCTCACAAATACCGTTTTCATTATTTGTGCAAAGTATAAATTTTCTATGTCCTCCATCCGATTGGTTAAGTTCAAGAACAGCCTGCGCCGTGGTTCCTGAACCTGCAAAAAAATCTACTACAACTGCATCTTTTTTATAATATGTGGAAATCAGTTTTTTTATCAGTTCGATAGGCTTCGGATATTCAAAACGATCATCAATCTTACATGCACTTAACTGTTTTTTTGCTATATCGTTGGAGTATGCGTTTTTTATAAAATCTATTGTTGATATTTTCCTTGTTTTCTCACGGTACGAAATATAGTACTCTCCCGTATCTTTGTTCTTTTCTATGATGGCATTCAAGTATCCTTTCGTATAAATACGCCCATTTTGAAAAACAATCCATCCTTTTTTCAATCCAAACTCATAAAGATCCTTTGACCATCGCCAGGCATAGTCTTTCTGCAAATGATCTCCCGCTTTTCTCTTTTTATAGGCCTCTATATCACTGCCAGGATAATATGTAATCCCATCGTGCTCAATTGGATAATCTAATGACGCTGAATACGATATAGAATTACAGTCCAATGGTTGCTTTAAATTGTAGCGTCCTCTTTCTTCAACAAATTCATCTGAATACTTGTAACTATCATCTTCAAAAGCTTCTCCAACAAATACATCTTCTCTTCCATTTGTATAACACAAAACATAATCATGACTAATCATATAAGCCACTGGTGTCTTACCACTTTTCGTAGCTAAACGTGGAAATACCGCCACAAAATTATTGTCACCGAATATCTCATCGCATAATAATTTTAACTGGAAAAACTCATTATCATCTATACTAATAAAAACAACGCCGTCATCAGAAAGAATCCTTTTTGCAATTAATAAGCGTTCTTTCATAAATGAAAGCCATTTACTATGCTTAAATGTATCAGTTTTATCTACCATTTTGTCATCATATATAAAGTCATCTTTGTTTCCGGTATTATAAGGCGGATCTATGTATATAACATCAACCGTACCTTTATGAGTTTTTTCCAACAGCTTCAATGAGTGAAGGTTATCTCCTTCAAGCAAAAAATTATATTGGCTACCAGATTCACCACAATCTAACTCTAATGAATTCACTTCGCTAAAAACCGGGATATTACTTCTCATCATAATATCAACAGTTTCTTCATGTTCTTCCCAAACTAATCCATATTTTTTTGTTGTCAATTCTCTTTCAATTTGATTAAGCGCTATTAAAGATTCATCGTCGTTGTGGCTTTCTTTTAATTTTTCCAAAAAAGAAATCATCCGTTCTCTTTTAATCTGTGATAAATTTGCCATATGGGGCCTCCTTATTTTATTTTGCTTCCATATTCCGAGGAAAAATTCTATTCATCGCAAACCATTTATCATGTTCACAAGTGTCGCAAAGATACAGAAACTTATTTTTCCACTCTTCTGGTTTTCCAAAAGATTCTACAAGTCGTAGGTTATTACCGCAATGTGGACATTGTGGCGTATATGCGCACAATAATTTTGAATATGCCAATGCTCGATTCCATCCCCTTATTTCCTCATCATTATCAATCTCTAGAAGGGATTTGCCCATTCTCATATGATACATATAATAAATTGCATTTTGAGACTTCGGAGAAGGCATTTTTCTTATTCGCGGTTCCTCAAAAAACCGTGTTTTTAAAACATATCCCGGTATTACAATTTCATCAGCTAAATTATCGAAAAATACTCGGGTATAAATATCGCATGCATTATCGAATTCATCTTTCATCAGTCCATATAAAAAGGATTGTTTATCATTTGGGAACTCATTACGCTGCCTTCTTATATAAACCGTATAGTCATAAAACGTCTTTATAGACAAATTATCGCGGCAAAAGTGAGGGTATACAAAGTAGTCATAGAATCCTTTTATGTATTCAACCAATCTACGATAGTCTTCTGTCGTTCTCTCATCTTTGACTTTATGATGCATACTGGCATAATCTCTGGGATCCTGTAGAAGCGAGGATTTTATCTCAACAGTATATATCCCATTATTTTCCATAAACTCACGGGTTGTTATAGTAATTATCCCTGAATCTCCAACAGCATTCTCAACATCTTCATTAATCTTCCCGATAGCGTTTGCAATAACAGATTCTTCAATATCGGCTGAATAAATAATGCCATCAAAGGGTGCATGCTTTTCAAAGTTATCTCTTCTCAACTTATCATATGAAAGATATCTTGACCTACTATGCATTTCGAGGATTTTCTCAATAACAATTTCAGCCTTTTTACCTTGCTTTGTGTTCTGTCTTATTTCCTCAACTGGCCTATCTTGTTGCCATGTATTATGTGTGTGTGTTACTATTTGCTCAATTTCATTTGCATCCAATTCACAGTCACTCGGAATCGAACAAATAACGAAATCATCGACCATTCTCATTTTTTACCCACCTTACCGCAATAATATCTCATATCACATTCACGACAAGTCTTTTTATTATCGGATTCTTTTGAAAACTCATGTTTTTGTATTTTGGCAACAACTTTATCAAATTCCTTGATAGTTGTATCAATTGCTTCCTTTGACTTTTCAAAAGTTACTGTTGGTTCAGATTTCTCTTCGCCAGTGTAATAAAGGTGCATCCTGCTAACCTTTTTACCGGTCTTTTCTTCTACAAGATGTGCATACACTTCCAGTTGCCTTTTGTATCTACTTAAGGAATCTGATTCAAGCAGATTTTCAGGCTTCTTCTCAGATTTAAAATCAACAATTTCAACAGTCTCACCATGGCCACGAATCAAATCAACGGTTCCTTTTAAGATATAATCCGGTTTAACCAGACTTACATCCACTTCTGCATCCTGGATATGACTCCAAAGTGACTGTCCACCTTCTCCGCCGGGAATAAGGCCTACTCCATTTTCCATCCTTTCTACATAACGGAGCACCTGATTATATGCAGCATCAACCTGCTGTGCACCCAAATATGAATGTTCACTTTTAGATAGTGTTGAGTAATTTGTATCAAGCCATTGTCTAATGTTTTCCGGAGTGATCGTTGACTCCTCATGACGCATTGCCACTCTATGAACATCTTCAATAGTTTCATGAACCAATGTTCCGAATAAAGTTGCGCCAACTCTGACCTGAGTAAATCCGAGTTCTTTAAAGAATTTATACTGCAAAGAACAGGTTTCATATAATTCAATATGTGACGTAAATGAAAATGTTTGTTTAAGATTTACCGGCTTCACTTCCTCAAGAACCACATTCGATAAATCTACATCTTCGTAATCTTTCAGTTTTTGATAACATTTTTCAAATGCCTTACTGGGTGTTTTCCAGCCACCTCCACACTCGTTGCATGTAAGAACAAGTAAGTTTTGAGCACGAGAAAATGCAGTATAATACAATCTCCAAAAATCAAAATACTTTACATCTTTGTAGTCCTCAAAAGGTGGCCTTTGGAAGTATTTCCCTTCTACTTTTCCATTTAGTCCTTCGTTTCGTGCAGTCGGCCTCTCATATAACGAATCAACCATTACAATGGGGAATTCCATACCTTTTGACTGATGGATCGTCATAAACGAAACGCATCCTCTCGGAGCATATTCAGAGTCATCTTCATATTCTGTAATTCCACCATCATAAAGGAACTTCAAATACATGTTAAAGAACATCTCCGCAGCTCTCACAATATTTTGTACAGAGAATACCTCTATTCTGTGAAGATATTCATATTTACCAAGCACCGATGACATAATAGAGATATTTCTAGCCGCTCTTTCATCGATTACTCCACTTCCAACATCTACACCAATATATGATTTAAACGGCTCAAATTGAAGTAACTGATAAAGAAGTCCTGTAAATGCGTAATCCGTATTCTTTGTCAATGAACTATGTGACTTGAGAATCTCTTCATACCAGCTCTTCAATTCCTTGTTTTCTTGCATAAGCTTTTGAGCCGGCTTTACACAACGCTCTCTGTAAAATCGATAAAATTCCAAATACTGATCACTTGTAATTGTAAAGCTATCTGTTTTTAGACGAAGGAAATAATTCGGGAAGCACATAATCAACATGCCAATTAATTCCCGAACTTCTTTTCTTTCAAAGAACATTTCAGATCTCGGAGAGTAAACCGGAACATTATTCTCTTCAAGATATCGAATTAGACTTAATACTTTTTCATTCTTAACAGATTTGCAAAGAAACGCGACCTGATTATAATCTTTTACAACACCCTTCTTCTCCAAATCAGTTATAAAATGGTACACATTCCTGCACCATTCATCAAGATCATCCTCACCTGAACATTTGAAAACTGTTGTACCCGTGGAATAGTCTTTCTTGCCAGGTACAATTTGTTTCGGAAATCTGAAGTTTTTCCAACTGAATGACTCTGTTTCCTGCATCCAGTTATTATAGAAATCTATAATTTCTTTTTCCGAACGGTAATTTACGGTCAGGTTTATTTGCTTACATTCTCCCTCCGAGAAATGCTTGGGAAATTCCAGAATGTTTCTGATTGTTGCACCACGGAAACGATATAATCCTTGGTCATCATCTCCTACCACACAAATATTTTTTTTATCTCCGGCAATCAAAAAAGTAATCTGTTCCTGTATATAGTTTGTGTCCTGATACTCATCGACCATTATGTATTTGATGTGGTCTCTGATTTCAGAAAGGATAGCTGGATTATCGACGAGTAATCTGTATGCTTCAGTCTGAATGCTGGTAAAATCTATAAGATTTTCCTCTTCCATGATACGGTTATACTCATCCATGATATTTGCTATCGCAACTATTTCCGGATCGTCATCTTTGGCCATCTTGCTTGTATCGACCAATTCTTCCAGGAGGCCGCTCACATACGAAGCAATTTTATCCGCCTGTTTCCATGATCCGACATTATGAGCAAACAGGTCGTCATAATGTGGCAAGCTTCTAAAAGAATTAATATGTTGAAAGATCATATACTTCTGATCAAACTGATCCAGCATACGATAATTTTTTTTCACCCTGGTATATTCGAGGTGCTCCTTAATGATGCGTAAACAAATAGAATGAAATGTACCGACATACATATCATTAAGGTTTAAAGGAATATTCAGTTTATCTAACTCATTCGTAATTCTGGTCACAAGTTCCTTCGCAGCTTTTTCTGTGAAAGTTGCGACCATTATCTCTTCCGGTTTAAGATTCTTCTCTTTTATGAGATACACTATTCTTTGAACAAGAGTGTATGTCTTACCGGTTCCAGGACCTGCTATTATAAGCAAAGGGCCTTCTGTTGTTTGTATTGCTTCTTTCTGCTGATCGTTCGCATTTCCAAAATCAAAGGCCATTACTTTCTTCCTCCTTTGCATCTTTTACAAAATTGATCAGATCTCCAAAGTCGCAATCGTATTGATCACAGATCTTTTCGAGAACCGCCATGGAGATTGCTTCGCCCTTGCTCATCTTTGCCAACGTGCTACTACTAATTCCGATCTCATCAATCAAATCCGTTTTCTTTTTGTTTTTATCAATTAGTAATTTCCACAAACCATTGTATGATACAGCCATGCATTTACCTCGTCTTTAACTTCTCCGCCCGGACAGCGGTTAGATTAATGGTAGCATACAACGATTATAGCACAAGGCGTCAGATTTTGAAACAAATTATTTAGTTTCTCGAATATTTCTTTTTGTTGCTGCAATTTTGGTTTTGACATAATTTGTCACATCCAATATTCTCTAAAATTCGTACTTCGGGAGCTTTTTCTGTATTCTCTTTCTCAACTTTTTCTGTCTTTCGATGACAACCGGAATCTGATCAGCATGGTATTTGTCGCCATCAGCAATCTGCGTATAATAGCATTCCTCAGCCAGCTGATAATAACGGAACGCTTCCGCATCGTCCTGTGCAGTTCCAATGCCTTCGTAAAAAAGATCAGCCACTCTCTGATAAACACATCCAAGGTATTTGTTATAAAATGCAAGCAGCCTGTATGCTTCATTACACACAGGCTGCTTAATCAAATTTATTATAATTGATGAAAAATCGGTTGCATTTTGTCAAAAGTACAAAACTTTTTGAAGCCAAGTGCTTTTAATTCCTGTTATGATACTGAGGATATCCCAGCAATACTTGCTATCCCTGATACCTTATTCTTTCTACCAGCGTTTCCTTTTTCAGATTACTGCTTAAAACACAGGAAAGCACAATTTGTAGAATACCAACCAGAAGAATCATAACAAGAATCGGGATAAGAGGAACGTGATAAACGTTCATTCCAAAAATCCCATTATGCTTCGCATAGGAAAACAGTGCATAGCCAAGGGGCAGACCGGCAGCAAGTGCGACGCAGATGGTGCCAACCGTAAACATCATTCCCTGTAACTGCAGACATAAATTTAATTGTTTATTTGTCATACCCACAGCCTGTAATACACCGTATTCCTGCTTCTTCGTGGTGATATTGATGATCATGGTGTTTGCCAGATTCATAAACCCAATGAGACCGACAATTGCCATGAACAGATAGCAGCCAATTTCTTTTTCCACTTCAACACTCTTAATAAAGAGTTTCACCTTTTCATCATTAAACATAATTATTAATTCATCAACTGTAGCCAATGCTTCTTTGTTTCCTTGATGTGTTAAGCTTTCACACTCACCTCTAGACTTACTAGTATGATTACCTGTACTATTCCCTTTTCTACGAAAACCTTGGTTAAGTCCTTTTCTTACTAATATCATAGGAACACTCTTATTTTGACTCCGATACAGTCTTTCTTTTATATAAAGAAATTCCTCTTTGTTACCATATTCCAGTCGTTTTAATTCCTTTAAACTTGTTTTCTTAAATTCCTGACTTCTTTCATCATAATCCCAACTTGTAATCAACATGTAATCGCTCCTTCGTAATGCTTCCTTGCTATATAAAAATTTATCGTTTCGTTGCAGCCTTTGATTACAGATATGAACGCACAATCTCATACACATCTATCAATCTCTGTTGGTACGCACTTGGTCGTCCTGCAAAATCCGTATATTCATTTGGATCTGTAAAGATAGTAGTTAACTCAGGAACTCTATTCACGCAAAATATTTTATGCACTGTACATTCTTGCCCCACATGAACTGCCTCAACCTCTTTTGCTGTTACCAATCTTCCAATAAACTGATCTCCGGTAATATCTATTACAATTCCATCCTCTGTTTCCAACCACACATGATGCCACTGACTATCTTTCCTGCATGTTCCGTTTACCTGCCTCGTTTCTATTCCATGTTCCAGCAAATATTGACTTAACAAATCACAGGTATGCCCACAACAGTCATTTGGGAAGTTATTAAACGGATATAAATTTCTAAACATATCATCTTCCCATGCCGCATCTAATGCATTTCGAAATTGTCTTGCAATTCTTTCTATCTTTTTCATCCTTAATCTCCAATGTAACAATTTTAGATTTCCACAATATACTCTCTTACTATATCCATTATAAAATCTGCACTTTCTGGTGTATAATTAGGAGATTGCGCCAATACAACAAAGTCAAAATCCCCATCATACTTTACATCTTGAATAGACGGAATAATTAATAGAGGAACCTCTGGCTCTTTTACAGCATTCTTCAAATATGCTTGCTTTTCTTGTTTATCTGCATCATATGAAGGAAATTTCATATCTGGATTACACACAAGCTGTATTGTATTCTCAACCGGTTTGTCCCAAATGAACTTCTCTTCAAAATCTTTCAGTGTCTCCCACATATAATCATTTTTGTCGCCATTAGGATTAGCACAATAGGTCAAACTATTTATCCAGCGGAAGGCAATGGCATACAACAGGTAATCTCCTATTCCAACATCATTCAACTGTCCAAAGCAATCCAAATATTTTGTATGCATACGCCGTTCTTCAACCGGATATTGAAGCAAATCATCTAAAATATATGTCCATGAAAGATAACCCAAACCTAAATCCGCATGTGAATCTATATGTACAACTTCAAATGGTGTTTCCAAACTTTCTTTTGTTATCAACTCCTGCCAAAAGAATAGTGCTTCGTTGTGTCCGGTCACAATTCTTCCTTTGATTTTTCTATCTTTTGAAAGTCCAAGGTTATCTTCCAGAAAACTCCTTATTCGCTGCTCACTCCAAACACAATATCCATACTCATCTTCTGACAAACGATCTTCTCTACTTTCCGTAATCCCGATAGCTATTTTCTCCATAAAATAGTCCATATCCAAATCAAGAAGTTTCATTTTCTTCCCCTGTCTAAGTAGCAACCACTCTCAAATCCGCACTGTTTCCAAAAAGATTCACTTTCTTCTCCAGATGCTTCTAAATTTACTTCTCCATAATAGTCTTGTAAAAACTGAGCAATAATTCTTTTCCCCAGTCCTCTGCCTCGATATGGTTTAAACACCTCGAACAATGCAATCATCATTCTATCTTTGTTCTCATTTAAAAAGTAATAATTGATCAGAGCCACCATTGTTCCATCTTCACCATATACTTTTTCAGTTACATCCATATATTCCTTTTCAAGCAGTGTCCAACCGCTTAGTAACAAATCTTCTCTGTGTTGTATTGCCTGCAACTCTTCATAAGAACATTTTTTTAATATAAACACAGCTTTCTCCTCCTGTTGCATCATGTCCCTCAAGCTATCAAGTTACTACAACCCATGTATTTCTTCCTGCAACTTTTCAAGGAACTCAAGAATCTCTTCAAATTCCGGTATATTTCCATATATCATATTCCGCATAGCCTGATAATCATCTTCTAATTCTTTATGTATCCGCTCTCCCGGTACAAGCATAATGTTTTCTAAGGTTGCAGTTTCATAATGTGCTCCTTTTGCATAATAGAATTTCTGCTTAAATGCCACATCTTTTTCTAACAGCTCTTTTCGCTTAAATGCACTTTCCTTCACCCATGAATTACCCATATTATACACATCATATAAATGTCTTGCATATCTAGCAGGTAACGACTTTCCCTCTGAGAAATTTGCAATTTTATGTAATATGGTGAGTTTTTCCCAGAAAGTTCTCTCAACATCAATGGTCAAAACTGAAGTATCTGTTTGTGAAAAAATATCCGGATATTTTTCGGCCGCAAACGGAGTTATGCTTGTCTCATGAGATGGCATCCATTCTGCCAATGGTCCTATTTCCAATCTTACACAAGATCGTAAATACTCAGCCTCAAATATCTGCGGATAATAAAAATTAACCACCATCTCATCTTCTGTATCAACTGAAATCCATTCTCCATCACCCAGTTTTTCTTTCATTTCTATATTCAACTGGGGTATCAATTCCTCTTTATAAAATTTTGCTGCTTCCGAATTAATCTGCTTATTGAACAAATCCTGCTTTGTTTTCGATCTTTCTTCCCAAGGATTCACCTCGTCATTAATTATTTTTCTCCAGTCCAAAATCAAATCTATATCCTCGGAAAACCGCTCAATAACATGGTATGATTTAGAAAGGCTTGTTCCACCTTTAAATACGAAAGCATTTTTGTACCTGCAATCATGGAATAAATGATCCAACATAAAACATACCCAAAAGTCTTTCTCGATTACATTAGGTTGCATTCCCATAGAAATTGCAGTAGCCTGAAACAATTCTGTTCTATCCTTTATCTGTAATTTAGCAACTTCTTTCACTATTCAGCACACACCTTTCTGATCACTGCATATATCCATTCACTTACACCTGTTGCTTCCTCTAACATCTTTTTCTTTTCCGCCTCAGGTAATCTATTTTTTAAGCTCAAGATAATACTCTCATCAATCCGCTCTTTTCCCAATGTCTTTAATGCCTCAACAACCAAAGTGGTCGTCTCAGACATAAATGAAATCTCTCTATTTGCACGGTGCTTAAAAGACAATGTAATATTATCCCACGAAAATTTTCTATAGGGACCGTCACTGATATAGGACCAAACAACCGGAACCTGTGTAGATAGTCCCAACTTATTTAATGCTACATCTCCGCACGGAGCAATGGTCCAACGAAAACTTCTGGCAATAGCATACGCTACCCTTTCAGGATTTGCCGGAATATACTCTTTAAGTAGCTTACTATATGTCGGCTTTTCATATACTCCATCTAAAATCCTGCGGATATTCTTTTCTTCCACCTGTCTCCCAAGACATTTTCTTACTGTTGTAGTAGTTGCAATATCCGTAAAATCCGAAGTAACAAATACAGTTCCGACCTCAGCTATCTCTATCCTCTTTTTTATTTCCGCATAAATGCTATTAATCATAAAACCACTCTCCTTATTTTGTCACGATTATTATATAATTTTCGTGACAAAAATGCAATCTGTTTTATAATATTATCTCTCTACTAATGGTTATTATCCAAATTATGTAAAATCATTCCGTTTATCAGATTTATTGGTGTGTATGAGAATGCAGTATTTGTCTGACCCGGAAACTTCCTTGTGTATGGACCAAAAGAAACGATTCTGCTTACGAAGGATATTATACCGGAATCCGCAAGCTTCGGTGTAAAAATCAGTGATGACAGTATGGAACCCGAATTTGAAGACGGGCAGATTGCATGGGTATTAAAGCAGGATATGGTTGAAAATGGAGAAATCGGAATCTTCTCTCTGAACGGAGAAGCTTATATTAAGAAATTGCAGGATGATAAAAATGGCGTTTTCCTTATTTCCCTAAATGAGAAATACCCTCCAATTCCGGTCAGAGAGCATGACCGTTTTATCTGCATGTTATATCCTCCCATAATCAAATATTTTTAAATTCACAACTACTAACTGACCTAATGTCTATCAAAAGGCTTTTACATATTAGATAAAAGCATGTAAAATTTCTTTTACATAGCTTAATTGCGGTCTATTTAGCTTGTTTCTTGACTACTCAGGAAAAATATTTCTACCCTCGCCCCACCTGTATTTTCAGAATTTGAAAGTTTAATACCTCCACCATATTTTTCAGCCACAGTTTTTGCAAAAAATAGTCCCATCCCATAATGGGCTTCGCCATTTCTACTTGTGTCATCCATAAAAAACTGCTCTGTGCCATGCAATAATGCTTCTTTTGTAAATCCTGATCCGCTATCCTCCACAATGAATGTCAGCCGGCCATCCTGCTCCTTTGCGTCAATATAAATGATTCCATTTTCTTTTGTATGCTCCACTGCATTCTGAATCACATTCATTACGGCCCGGAACATTGGATCATAAGCAATCGTTACCTTTTTATCACTTTGTTCCGCCTTCCAATCTATCTTCTGGTGATAGATTTCTACCAGTCCGAGTGCCTGTTCCTTTATATCTGCGAAAAAATCTTCTAACCTCACCGTTGTATAGGTAACATCACTGCAATTCCATGATTTTGTGACATCTATCAACTGTTTTACATAACTTTGTATCTGTGTTGTGCCGTTCAAAACATAAGTGATATTATTCTTCTGTTCTGTGGTCAGTTCAGTCTCTGAAAGTAGTTCTGCATTTCCCCGTACAATCGTAAGAGGTGTTTTAATATCATGCGCCAAAGCAGACATCTGCTGTTTCTTTTCCTGCTCTGTTTTCCACTGCTTTTCTAAAGATTCTCGCAATGCATCTCGCATATCATCGATTGCCGATAAACAGTCATCAAACTCTTTGATACCGGAACAGGATGTCTCATATTCCAGATTTTGATCCTTTATTTGTCTGATTGCGTCTAATACAGGCTGCATCTGCTTTTTGATTCTTTTTCCAAAACGTATGGACGGAATGATGATAATCGCTACCGCTCCAATCACAGACATAATACTCATCACATTCTGTGGTCCTATAAAATGCTCCCTCAAAAAAGCTGAATGATATTGAGGTGTCAGGCGATATTGCAATACAACATATTCATTTTCCCTTACAATTACTTTATAAAAATATTTCCCGGATGCGTTTCCGTACTTTGCAACATTCCATGCTATCTGTTCGTATTGTTCTGACAGATCTCCACCTATTTTCTCTCCATTCTCTGAAAAGATTACATAATCACAAAGTGCGGGAATCATCTCAGCAGTCACTTTATCTGCACGTAGAATCGTATCATATGCTTCATTAATCTTTTGCTCTGCATAATTTGCCGGATAAATACAGCCCACACTAATCAAAAGGTACAGCAGCAGCCAAGCAACAATCACCAAACCTACTAATGATCCAAGCATGACCAGTACATATCTCATAAAAATCCAGCTGAGTGCATTGCTTCTCTTTACTCTTCCCATTTATATCCAATCCCCCAGACTGTTTTTATCGGTGTATAATCATAATCCGCAAATTTTGCTCTTATATTTTTGATATGCGTGATTATAGTACTGTCATTACTCTCATTGTCAAAGCCAAAGACCGCTTCCAATATCTGTTCCTTCGAGAAAACCTGTCCTCTGTTTTTAGCCAGAAATTCACAGATTTCGTACTCCGCTTTCGTAAGAGGAAGTTCCTTATCATCAACCAATAGTTTCTTTTGAGATATTTGAATACAGACCCTCCCCAAAACCATCCGGACAGAATGTTCCCTGTGCTCTCTTCTAAGATGTGCATTGATCCTTGCCCGAAGTTCCATCACTCCAAATGGCTTTGAAATATAATCATCTGCTCCTAAAGAAAGTCCGTTTACCAGACTGTTTTCCTCCGTTTTTGCCGTAAGAAACAAAATCGGACAATCCACAAGTGCCCTGATTCTTTTGCATAATTCGAAGCCATCAATTCCAGGCATCATAATGTCCAGTAAAATCAGGTCATAACGATGTAATTCTTCCATATTAATTTTTAGTGGATTACTTACTTTGGTAACCAGATGTCCATCCTTATTCAAAATGCTTTCTATCATTTCCAAAATTGCCGGTTCATCATCAACTGCCAGTATTTTTGCCATAGTTTCCCTCGATTCTATTCCGATATTCTGTTTCCTTCCCAGTGGTTTACCCACCAAAAATAGTATACCATACTAATCCCTGTAAATATTAAGCAACCTGGTATGAATGACAACCATTCACCTACACTAGTTTCTCCCAATACAGATTGCAGATAAGTATATGGTACTCTACCCGTCCAGCAGACAAATACATATTTCCACACATAATCTCCAAGTCCGGTAAGCATCAATGCACTAATTAGTCCTGATATAATCCCTGCTCCAATGGATACCCCTTTTCCAAACTGAAAAGCCAGAATCAGCTGCCACAGATAAAGTGGAACACTGCTTCCCCACAGCAGCAATGCTGCAAATATACATCCTTTCATGATTTCGATATCGCTTGATGCGATTCTTCCAAATCCAATTCCGAATATGATTGCTGTCAATAGGATAGAGCACAGACACAAAACCAGTAGCATCAACAGTTTCGATAAAAATGCTGCAGGTTTATCCGGTAAAGACAACAGATTTTGAAAATCACCTGCATTTTGTTCCTGTTCCATCACACTTGCTGTAAAAATTCCAATAAGTACCGGAAGTCCTGCTCCTATTGCCTGATAAAATGCAATCACTTTCATATTTTCATTCCATGGTGAAAAAAAGTAATATATTAAAAATATAACGCTGGTTATAATCGGAATCAGTAAGTGTGCCAGAATCACAGATGTTCCTTTCATCTTTCGCAAGTCTGCATTAAGAGATCTTCCAATCATCTTATTTCACCTCTCTTCTCTCAAACCATTTCAAAAACAGAACCGTTACAAAAACAAACCAGATGATTGAGAGACACATTCCCGGAACAATGACTCCCGTATCCAAAAGAGGATTCCCTGCTTCTGCGGCAAGTCCATTTGGTAAAACATGAAGCAACGGGCACATCATTCGCATAGGGATTGCAGAAACAAGTACATACCAGATTCTGGTTTGTGATATTACCACACCGCTGACGGTAATAAATAGGCAGACGAACAGGTTTACAATCATTCCAAATCGTTCACTTAAAAATAAAGCTACCGGAATCTCCCATAACTCAGAAACCGTCAGAAACAATACTGCAATCAACGCTCCTCCAACTGGAACATGTGTCGTTAGAAGAAAGCCTCCAAGCGTTGCTCCTGCAAACACAATCACATTAGAAAACAAAATCATGTACCCAATATAAATAATTTTCCCCAGCAACAATTTTCTTCTGTCTGTGGGAATAGTCATTAAATGATAGTATTTTATCTTTTTCTCCTGCGCCACAGAAAGATAACAAAATAGAGCAATCATCCCCGGCAGCAAAAGTGTATACCACCAGTTCCAAACACTTTCTGCATAAGCATTTGTCATCCCAAGAGTAAATATAAATGCCATGACAAATGTAAGAAGAGGAAATCCCCAGATAAACTTTTTTCGCATGGTTCTTTTGGCTTTTTGATGTTCTGCTTTTATAATATTAACCATGGATTTCACCTGCTTTCTGGTTTTTTCTTACCACATTCATAAACAAATCTTCAAGATTATCTCCCTGCTTTAATGCTCCTTCGTATCCTAAGATTCCACCTGAAATAATCCCGACTTTATCTGCAAGTAACTGTACCTCTGAGAGAATATGACTGGAGAGAATTACAGTGATTCCCTGTTCCGGAAAAGACCGGATCAGCTCTCGTAATTCCTCGATGCCTATTGGATCTAATCCATTCGTAGGTTCATCCAATATCAAAAGTTCCGGTTCTCCAAGCAATGCCATTGCAATGCCTAGTCTTTGCTTCATCCCCAAAGAAAACTGTCCTGCTTTCTTCTTTCCGGTGTTTGTAAGTGATACAATCTGCAAGACCTCATCAATTCTGTTTTCATCTGTACCAAGCAATAATTGTCTTACCTTCAAATTCTCTCTGGCGGAAAGATTTTCATAAATAGGCGGATTTTCAATTAACGCTCCTATTTTTGATAAATCTTTCCTATCCAAAAGTTTTCCATCAAAGTAAATCTTTCCTGCAGTTGGTTTCATCATACCGGTCAACATTTTCAATGTGGTAGATTTTCCCGCACCATTCGGTCCAAGCAGTCCATAAATCTGTTCCTTTTCGATATTAAGTGAAACATTATTTACCGCTTTCTGTTTTCTAAAATATTTACATAGATTTTGTGTCTGTAACATCATTTCCATCTTTACTATCCTTCCTTCTATATTTCATTTCTTACTGAAATATAACCTAACAGAAAAAAATAAAGATTTGATGAAGATTTATTCCCGTATGGAATAAACCATCAATTGAATATCATTATCAGAACTCGGCTTTCCACTGAAATCAGCAAAGCTGTTACAAATACGAAGTCCTAATTTACAGAATATCTCCGTGATTTCATCCAAACTATATAACCTTATAGGATTTCCTTCTTTCATTTCAGGCTTATAAAGTGCTTCTCCATACATATAGTCTACCTGCCCATATATCAGTGTTTTTCTATCCTTCTCCCATTCAAAAGCAGATAATGTAAGTCCCTTTTCTCCTGCATCCCATAACTTGCAAGGGAAATGTGTTTGGGCATAGCTTCCATTCATGATATCCATAAAGTGCTTTCCACCATTTTTTAATGCTTTCGCAATGACAGAAAAAATCTTATGATTTTCCCCATCGTCTTCAAGATATCCTATTGCTCCATCCGCCATATTCAGCACAACATCAAATTCCTTATCAAATGTGATCGTGCGAATGTCCTGACAAATGAACTTTGCATTCAAATTTTCTTTTTTTGCCTGCTCGTTTGCATAATCTATGTACGCCGGTGTAATATCAATACCGGTATATGAAGTTTTGGCTTTATCTTGTAGTTTGCGAATATCCGTATAAATAGAAA
>ERZ1026998.307-NODE-307-length-18204-cov-4.541628_pt1 | contig 18204 bp, 22 predicted proteins | sample MGYA00519288_ERZ1026998 | MGnify/ENA primary metagenome ERZ1026998 (study PRJEB26926, sample SAMN06164454) | human gut metagenome | biome: ENVO:00009003; feature: ENVO:2100002; material: ENVO:00002003 | host: Homo sapiens | place: USA | collected 2012 ...
AGCGCACGCACACCTCGACGCGCTTTTAGATTTAATAGACGACGCATACGACGCGGACTATATCGCGGGTAAACAAGTCGAATATTGGACGGGGTTAATACTCCAAACAGACGACCTATTAAAAGCCTGGATAAAGTCCGACAAAGAAAAGTACAACGCAAAAACCTAATTGTAGGGCGGTTGCTATATTTTGGGCTCTGTCCGTTACGCTTGGCTCCGTTCCCCTAACCCGTCCAACGCGAACAACGAGCGTATCGTGAATACTGACGGTAGCGTGAACAACAACAACGCGAACAACGCGAACGGAGTCGCCGCCGATTGTGAGAAATAGTCCGTTTCAAGTAGTCGAAAGACCAAAGCAGTACAACTCACACAAGGAGCGACCGTCCTACCTCCAAAAAGGAGGGAATATTGCGGGCGACGGCGGTACCTCTCGAGGTAGTCCGCCTATCAGCACCCGCTACTTTTATTATGTCATACGAAAAAGTAATAGAATTTGACAGCCTATACAAAGGCTTAAAAGAATGTTGTAAAAATATCCGTTGGAAAGATAGCACGGTAGGCTATGAGGGAAACGCTCTAAAGAATACCTACAAACTACGCCAAAGCCTAATAAACGGTAAATACAAGTTGGATAAATACCAACACTTTACTATTTATGAGCCGAAACGGAGAGAAATTGTAGCAACGCGGATAAAAGACCGACAATTTCAACGCTCGCTATGCGATAACGGCTTTTATGAGGAAATTACAAAGCCGTTTATAGTTGATAATTGCGCGTGCCTCCGCGGGCGTGGCGTTGACTATACGCTAAACCGTATGACAGCTCATTTACGCCGCTATTATAACGAACACGGGCGCGAGGGGTGGGTGCTCAAATGTGATATACACCACTATTTCCAAAGCATAAACCACGACATAGCAAAAGCCGCTATCCGCAAGCGGGTATCGGACTCGCAAATAGCGGAACGGGCTTGCGAAATTGTGGACTCTTTCGGGGAGGTAGGTTTAGGGCTCGGCTCGCAAGTATCACAGCTTGTCGCGCTCGCCGTCCTGGACGACCTCGACCACTACATAAAAGAGCGGCTCCGTATTAAACACTATATCCGATATATGGACGACTTTGTGTTAATACACCCCGACAAAGAGTATTTGCAAAAGTGCCTCGAGCTGATAACCGAAAAGCTAAACGCTATCGGCTTACAGCTCAATAAAAAGACGGCTCTATATCCTCTCCGCCAGGGCGTAAAGCTCTTACAATGGCGGTTCATCATAACCGACACGGGGCGCATTGTGCGGAAAATGGATAAAAAGAAACAAGGCAAGCAACGCCGCAAGCTCAAAAAGCTATATGCCAAAGAGCAAAGCGGAGAATATGCAAAAGGAACGGCGCGCGAGTCGCTCGTTTCGTGGCTCGCAAATGCCGCCAGGGGCGACACATATTACGAGCAACAAAAAATGATTAAATTCTATAAGAAATTGGAGGGCTCACACAATGAAAAATGACCTTTATAAACGACTTGCACGAGCGGAGGCTATGGCTAACGCCTCGAAAGCGGAGTTAATGGAAACATTACAGCGAGCGTATGAGAACGCTTGCCAGGAGCAGGACGAGGAGCAAGCGGCGGAGCTTGCCCGTAAAATTCGTAATAGGCTCCTCGACAGTACCGACAAGGAAATGTCACTTGACCGCCTCGGGCTTGATATTTCAACGCCTACAAAGTTTATTGCCTCTCTCGCTAATATATTTAGCGGAGCCTGGGTGAAATACCGCCAGGCTTTGCGAGATATTCCAGAGCAAGCGGGTTTTCCGTTTAATATCGAGTTGCCGACTCCGCCCGAAACTACGGAGGAGGAATAAATGGGAACTTACGAAACTATCGAGAGGCTTTGCGCCGTCGCCCGCTTGCAAGCTGATATTATCCAAAAGCAAGCGGAGGCACTCGCTCAAGCAGAAATAGCCGACTCCGTAGCCGACGAGCTCGCAGGAATGAGAGATACAGCGGCGGCGGAGCTTTCGCTAATTGAGCAGGAATACAACTAAAGGAGATACCAAATTATGCTCGACGCTTTTATTAAATGGCTCGTACCGTTTTTGTGCGGCGGTGCCGTATCGGTTGCGGGAGCTATCTTTGCAACCTGGAAAAAGGAGCACAAAAAACAAACCGCGGTAGAGCGCGGCTTACAATGCCTCTTGCGAGCGGAAATTATACGCTCGTTTGAGAAATATACAGATAAACGGTATTGTCCTATTTACGCAAAAGAGGCTCTAAAGCGTGAGTATGACAGCTACCACGACCTCGGCGGAAATGATGTAGCAACGGGACTATTTAAGAAAATTATGTTGCTACCCGAGGAGCCGCCCGAGGAAAACGCATAGAAAGGAGGGAAAGACTATGCAAAAAAAGAAAGTATCAGCGGAAACAATTATCCGTACTATTGTGCTTGCGGTAACTTTGCTTAACCAGGTTTTAACAATGCTCGGTTATAACCCGTTGCCGTTTGCAGAGGACGAGCTGTACGCCCTGCTTACTACCGCCGCAACCGTAGCGGCTACTTTGTGGGCTTGGTGGAAAAACAACAGCTTTACCCGTAACGCTATCCAGGCGGACGAGTATTTAGCGGAACTCAAAACAGAGAACAAAGAAACGGAGGAGCAATAATGCAAATTAAAGAAACTTTCGTAACAAACAACCCGTGTTACACCACAAACAAAAGACCTAACGGAGATACCCGTTATACAAACTTTCAAAAGAACGGTGCAAAGGGGCTTATGCTCCATAGCGTCGGTTGCAATCAGCCCTCGGCTATGGTTTTCGTCAATAATTGGAACAAAAGCTCCTACGATAGAGCTTGTGTTCACGCTTTTATCGACGGAAACACGGGCGTAATTTATCAATGCCTCCCGTGGAATTTCCGAGGTTGGCACGGAGGCGGAGCCTCTAACAATACGCATATCGGAGTAGAAATGTGCGAGCCCGCTTGTATCAAATATACGGGCGGCTCCTCTTTTGTTTGTTCCGATACTGCTACCGCAAAGGCGGTTGTAGCGCGTACATACAATGCGGCGGTTGAGCTTTTCGCTTTTCTTTGCAAAAAATACAACCTTAATCCGCTTGCAGACGGGGTTATTATTAGCCATAGAGAGGGACACGCCCGCGGCATTGCCTCTAATCACGGCGACCCCGAGCACTTGTGGAACGGCTTAAAAATGGGCTACACTATGGACAGCTTTAGAAAAGCAGTAGCCGCGGCTATGCGAGCGGCAGAGCCCGAAAAGCCAACCGAGCCCGCAAAAACGCTCTACCGCGTGCAGACGGGGGCTTTTTCTAAAAAGGAAAACGCCGCCGCACTTGCGGACAAGCTCAAGGCGGCGGGCTTTGATACCTACATTGTGCAGAGCGGAGGACTCCACAAAGTCCAGGTAGGAGCATACAGCGTAAAAGCAAACGCCGACGCTATGGCGACAAAACTGAAAGCCGCGGGATATGATACCTATATCACGACCAACGGCGGCACCGCCGCACCTCCTACGCCTACCGCTCCCGCTTTCAAAGAGGGCGACAAGGTAAAATGCAAAGCGGGCGTTACTACCTTTTCCAACGGAGCAAAAATGCAAAGTTGGGTACCGTCCGCAACGCTCTATGTACGAGCCGTAGAAAGCGACGGTAAAATTTTGCTCGTAAGTACCGAACCCGTTAAAAAGGTATACACGGGCAGAGTAAAAGCCTCCGATATGCGAAAGGTATAACGGCGGCGTAAAATAGTCCTCCTTAAATTCACATAAAGAAAGGGCGGCGGGATTGAGGGAATACCTCGCCCGCCGCCTTTTCGTTTTATAGAAAGGTGGTTTATATGCCAAACAAAAGCACGGTAACATTTATAAACACGAGCGCAGAGGTTAAAAAGACTTTAGAGGGACTCTCTAAAACCGCTCTACGCGCCTCGGGTAAAGTTATCCGAAAAAAGTTAAGAGAAAATATACCGACTCGCTCAAAGCGTTTCAAAAATCATATAGGCTCGTGGGCTATGATAAATAGAGCTACGGGACAGCCGACGCTACAAATAGGGTTTTACTCCTGGCAGAAAGTACGGAAGAAAGGAAAACAGCCCTCTCACGCGAGCCCGCATTGGGTAGAGTTTGGCACAAGACCTCACAGCATACCTAACTCGGGAGCAAAAGGGCGGTTTATGGCTTATGATGATAATGTTTTCGGCTTTAGAGTAAGTCACCCAGGGCAGCAGGCTACCCATACTTTACGAGATACAGTACAAAATAATATCGTCGAAATTCGAGCGGCTCAAGAACAATACCTCGCAGAGATAACAAAAACTATCGAGGAGGCAAAAGCAAAGGTTTACAACGGAGAGGACACGGACGAGGACGACTAAATACTAATCTAATTTATGACCGCAATACGGACAATACTCTTTTTTATCCTCGTTTTCGTTTTTTTCGTTACTTATTTGCTCCATAAACCCCGCGGAAATTATACCAGTAGGGACGGCTACAAGAGCAATACCTAAAAAGGCGATTATAGCACTCAATATTTTACCCATAGCAGTAATAGGGTAAATATCTCCATAGCCTACCGTGGTAAATGTAGCTACCGCCCACCATAGCGCAGAAAAGGCGTTAGAGAACGCCTCGGGTTGAGCCTCACTTTCTATGTTATACATTAAAACAGAGGCAATAACCATTAAAACCATTACGACAAAAACGGACGACAATAATTGATTTTTCTTTCTTTTGAACACGGTACCGATTGAGGTTAAGGCGTTTGTGTACCTGTTTACTTTGAAAACGCGTAGCAATCTTATTATACGCAACATACGGAGCACTCGGAGGTCGATTGATATAACGAAAGGGAGATAAAACGGAAGAATAGCAAGTAAATCTATTAGAGCCATAAACGAAAAAATGTATTTAATGCGGGCTCTCATAGGCGAAATATCGCTATACAGTAAATCGGAGGTATATACACGCGCTATATACTCTATCGAAAATACGACGACTGAAACTATCTCGATATAATAAAAAATATCCTGCACTAAAGCGGGCAATGTAAATGTTTCGACGATTACCATAATAACATTAACTATTATTAACGATATAATTACGCCGTCGAAAATATTTCCCGCTACTCCGTTTTCATCATCATCACGAATAACATTATATATACAATTCTTAATACGACAGCTCATTGGTTTTTCCTCACAAAAATAAAAGGTGTGTGCAAACCAAAGTATGCACACACCGAAAAACGCAAGCTCCGATTTGCTACCACACAAAAATTTTCGTCACTATTAGAAATGCGAAAATAAAGCCTACATTTTTACCGAGGGTAAAAAGTGGCACTCCTAATAGTGAAAATATAAAATTTTTGTGTGGTGCCCTTATTATAGCATATTTCGCGCTTATTTTCAATATTCCCGCGAAAAAGTGCAAAAAAGATTTATAAAAACGCTTGACATAGTAGTACGACTATGCTATAATAAATACAGAAGTTAAGGAAAGGAGGAAACGCTATGCAGGACATAACAAAAGCCTTGCAAGACCTGGCAAAAGCAGTTGAAAGTAACCCCACCGTGCAAAGTGTAAAAGTTACTATCACGCTTAAAAAACCAACGCCGAGCAAGGCTAAACCCGAAAACAAGTAGTTTTCAAGGCAGAGAGCGGGCGGCGAGCCGTCCCTCTCGTAAGTCCTATTATATCATAAAAAGCGCAAAAAATCAATATGCCATAATAGGAGGTATACTATGACTATCGCAAAGGGCGAAAAGTCGTACACAGTGCGAGAATGTAAAAATCATTGGAATGTAACAACTAACGCGGGCGGGCTTTCGGTTAATTATGAGGTAGACAAAGCGTTATGCAAGACCGAGGAAGAATTAGCCGAGTATATCAAAAATAATGATATGTTTTGAGGTGATGTTATGAGCGAGCGAAAACCGACACCGCAAGAAAGGTATGCGGCAAAATATAAAAAGCAATTCAAAATAGATTGCTTTACGAGCACCGAGCAGGACATTATAGAAAAGCTCGAGAGCGTGCCAAATAAAGCGGGCTATATTAAACAACTTATAAGAGCCGACATAGCCGCAAGCAAAAAAGACACTTAACCCGAAAGCCCGTTCCATTTGTGGAGCGGGCTATTTTTATTATAATAAAACGGAGTGATTTTATTATGGGAGCAAATTACAATCATTTAACAATAACGAATAGGTTACAAATTGAGGCTTGGCAGAGAGTCGGTGTAAAGCCGCAGACAATGGCGGACGAGCTCGGCGTGCATATATCCACTATTTACAGAGAATTAAAGCGAGGCGAGTATGAGCACCTTAACAGCGACTATACTACCGAAACGCGGTACAGCGCAGACCTTGCGGAGCAAAGATACCAGGAAAACCTACGCGAAAAAGGAGCAGGACTTAAAATAGGCTCCGACAGAGTGTACGCTGAATATATCGAGTATAAAATAAGGGTTGAAAAATATTCCCCTGGTGCCGTTCTCGGAGAAATTAAGGCGCAAGAAATAGAGTTTAATACGACGGTATCGAAATCGACTCTATACAGCTACATTGATAAAGGTATTTTCCTCACTATAACAAATAAGGACTTGCCCGTAAAAAGAAATAAAGATACACACAAATATAAACAAGTACGACCAAAGCGGGCACCAAAAGGAACGAGCATAGAAAAACGCCCCGCCGAGGTTGCGGAGCGTTCCTCTTTCGGACATTGGGAAATGGATTGCGTAGAGGGTGCAAAAGGCACGAAAAAAACCTTGCTCGTGCTGACGGAGCGTTATACTCGCAATGAAATTATCCGTCTTATGAAAGATAAAACAGCGGCAAGCGTTGTAAAGGCTCTTGACGGTATCGAGCGGCAATACGGCTCGAAAATGTTCGCAAAAGTATTTAAGACAATCACAATAGACAACGGCTCCGAGTTTTCGGACTTTGAGGGCATAGAGCGTAGCATACGAGGAGGAAAAAGAACAAAGGCTTTTTACTGCCACCCGTACAGCTCATACGAGCGCGGCTCAAACGAAAACCAAAATAAACTCGTCCGCCGCCACTATCCGAAAGGCGTTAGTTTTGAGCGCGTTTCAGCGGCAGACATACGAAAACTTGAAAAATGGGTAAATCATTATCCGAGAGGAATATTTAATTTTCATTGCTCGGCGGAGCTTTTCGAGGCTCACTTAAACGCTATCGCCGCCTAATTGTAAATTTTTTTGCACTTTTTCGCATTTACCCCTTGACTTTTCAAAAAATCCAAAAAACGATAAAAAAGCCTACGACGCCGGACTCCGTCCTTGACAAACAGGATGAAGACTGATATACTGATAAAAAAATTCAATATTCTTGCCTTATCAAGAGTGACGGAGGGAACAGGCCCGATGATGTCCGGCAACCTGCTTGGATTTTTCCAAAGTAAGGTGCTAAATCCTGCGGGTAACACCGAAAGATGAGCGAAAGATCACCGTTCGGGCTTCCCGGACGGTTTTTTTGTACTGCAAAAGATGAATATTAAACATTTTTAAAGGAGGAATTTCTTCATGGCAAAACGATTTTTCACATCCGAATCGGTGACCGAGGGACATCCAGACAAAGTATGCGACCAGATTTCCGACGCGGTTCTGGATGCCATTCTGGAACAGGACACAGAAGCGCACGTTGCCTGCGAAACCATTGCGACCACCGGCATGGTGCTCGTGATGGGCGAGATTTCCACCAGCTGTTATGTGGACATTCCGGGTATCGCGCGGCGCGTGGTGCGCGAAATCGGTTATGACGACGCCTCGCAGGGCTTTGACGGCAACACCTGCTCGGTACTATCCGTGCTGGACGAGCAGTCGCCGGATATCGCGATGGGGGTTAACGCCGCACTTGAGACACGCGGCGAGACGGCAGCCGACCAGCTGGACAGGACCGGCGCCGGCGACCAGGGCATGATGTTCGGTTTCGCCTGTGATGAGACACCGGAGCTGATGCCGCTTCCGATCTCGCTCGCACATAAAATGGCGAAGCGGCTCACGGCGCTGCGCAAGGACGGGACGCTGCCCTATCTTCGGCCGGACGGCAAAACCCAGGTCACGGTCGAATATGACGGATTCCGTCCGGTGCGGGTGGATACGGTTGTGCTCTCCACTCAGCACAGCGAGGAGGTTTCGCTCGATACCATTCGGGCCGATATGGTGGCGCAGGTCATCCGTCCGGTGATCCCGGCAGCGTTGTTCGACGACCAGACCAAAATTTTTGTCAATCCGACCGGCCGGTTCGTGGTCGGTGGCCCTCACGGCGACAGCGGTCTGACCGGACGAAAGATCATCGTCGATACCTATGGCGGCTATGCTCGCCACGGCGGCGGCGCTTTCTCCGGCAAGGATCCGACCAAGGTGGACCGTTCCGCCACCTATATGGCGCGCTATGCTGCCAAAAACGTCGTGGCAGCGGGGCTTGCCTCCCGTTGTGAGGTGCAGCTCGCCTATGCCATCGGCGTCGCGCGGCCGGTTTCGGTCCTCGTCAACACCGACGGTACCGGTGTCGTGTCCGATGAAGAACTGGCGGCGGCACTGCAGCAGGTGTTTGATTTCCGCCCGGCAGCCATCATCGAACAGCTCGAACTGCGCCGGCCGATCTACCGTCAGCTGGCGGCCTATGGCCATATCGGCCGGGAGGATCTCGGCGTTGCCTGGGAACGGACCGACAAGGCGGAGGCGCTCAAAGCCTATTTTGGCCGCTGATGGGGGCCTTTGGATGGAACATCTGCTGAGGCGCACCTGGGCGGAAATCGATCTCGACGCTGCCCGATATAATTATGAATATATAAGCAGCCGTCTACGGCCCGGCTGCCGCCTGATGGCGGTTGTCAAGGCCAACGCCTACGGCCATGGGATCGAGGGGATCGCGCGCATCTATGACGAGATGGGCGCGGAATGGTTCGCGGTCTCCAATCTCGAGGAGGCGGTACAGCTCCGGCGGTTGGGACTGCGCCAGCGAATCCTGATCCTTTCCTACACCCCGCCGCAGGAGGCGGCGCGTCTTGCCGAATATCATGTCACAACCGCTGTGGTCGATCTGGAGCATGCCCGCGCGCTGAACGATTGTGCCGCCGCATGCGGCGTCCAACTGACGGTGCATCTCAAGCTGGACACCGGCATGACACGGGTCGGTTTTTCCTCGGTCGATGGGGCGGCGCAGGCCGCCTCTCTGCCGTGGCTGAAGGCGGAGGGAATATTCACGCATTTCGCCGCGGCGGATACGCCTTCGGAAGACGGCTACACCCGTGCGCAGTTTGCGCGCTTCTGCGAAATGATCGAGGCGCTCGAACGGCGCGGCATACGCTTTGCGCTGCGCCATTGCTGCAACAGCGCGGCGCTGATGCGCTTCCCCGAGATGCATCTCGACATGGTGCGGCCGGGCATTATCCTCTACGGTTGCCGTCCGGATACGGCGATGTCGGAGATATGGCCGCTGCAAACGGTGATGTCGCTGCGGACGACAGTATCCCAGGTGAAGGAGATCGCAGCGGGCACCACTGTCAGCTACGGCCGCACGTATCAGGCCGACCGGAATATGCGGCTTGCGACGGTGCCGATCGGGTATGCCGACGGCTATCCGCGACTGGTCTCCAACCGCGCGCAGATGGCAGTCGGCAACCGCCGCGTCGCGGTGGTCGGCCGGGTCTGCATGGATCAGGCCATGCTGGACGTCACCGGCTGTGACGATGTGATCCCCGGTTCCATCGTAACCGTATTCGGCCGGGAGCTTCCTGCCGAAGAGCTGGCCGACTGGGCACAGACCATCGCCTATGAAATTCTCTGCCTGGTTGGACGGCGGGTGCCGCGACTCTTTTTCCGCGACGGCCGTGCCGTCGGTACCAGTAATATGCTTACAGCCGATCCGTCGGACGGATATTGCCCGACGACCGAGTCATAATATTCCTGCCGTATCTCGAAGGAGGAGTTTGGATGGATAAAGCACGTATTGAAGCGGCGGTGCGGGAAATTCTCGCCGCGATTGGGGAGGATCCGGATCGCGAGGGACTGGTGGAGACGCCGCGCCGCGTGGCCAATATGTATGAGGAAATTTTTGCCGGTCTCTCGGAGGATCCGCATCAGCACGTTAAAATTTTCAACGAGGATCAGAACGACGAGCTGGTTACGGTGCGGGATATCCCGCTCTATTCCATGTGCGAGCATCATCTGGTGCCCTTCACCGGGGTGGCGCATATCGCCTATATTCCCAAAAACGGACGGGTAATCGGTCTCTCCAAGCTCGCGCGTATCGTCAACTGTTTTGCCCGCCGCCCGCAGTTGCAGGAACGGCTCACCTCTGAGGTCGCGGATTTTCTCTATCGCGAGCTGGAGCCGCAGGGGGTGGCCGTTATCATTGAGGCGGAGCATCTCTGCATGACGATGCGCGGTGCGCGGGCGGCCGGTTCCCGCACCCAGACATCCGCGCTGCGCGGACTGATGAAATCCGATGTGCGTACGCGCGCGGAGACACTTTCTCTGCTGACTCGCCGTTGATATCTCTGCCTGTTTTTTTATTTTTTAACTGTTTAAAAAAGACGTCTCGGAAAATCATTTCCGGCGTCTTTTTCCATACTTCCCGAGGTATTGCCTGTGCAAAAGTGGGGATACTGAGAGCAGCGTCGCTCATGGATAAACAGCAAAATCTTTATGAAAAACAATAAGCCTCCAAATTTTTCGAGGCAATTTAGCGGAGATTTGCCAGTGTTTATAGTGCATATCAAACAAAATCAAGCAGATGGCTTGGCTATATTGTGGGTTGAACGGATATTTTGCGAAAGGTTACAAAAAAGTAACTTGATTTTTGCCGAATGGAATAGTATAATGCACATCGACACAGGAAGAGGTGTCTCTCGGGACACCCAAACCCCTGTCGGCGGCGAATGCTGCCGACGCCCCTTTTTTGAAAAGGAGGAAGAGAGAGTATGCAGAAGGTACTTGCCATGAACGAATACAGTCTGCCGGTCAAGCGACCGACGAAAGGCTATCTGTTCTGCAAACGCACTCTTGACATTGTATTTTCTCTGTCGATGATCATATTGCTGCTCCCTGTCTGTCTGGTGGTCGCGCTCGTGGCCGCCATCGACACCAATGGTGCGCCGATCTTTATTCAGAAGCGCATGGGTCGGAACGGTAAGCCTTTCAAAATGTTCAAGTTCCGCACCATGAGTGTCAACGCGCCTTCCAACGTCGCGACCTACCTGCTGGACGACGCCGACCGGTATATCTCCAAGGTTGGCAGCCTGCTCCGCAAACTCAGCCTCGACGAGCTGCCGCAGCTTCTCAATATTCTCAAGGGCGATATGAGTTTTGTTGGTCCCCGACCGGTGGTGCTCAGCGAAACCGATCTGCTCGAGCTGCGGCGTCGGAACGGCGCGGGTTCGGTTCGACCGGGTCTGACCGGTCTTGCGCAGATCAGCGGCCGCGATGATGTGGCGGTCGGCCTCAAAGCCAAGCTGGACGGCGAATATGTCGAAAATATGTGTCTGGTCAGCGATATGAAGATTTTGTTCCGCACGATTGGCGATGTGGTGACCTCCAAGGGTGTTACCGACGGTGCCAATCCGGATCTCGCTTCGACCGAGGTGGAAGAGGACGAGCGTTCTGCATCCTGATTCGAAAATATGCTGATATGAAACCCCCGCAGCGCATGTACGCTGCGGGGGTGTTTTGTTGTGGAATTTCTTCGGTCGCGTGCAGAACCGTTTTTGCTTCCCGGCGCCTCAGCGCTTTCCATGACGCCCGGCGGGACGGCGCATGCTCAACAGCACCACGACCAGGCCGATCAGCACAGCGCCACCAAGAATGCCGCCCGCCACCTTGACCGCCAGCAGAACACCGCTGTCACCCGAACCCGGGTGCGTGCCTGCCGGCGATGTCACCACCGGATCCGGCTCCTGTTTGACCGAGGTGTTGAACTGCCATATCAACGAAGAGAAGGCGGGTACATCACCCTCATAGGTATAGGCACAGCTCACCTCCACGGACAACACCCGCTCCTCTCCCGGAGCGACCGCCTCCAGCCGCACCCCGGCCAGTCCCTCTGCGATGTGGCTGAGGGTACCGTGATAATAGATCTGACCGTTTTCCGAGATATCGACCGAGACATAGTCGAGATAGCGGAGAGCCGCTTCATTGTCATAGGGCAGCTCGACCGCGTCCAGCCAGAGCGACATCGTCTCCTCCGTCTCATTGCGGAGCACCAGCCTGCCGCCGGTTCGGCTCTGACCCGCAGACACCGAAGGCGCCTCCCAGAAGGTCATCTCCTCCCCCTGTTTTTGCAGCAAAATCGTGTGATCGTCCGTCTGGCTGACGGTATAGACCGCCTCTGTATCCCCCGTCGCAGCCGTGGGCAGACAAAACAGAAGAACCGTCAGCAGTGCCAATATAACAGACAGCGTATATCGCGCCGTTCCCGATACCGTTCTCAATGCTTTCCCCTCCCGTTCTGCCGTTTCTGGTAAATACTCAGTACAATGGAGAGCAGTATAAACAGAAGCACCAGCCCCGCAATGACACCCACTGCCCAATAAGGAACGCCGTAAAAGGTGCCGTTGTTCTCAGACGGGACCGTCGTTGTCGTCGGCGCGGCTGTGGTCTCTGTCTGCGGCTCCGTCACCGTTGTGGGCGGCCGGGTGGCAATATGCTCCTCCGGCGCCGGCGGCACGACAGCATCTGAGGCGAACGGGTTCTCAACACCACGCGCAAGCATCAGCACCTGCTGCTCCGTCAGCGCCGCATCGTAGAGTCCGATGTCATCGAGGAAGGCGTTGAGCGTTGGCTCATCGTTCAGTCCCGCGCCGATCATCAGCCCGTTCATCCGCATCTCCAGGAGGCTCATCACAAGCTGATCCTGTAGCCACAGAACGCCGTCGACATAGAGCTTCAGCGACCGGGCGTCGGAGACCAGCGCGATGTGGTGCCACTCATTTTGCGGCAACGCATAGGTCGCCTCACCGCCTTTATAGGGGGTGAAGAGGTTGCGCATGTTGCGGTTGTTCTCGTTAAACTGCAAAAACAGACCGTTGAGCGAGCCGCCGTCCTTCTTCATCTCCGCATCCTGCTGCCAGGGGGAGAGGCTCATTGTGCGGTTCTGGCCGCTGTAGAAGGTGAACAGCCGCTGGCCGATCGCCGTATCCGCCGACGCCGCAGCGCCCTGCCAGTTGACCCAGAGCGACAGCGTCATCTGTCGCAGCTGAAGCTGGTCATAACCGATCCAGAGATAGCCGCCCTGGCCGTCCAGTCGAATGGACTGTCCGTTTTTGCCGTTTTCGACCCACTGCAGCTCCGCCCAGTCCTGCTGAACGCCATCCTTGCAGAACTGTATGTAGCTCGTGTGCTCCTCCGGCTCGCTGATGATCGTCAGCCGCCGGTTCTGATAACCGGCCGGTGCCGCCGAGACAAGGGACAGCCCAGCTGCCGTCGCCAGCAGCCAGAGCGTCAGCACCGTCCGCCTGATCCATCTGTTGGGATGCCTCATGTGCGCTCATCCTCATTTCCGTGTTGGTTGTTGCTTCTATTTTCCTATTTTCTCCCGCTTTTGTCAATGGAAATTCCAACATTGGAACTGCCCAGTCGCTCTTTTTACTTTTTTTATTGAAAAAACCGTGATACTCCGTTATAATACAGGATATATGAATCTGATACAGAGGAGAATGCGTTGTGGCTGACAACAAGAAGATGGTGGAGGCCATCACCTCGATGGACGAGGATTTTGCCCAGTGGTATACCGATGTCGTGAAGAAGGCGGAGCTCGCGGACTATTCCGGCGTGCGCGGCTGCATGATTATCCGTCCCTACGGCACGGCGCTGTGGGAGAATATCCGAAATGACCTGGACGCGCGCTTCAAGGCGCTCGGCCATGAGAACATCATGCTGCCGATGTTCATCCCGGAGAGCCTTCTGCAAAAGGAGAAGGACCATGTCGAGGGCTTTGCGCCTGAGGTTGCCTGGGTCACCCATGGCGGCAACGAGGAGCTGCCGGAGCGGCTCTGCGTCCGTCCGACCTCCGAAACCGTCTTCTGCGACCACTATGCCAACATCATCCATTCCTATCGCGATCTGCCGAAGCTGTATAACCAGTGGTGCTCGGTTGTGCGCTGGGAAAAGACGACCCGCCCCTTCCTCCGGACGATGGAGTTCTACTGGCAGGAAGGCCACACCATGCATGAGACCCCCGAGGAGGCGATGGAGGAGACCGAGCGTATGCTGAATGTATACGCCGATTTCTGTGAACAGTCGCTTGCCATTCCGGTCATCAAGGGGCGCAAGACCGACAAGGAGAAGTTCGCGGGCGCGGAGGCGACCTATACCATCGAGGCCATGATGCACGACGGCAAGGCGCTGCAGAGCGGCACCAGCCACTATTTCGGCGACGGTTTCGCCCGCGCTTTCGATATCCAGTATACCGACCGGGAGAACAAGCTCCAGTATCCCCACCAGACCTCCTGGGGCATGTCCACTCGTATCATCGGTGCTATCATCATGACCCACGGCGACAACAACGGCCTTGTCATGCCGCCCGCTGTGGCGCCGGTGCAGGTTGTGATCCTGCCAATCGCCCAGCACAAGCCCGGCGTGCTCGAGAAGGCCGCGGAGCTGCGCGACCGTCTCTCGACATTTGTGCGGGTTCGGATGGACGATTCCGACAACTCCGCCGGCTGGAAATTCGCGGAATATGAGATGAAGGGCGTGCCGCTGCGTCTCGAGATCGGCCCGAAGGATATCGAACAGAACCAGTGTGTGCTGGTCCGCCGGGACAACCGCGAGAAGACCGTTGTCCCGCTCGACGCGCTCGAAATCGAGATCCCGCGGCTGCTGAAGGCCGTACACGACGGCCTCTACGAGAAGGCGCTCGCCCGTCGGGAGAGCATGACCTATACGGCGACCACGCTCGATGAGTTGAAGGACATCGCCGACAACAAGCCCGGGCTCATCCGCGCCATGTGGTGCGGCGAGCTGGACTGCGAGCTGAAGCTCAAGGACTTCGCCGGTGTCACCAGTCGCTGCATGCCGTTCGAGCAGGAGGCGGTCGGCGACGTCTGTGTCTGCTGCGGCAAGCCTGCGAAGAAGATGGTCTACTGGGGCAAGGCCTATTAAGGAAAGGAACGAGAATATGAATCAGCTGGATCGGCCCGCGAAGGGCGACACCGTTGCAATTATGCACACCAATATGGGGGATATCGCCATCCGCCTGTTTCCCGAGCAAACGCCGAAAACCTGTGAAAATTTTATCACCCATGCCAAAAACGGCTACTATGACGGCCTGATTTTCCATCGCGTCATCCGGGATTTCATGATCCAGGGCGGCGATCCGCGTGGAAACGGCACCGGCGGCGAGAGCATCTGGGGCGACAGCTTCGAGGATGAATTCGACATCGAGCTGCGCAATTACCGCGGCGCGCTGTCGATGGCCAACGCGGGCCCCAACACCAACGGCAGCCAGTTCTTCATCGTCCAGTGCGGATCGGTGGACGAGCGGCTGCTTGGCCAGATGCGCCAGCTGGCGGATCGCGGCTTCCCGACCGAAGTGACCGAGAACTATGCCCGGCTCGGCGGCACGCCGCATCTCGATTTCCGTCACAGCGTATTCGGCCAGGTCTATGACGGCATGGACGTCGTAGACGCCATCGCGGCGGTCAAAACCGGCCGCGGTGACAAACCGCTCGAGGATGTGGTCATCCAGTCGGTCGATATTCAGGTGCTCTGAGATGGATTATCGGACGGTATTCGCCACGCTCGGCAACGAAACGCCGCTGGCCGCTGACTGCGGACAGGTCTGTGGCGGCGCCTGCTGCCGGGAGGGAGCGGACGGTGAGCTGGGAATGCTGCTGTTCCCCGGCGAGCCGGTTCCGTCCTTCGGCCGGGTGCTGGAGGCGGCGGGTGGACGCCTGTTTGTCTGCGGCGGCGTTTGCCGCCGGGAGGAGCGGCCGCTTGCCTGCCGCCTGTTCCCGCTTTTCCCCGCGCTCGGACAGGACGGCCGTGTCCACGCAGTCTATGATCCCCGTGCCTTTCACGTCTGTCCGCTGCTGCGGACCAGACAACAGGTACGGCTCGAGCGCTCATTTGTCCGCGCTGTCCGCCGGGCAGGGCGACTGCTCGCGGCGGATAACCGCTGCCGCGCGTTTCTCCAGGAACAGACGGCGGAGCTACAGGAAATCGACCGTTTTCTCCGTCTGTCCGGGGAGCGGCCGCCGATCTGCCGCCGGTGATCAGTCGGCGGCAGTTTTGTCAACAGGAAAGGAATGGACTATGACGATGAAACACACGCGTCTCCTGGCGGTACTGCTGGCTGCCTGCCTGACAGCGGGCGTCCTCTCTGGCTGCGAGCCGAAAGACGATCCCGCGCCCTCCTCTCCGGAGTCCCTCCCGGAGATCGCCTACCGGCCGCCGGTGCAGAACGAAGCGACCAATGTTTACGCTGACCGGGACTACGGCTTTCAGCTCGAAGATCCGGCAGACGGCGAGGAGGTCGCGGTGCTGCACACGACCTACGGCGATATCGCCATCCGGCTGTTCCCGGAAGCCGCCCCCAAGGCTGTCGAAAATTTTACGACCCATATCCGGGAGGGCTACTACACCGATATGCCGTTTTACCGCGTGGTAGAGGATTTCATCATGCAGAGTGGCGATCCAACCGGCACCGGTACCGGCGGCGAGAGTATCTGGGGTGAGTATTTCGAAAATGAATTTGATCAGAAGCTGCTCAACCTGCGCGGCGCTCTCTCGATGCTCAACACCGGCACCACCAAGGGGAACAGCAGCATGTTCTCCATCAACCATGCCAAGCCCGGCGGCGAATATGACAAGGCGTACTATGCCGAAACAAAGACAAAATACGAGGAGAACTATTCCGAAGCGGCCCACTCCTACCGCGCCTACTACGAGAGCTACAAGGACAAGTTCTCCAACTTCAGCAGCTGGGAGGAATTTTTCCAGTCGCAGTATCACCTGGCACCCATCCCGGACGTTGTGCCGGACGAGGTCTGGGAGCTGTATGACGAGGTCGGCGGCAGCATCTCCATGGACGGCCAGTGGAGCAGCTATAACGGCCACACCGTTTTCGGGCAGGTATTCCGTGGCATGGACGTTGTCGACGCGCTCGGCGCGGTCGAGGTGGACGAAAACCAGATGCCGACAACCGCTATCCGCATCAACAGTGCGGAGATGGTGACCTACCATACCGACAGCTTCACCTGTGCCGGACTGATCCCACCGGAGGAGGCGGAACAACCGGCAGAACTCCGGCATCCCGTGACCGATGTCTATGCTGACCGGGACTACGGCTTCCAGCTCGAAAAACCGGCCGCCGGTGAGGAGATCGCCGTACTCCACACCGACAAGGGCGACATCCGCATCCGGCTGTTCCCCGAAGCGGCGCCGAAGGCGGTCGAGAATTTCAAAAAGCTTGTCCGGGACGGCTATTACAACGGCTTGCTCTTCCACCGTGTCATCGAGGACTTTATGGTGCAGACCGGCGATCCAGACGGCACCGGCGAGGGCGGCGAAAGCAGCTTTGGCAAACCCTTTGCGGACGAGTACGACAAAAAGCTGCTCAACCTGCGCGGTGCGCTGGCCATGGCCAACACCGGTCAGCAGGGAACCAACGAGAGCCAGTTCTTCATCAACCAGGCGAAGCCCGGAGATGCAACGCCGGACAAAGCCTACTGGGAGAAACAGAACAAGGAAAAGCAGGAGAATATCGGCAAGGAGCGTATGCAATACCTGCAAAACTGGGCCGCCTCCTATGAGGAACTGTCGCAGATTTATGCCTCTCTGGACGAATATATAGCGGTGAACACGACGCTCTCTCCGGTTGTAGAACGGGTTCCGGACGAGGTCTGGGAGCTGTATGACCAGAACGGCGGCAACATCTATCTCGACGGTGCCTGGCGCGACTATGGCGGCCACACCGTTTTCGGGCAGGTGTTCGAGGGCATGGATGTTGTCGACGCCATCGCAGCCGCCGAGACGAATTCCAGCGATAAGCCGGTCACGGATATCCACATCCAGAGCGCCGAGATCATCCGCTATGAGGGCTGAGTAGTTCAGGTGTTTTTAAGCACCACCCATTCAACTGCCTCCGCCAACCGAAGGCAGTTCCGGCAGCACGTCTCCATCCGGAGAAGCAGCAATTGCCGCAGTCCGTTTCGCCCCGATG
>ERZ1026998.318-NODE-318-length-17991-cov-18.952665_pt1 | contig 17991 bp, 14 predicted proteins | sample MGYA00519288_ERZ1026998 | MGnify/ENA primary metagenome ERZ1026998 (study PRJEB26926, sample SAMN06164454) | human gut metagenome | biome: ENVO:00009003; feature: ENVO:2100002; material: ENVO:00002003 | host: Homo sapiens | place: USA | collected 2012 ...
TGCGCGACTGGTTGTATGTAGTAGATCATGCCCGTGCCATCGATATGATTTTCCACAAGGGTAAGATTGCCGAGACCTATAACATCGGCGGTTTCAACGAGTGGAAGAATATCGATATCATCAAGGTGGTTATCAAGACTGTTGATAGATTGCTCGGTCGCCCTGAGGGTGCAGACTTGGATTTGATTACTTATGTAACAGACAGAAAGGGTCACGATATGCGTTACGCTATTGACTCTAGAAAGCTACAGAAGGAACTCGGCTGGGAGCCATCTCTCCAGTTTGAGGAGGGTATCGAGGAAACAGTAAAATGGTATCTCGATAACCAGGAATGGATGGATCATGTTACTTCTGGGGAATATCAGAAGTATTATGAGGGGATGTATTGTTGATGCCCCACCTGTCTTCAATAGTCTTTACGACCTTTTCGGTTCCCCTTGTAGGGGACAGAAACCTTCCTTACCCTTTTTCGAAAATCACCCCGTCCCTCTTTACCCTTAAAGAGGGCTCCACCTCTCATCTCGGTCTTCTCCCCTCAGGGAAGAAGAGGGAAACCGCCCTACTCGGTGCTCGGAACCGCTTCGCTCTAAGGTTGGCGGACCATCAAAGGTCTACGCCAGGTTCATGCGGGATGGGACCGCCTTACTATAGCTTGCTGAGGTAGGGAATAGCTGTTTATAGTTTACAGTTAATAGTTAATAGTTTACGATTGATTTCGTGGTTATTTGCTGATAACTTGCAGATTTCTTGTTAATTGCTTGGTGGTTTCGAGAAAAAAGCGTAATTTTGGCGGCAGAAGGTGTTAGATATAGAAGGTATTGATTATGAGAAATATGAATAGAATGTCGGCGGAAGATATCGCTAAACTTGGATGAATTAAATAAAGCTGAGATAGAAGAGTTGGATGCCGCTATTGATAAATACAAGAATGTGGATACAAAGACTTTGTCTGAGTTATCTCATGATTCTGCTTGGTATGAGGCATGGGATAAGAATCATAATGCTGTCATGACCTCTCTGAATATTGCAAAAGCAGGTGATGCTTCTAATGAGTTTTTAGAGTATCTTCGGAACAGGAATTAGCGCTATAATCGTTTCAGAGTGTTAAAAAAGAACGTTTTGTTGCTTAAAGATTTGCTTTTTCCAAGAGAAATCTTTATTTTTGCTTTAAAATGGAATTGTTATGAGCAAATATAGATTTAACATAAGCGATTATCATGCCATAGAAAATGCTGATATTCTGGTAGATGGAATAACAGTTTTGGCTGGACCTAATGGAAGTGGCAAAAGTACCATTTCCAAATGGTTGTATTATATGGTGGATGTTGCCACTAGATTCGATGAGTATGTAGACAAGGGTGTAAATGATGAATTCAAACATAGTTTGCAGATTCTTGCACGTGCTATTCGAGAAATATGGGGGTATCGCAGTAGTAGAAGTGAAATCTTGACGTTATCGGCCAATATTGATGCTTTGAAAAAAGAAATTAATGTTGGAGCCGCTGTTGATGAGGTGGCTGAAAAATATAATTCTATAGTAGCCGAGTTTACAGAACAGGTAAGACCTGAGTTTCTTTCGGATGATGTATTTGTCTTAAGAAAGGTGAGGGTTATAAACTATTTAAAGCAATTAATTGAGGATTCTGATAACATTGAAACATTTGATAATTTTGAGAAGAAAATGTTTCAACAGACCGATAAGATGCTTGAAGATTGGGAAAAGCGACTTAGTATGCGCTCTATAAAAGACGTATATAGCTTTATTGAGGAGTATCTTCGTGAAGATGATGTAGCTCCTGAGTCGATGCAACTCTGGGAGGATGATGTCAATATAATCTCTGAGGAGAGTCTGGGTTCATTGTTTAACATAGAACGAGCTATTTATATTGATACTCCTATGGCACTGAATGCCAAAAACTTGGCAGACAATGTGTTCTTGCAGCGTCTTCATAGTAACATGACTCATTCTCTAGGTAGGACTTTGGATAAGTCAAAGATGCTTCTCTTGCGTATCGCTCGATTGCTTAATGGTAAAATCTCACAGAGTGATAGTCTTCTAGGCGAGACAGAACTCTATTACGAACGAAAAGATGAGCATCTTAAATTGCCTGTGGAAAAAATAGCTACTGGTATGAAGACTTTTGCTTATCTTTATCAGTTGATCAAGAATGGATATTTGGATGATAAAACTATCTTGATGATTGATGAACCTGAAGTTCATTTGCATCCGCAGTGGATTGTGGAATATGCCAGACTGCTAGTGTTGATACATAAGACATTGGGAACGAAACTGATTTTGGCTAGTCATGATCCTGACTTTATTGCTGCCATCAAGGCCATTGCCAAAAGAGAAGAGGTGTTGGAGGAGACAAACTTCTACATATCTTCCAGCGAAGAGCAAGAATGTTCTTATCGTTATAACTTTAAGTGGTTAGGTAAAGACATTGAGCCTATTTTCGAATCGTTTAACATAGCTTTGGAAAGGATTCAGCAGTATGGCGACACAGATATTTGACAATGATTTTCTTCATACTCATCCTATCTACCAGAATGTGCATTCCACCTTAGTGGATGTCTCGAACAGAGACTATGCTATGGCTCCTTTTGATAAAAGGATTGAATGCTTGGATATGGATGATTATGAGGCTCACTATATGCAAAATGGTGCTAATGATAGTACGATGGATGCTGTGATTGGTATAGCCAATTATGATAATAATCATAAGAGTGGCTCTAGTCTGCTGATGGTGGAATTGAGATTGGGATATCAGTCAGCCAAGAACATAACGGCATTGAGCTTAAATAATAAGGTTAAGCATACGATGACTCTTTTGAATGCAGCTGAATTTCCGATTTCACAGGATGCTGTTTTTATCTTTAAGGCAGATGTTTGTCAGCAAGCCAAACATAAGTTGGATGCTTTAGGTCATTCCAATACTTCTAGAAGAAGATGGATAGTGATGAGCCCCGATATCTTCGGAAAAGCTTATATCGCAAAAGAAGATATTCCGTATGTTCCATTGCATGACTATAAAGCAGTATTGGCAAACTTTTGTCGTTTGATAGATTCGCATCTTTGGAATGAAGTGGAAAAGGAGTTTGAAACTTGGGGAAGCAAAACATATAGCAGAATTTCTTACATAAGCCAAGAGCGTGAATTGCTGGAAGATATGCTGCGTAATGTTTGGATTAAAATTGAATCAGAGAAAGATAAAGTAGATACAGATACGTGGGATTATATCAGCCTTATCAAGGAGGATTACCCACATATACTTGGTTAGGGGTGCTTTTGCCCCACCTGTCCCTCACCTGCGGTTCTTTTGGGAAGTGTTTGAGTTGTGGGTGATAAGGGCTGATACAAATATGTTTGTATCAATGACTGCATATACCATTGCGTTCTTTTCTTAATCGTCTGACTTCTCTGATTTCTTCATTGATTTCATCAAGCGTGAGCTCTGGGGTTTCACCTCTTTCTGCTGGTTGTCCATACGGACTGTCATTGCTGTCTGTGCCATAAGTCCAAAATGTTTAATTAATAATCATTCTGACTGCAAATATACATCATTATGACGTAAAATATTGAGATAGTATTAATAATTTAATAAAGATCAATAGTTGAATGAATGATATAACTGCAATTTTCGCTTTTCTGAAGTGTTGCCTTGGATATAAGGGGAATATGAGCAGGATGATTGCTGGTATGAAATGGCATGAGCTGTATTCTTTTGCTTCTAAGCAAGCTCTGCTGGGGCTTTGCTTTGAGGGTATAGAGCGATTGGGGAAGGAGTATCCTGAGGAGTTGAAGCAGAACCCGATAGGGAGGGAACTGCTGATGACTTGGATGGGTAAGGCGCAACAGATTCGCAGACAGAATATGAAGGTGAATGCTGTGGCGAGCAAGCTCTTCTCAATACTGAGAGAGGATGGGATGAGGTGCTGCATTCTGAAAGGACAAGGGAATGCCTTGATGTATCCGAATCCTTATTCACGTACTCCTGAAGATATTGATGTTTGGATAAATGCCAGTAGGGAGAGGATTATGGAGTATGCTTCAAAGAAGTTTGAACTCGGGGATGATATCAGGCTGCAGCATCTGGAGACTTCCTTGGATGGTGTGCCTGTGGAGTTGCATTTCTTTCCTTGCTCCATGAATAATCCTATCTATCATGCTAGATTGCAGAAATGGTTTCGAAGGAATGCGGATCTGCAATGCTCAAATGTTGTTGGGCTGCCCGATGGGGCTGGGGATATTGCTATACCAACGACGGCATTTAATGTTGTTTATCAGCTGACGCATCTGTATCACCATTTCTTTGATGAAGGGATTGGAATGAGGCAAATCATTGATTATTTTCTTGTAGTCAATGATTTCTCAAAAAATGTATTTTTGAATAATAAATCTTCGAAAATCACCCCGTCCCTCTTTTTTGATAAAGCAAGCTGCACTCGGCAATTTGAAAGCGAGCTTTCATTGCACTCATTGGCATCGCTTTTTCCCCTTAAAGAGGGCTCCACCTCTCACCCTCAGGGAAGAGGGAGGAAACCGCTCCTCCTCGTCGCTCGGAACCGCTACGCTCTAAGGTTGGCGGACCAAAGCGGTCTTCGCCATATTTTGCGGGATGGGACCGCCGGGAGAGGGAAGTTTATAGTTAATAGTTTATAGTTTACAACTTATATTCGGGGGATTTTGTTGATTTATTGTGAATTTCTTGGTGTTGTAATTTGCAGATAACTTGCAGATTTATTTTGATTTTCTTTGGCGGTTTCAATAAAAAAGCGGAACTCTGCGGCAATAAACTATAAAATGAATAATGACTATGATGGGAATATTACAAGTTGCCTCTTATATATACAAGCGCTATATGGATGATTTTGGCGTTCGTATTGATGAAATGAAGTTGCAGATTTGAGTGAAGCTAAGAATCAAGGAAGAGGGTGTGGCTTATGACACACCCTCTTCTTTGTAAAACAGCTGTTTTTTATACTTTAATTATATATAAGTAAAAGATGTTATTGTATTTATCACTTATCTGATGTTTATTTCAGAATCAGGCGTATTGGCATCGCCTTGTAGCGGCCATTGTTCATGCCGTTGCTACCACTCACGAATCTCATATTGGATAATCCTTTCCTCTTGTTGTAAACATCAAAGTATCTATACCAGAAACCATATTCAGGACTGTTGGTACCGAAGCCCTGCGTACCTGACAGCAAAGTCTTGGTCCAGAGATTTACATGGATAGGGTTCTTATGGCTCTCGCCATCCAAGAATCCACCCATAGGCAGATAGATGTATGGCAACTCGGAATTCACCGTCTTGATACGCACGCAGTTGTAAGTTTCCCCTAACGATGTGGACTGTGGTACCACCTCCAGATTGCCAGCATTAACTAACTCTTCGAACACGGCATCAGTTGGAATGGTATAGCCTGTTGGTGCCAAGGTGCTGGAGAGATCCTGAGTGGCATCGCTGGTGCTCTTTTTTTCAGAGATACAGAAATAGCCACCAATGGCTTTCTTGTTCTTTGCCAGTGCCACCACATCTGGGGCATAGTAACCATTGTTGGATGCACCTAGGTTGCGGTCTAACATATAATAAGTAGTGGTGGTTTTATCGGTCTTTTTTCCCTGTACCTTTACCACACCATAATAGAACCAGCCCTTCACCTTCTTCGTCTTATCCCCGTTTTCTGCCAACTGATAATCATTATATACCTTGGAATTCTCATCTATCTTATGGAAGATACCAGTATGATAAACAGGATAAGTGATCTCGATGCCAGCCTGGTTGGTGATGGTAAATGAAGCCTTCCACAAATTCTTGTTTACCGTAGTATTGGTAAGGCTTACCTTCCACTTACTATTCTCTTCTTCCACTTTGATTTTATCATCCTTTTTAGTAATCGAATCACCTTTAAGTTTAGGGATAAGATACGTGATATTGGCTGTTCCCACGCAGAAATGCAAACCATCATTTCTCACAGCCCCTTGCATTTCTTCAGGAGTGATGCCTTGCACACCATTGTCCAACCATTTGAAATAGTTGGCAGCTACGGTGGAGTTATTATACTGCATGATAACGGTTCTATCAGGATCATCTTTTCTAAAGTCGAAACCAGCCTGCTTGATGGTTATATCCAGAGAAAGGTCGCCAGAAGTAACGGTGATGGTTCCTGTACGTGGATTCTCTGATTGGTTATTCTTTTCAAGCGTAAGCTTCAAGGTATATTTCTTGCCTTTAGAAGATCTGCTTGTCTCTGGTATATCATTCACGGTCTCTTGCTGACAAGCGGTTATCCAAGAATTATTTCTCTTGACACTATATAGCGCACTATCACTACTCGTTGCCTTTGGCAAGGTAGTAACAATGGTTACGGTAGCCTCTGTTGTGTTTGCATTTATCTCCTGATAATCGCTCACTCCCAGTTCATAGTCTTTGCAAGCTATCATTCTGGTGATTTCAGGATTATCGTCCCGCACCTCTACTTCCAGTCTATTCTCTGGCAGACTCTTCTTAGCCTCTTCAAGCGTAGAGAAGCCATAGTCGTTTACCTTGGTTACCTTGATGGTATAATGGTGGTTACGGAGCAAGGCATATTGGGTTGTCTTGTTGGCATCCTTGTAGAGTGCCACCTTATAATATCCTTCTCTAGCATGTCCTACACTATCCTTATAATTCGCCTTGATAATCACCATTGCCTTGCCTGCAGAAGTTTCATTTACTGCCACGGTGGTTGCGGTACCGCCGCCCAATGGGTTGTCTTCCGTTCTGAGAACGGTAGATTCTGCCAAGACATCGGTCGTAGGCTCAATATAATTGGCAGGAGCTATGGCTGCCTTGGTTGCCGTGTTATAGACATACAAGCCTGCATTAGTGAAATTACTCTGGATGCTATTGTCTATCTCCAAACTTATCTTGGCGCATTGGCGCAACATCGGCACTGAAGGATTAGCTTCCAAAAGTTTATCTATTGAAATTTTACCCCAGCAGATAGGGGCATCAAGCTGAGGGTCTCTCTTCTTAGCAGCAGTGAGAGACTGCAAGTCTTGTGCCTCGTTCGGCGTCATGTCGCTGGCATTGGCTACAAGATGTACATTCTTGGTACCAGCAGGTACATTGGTTATCTTTACCTTGTAGCTGCCATCAGACTGCTGTGATAAGGTAGAATAGCAATCTGTCTTGTCTTTGTATTCGTTATTGTCTCCATAGAACACAGCGCAGAGCGAATTGAATGTCTCCGAGACCCCCGCTCTTGTACCAATCTGTTGCTTGGTGAAGTTAGTCAATTGAAGGTTCAAGACAAGTCCCTCGGCAGGGATTTCATCCCCGCCGAGTCCGATAGCCTCCATCGTATCCTTGCAGGAAACAAGGCTTAGGAGCAATCCTATCCATATCATTAAATGTTTGATCTTCTTCATTGCTTAAACTGATTTATAACAGTGTTCAAATCTGATTCTAATCTTATTTACTCACATCAGATGGCTTGCCAGCGTGCCAAGAGGAGCCATCGTACCAGCCTGTGTCATCATGCTTCTCATAGCTGTTGCCATTGAAAAGGAGAATGGATTTGTCGTCAGAAATTTGATTATCTTTCATAATTCTGATGTCCTTCTCGTGGTCTCCCTTAACAGTCTTGAGGGTAATCACAGTCTCATACCAACCATTGCCGGCATTAGTGCAACTCCAACTTTTTCCATTTTTGTCGAAAATAGTGAATTGTTCTCTTTTGCCATTGTTTTCGTGGGCGACACCATATACCTTGAACCATCCGTAAGTCGGGAATTTGGTGTAAATGGTAAAGTTGATGTTCTCAATAGTTGGCATGGCATCATATATGTTCCAAGTAGGGTCTGATGTAGGATCATAGACAATCCAACCCTCGCAGTCCTCATAGTCGAAGAGTGGAATACCTGGTTCCAAGTGTTGTGGGCAGCGATGCACAGAGTAACCTACGCTGTTGTTGTAGTTGTTGCTAAACATTATCAGCGTTTCGCCCGGTTTTATCTTTCTGTCACCAGTGGCTCCGTGCTGTGTATGTTTCTGCACAGCATTTACACTGAAGTCTTTGTAGTACCACCCCGTATTGGTTTGGTCGTATTCCATATAGTCTCCTGGCCAACCTGAATCATCTTTGCCACCCCATTTTTCTGTATATATCCATCCTTTTCCTGTGATGGCATTCTCCGTTTCACCTATTTGGGTATATACGTAGATGCAATGGTTTTTTGTTTGTGGCTGATTCTTGTCACCTGTCCATCTCTCTTCAAACCATCCGTCGTTCCAGTTGTTATTGCCTCCCTCGGTTAAAACACCCAAGAAGTTTCCTGTCACGTTAGATTTGTTCGGGTCGCTTGTGCCGGCGTATGGAATTCTGTCGTTGATGGCTCTGAAGTTGATACGATAGTTACCTACTGCAGGCTTTACCGTTACCTTGATTTTCTTGACAAAGTTGAAGCCTTCTGCAGATTCCTTTGGCTTCACGGTGAGGTAATGTACTGTCGTGGTAACAGGGTTACTGGTTGCCTTAATCTTGAAGGTTCCTTCTGAAGTATCAGGTTTATCGCAAGATGCCTCAATGGTTGACTTACCTACGGTGGAAGAGGCGTTACCGGTGAAAGCCAAACCGCCCAGGTTGGTCTTAAACTGTACCACTTTGGTACTGTCGCTACGCCAATAGATGGTTACTTCCTGTGGATTTACCTCAAAATAAGGAGAGGCATCATAGGTTACATCGAGATACTTCTTAATGTTACCAGCCTTAATCCAAACCTTTGCCGTACCCTTGTACTTTCCATTATAGTCGGAGAACTTAATGTCCTCGTTGATTTTGAATGTGATTCTATGATTCTTCACTGAATCTAGCTTGCTCAACACAATCACATCTTTCACACCACTGGATGTTGTTACCTTTTCATCGCAACCGAAATCTGCCTCTGTCAGCATTACGTTCGACTCATAGTCGATGGAGTCTGTCGTGGTAGATGTTACGCTCGCCTTCGTCTTGCTTACCCACAAAGTAGTATGGTTGAAGTCGGCATCTATCGTTACAGGAGTCCAGTCCTTTACGCTCACATTACAGTCGAGAGTCATGTTTCCCAGACTCTTGATGTTGCCGATAATCTCATAATAGGTGCCACGAGGGAAGGTCGGAACTTCGGTGGAAGTTGGGCGATGTCCCAGCTTAATCGTATAGTTGTTCTCAAAGCTACCATTCACAAAGCCATTAACTTTGAGGGTAGACTGCTGATAGGCATTGGCGATATAACGCTCAGGCAGATAGTAAGTGCCTTGGAAAAGCCACTTATCGGCGGCATTCTGTGGAGCAGCTGTAGGAGTAGCACCCTGAACAAGGGTGATGATGTTCTTATTATTCACATTGGCATTGTCTGCTTTCTCTGTCCAGTCTCCCGCCTTATAATAACCACCCTTATTGCTTGCCTCAGAAGAAGTTGCATAAACTTCATTTTCAAAACCTTTGGCATAATCTGGGCTAACATTAGAATTGCTAAATGCTCCATTCCAACTCAGCGTGGTGCTAGGAGAAAGCTTTTGAGCCAGAATATCCTTGATGCTATAGCTATTACCATTGAATGCAGAACCTTCAGCAGTAGGGTCGAAAAGCAGGTTGAGCTTAACCTTTACGCATGTAAACTTCAGGTTAGCTGCCACAGTGGTATATTTCTTACCACTTTTTTCTATTTTTGTATCGATGATATTACCGTTCACATCCTTTGGCTCATAAATCATCGGGATATTGGTGCATACAGGCATACCTGTTGTACTTGTAGGTCTGTAATCAAGTACTATCTTTTTGAGGTCATCTTCAGTTTTGATAGTCTGACCACTCAACACCTTGTTCATGTTGGCAACCACATAGATATGGTAAGTGCCCGGCTCGATATTGAGCTGATAGTTAGCTACATGCTGCTCCAGCATCATCGAAGCCAGTGGGGCAGGGAGCGTCTCTACCAGGAGCTTGCCTTCATTTCCTGTAGGGAAAGCATAGAGGGTCAGGTCGTTGATCTGGCATTCATCTACCGTGGCATTATAGGTAGGAAGGCCGGAAGCATCGTCGGGATTGGTGCCGCGGCTGCTGAGCACGGTTGGCACGAGTACATGCAAGTTGCTTTCTGACGAAATGGGAGTGCTCTCGCCTCCAAGTTCGTCAGAGCAACTTACTGTAACCAACAATATAAACCAACTAACTAAACTTAAAATGAAATCTCGTATTTTCATTGTTTCTAATTTTTAAAGTCAAATACTCTTATGAGCTAAATGCCCGGAAGGGGCTCTGACACCTGAAACGGTTAGAAATCGACACGCTGGATGCGCTTGCTCCAATCCAGGATGGAAATGCTGAGCTGCACATACTTCCACTGGTTGCCCTGGAGGAAGAAGTCGAGCTTGTAGTCGTACTCTCGGTCCAGGAATTCCTGCTCTGAATAATGGCGGGCTTCGAAGGCGCCACGGCCTTGAGCCAGAAAGTCTGCAAGATTGATGCGTGCCACCTCTTCGCCAGTAGTCTTGTTCGTGATGGTGAGGATGGCGTTCTTGTCGTTTTCTTCTGCCGGATGCCAGATGAGTCGGGAGAACATGAGGGCGGCATGAGCGGTGCGCTCCTTTACATTGCCCTCGGTATCCTTAAACTCAGTGGTCCAGGTGTAGTATGGGGTATATGTCAACTCCTCGTCGGGGAGGAGAGAGTTGTCGTAACTGATATCGCCGTTGGCATTGGTTATCTGATAACTGAAGTCATCGGCATTGATGTTGGCAGGCTCGTCGGTCTGATGCAGGCTGATGGTGAGCTGCTTGGTATCACGAACCAGACCGATGGTATGGCGTGTAACCTGCAGGTCTTTTACTTCAACCAGTTCGTTGCTGAGTCCTTGCCAGAGTGTATCAAGCGGTTGGCTCTGGTTGTTTACCTTGCCCTGTTCGCGGTCGAGTCGTGCATGGAGGGCGGTGATGTTGTCACCCTGCTGTGGCAGAGCTATCTGGAATTTGGCACCTGGCTGCGCGAGTGCATCTTCGTATTTCTTTTGGAAGGCGAAGGTTGCGAATCTGTATTTGCCCGGTTCCAGATTGATTCGCATGGCATAGTTAGGGTCCTTGAGCGGCTGTGATGTTGCATCGTTATAGGCATCATGGCGAGCAATGAAGTTGCCCTGCTCGTCGTATACGAATACGCTGAGTCCGCCCACATGATCTTTGAACATGTCGGCACGCTGCACGTTGTAGTCGTACTTGAACTGCAAGTCAACACCCATGTCACAAGGAGGCAGGTCGTCGTGCATCAAGTCGTTGCAGCTTGCTAGCAGGCTGCCGGCCATGATGAAGCCCCATCCCATGCATATATTCTTGATCCAACTGTTAAACTTCTTGTTTGCCATGATGCTTATTTGTTTTATGAAAGAGTAAAGTGTATAAATAAATTCTTATTTTTCCGAGATAGCCAGCCGCTCCTTAGCGCTAGAGCGGCTGAGCTATATATAATAATGTGTAATGGATTACAAATCGACTGTGTCTGAACGCTTAGCCCAAGAAAGGATCTTTACGCTGACGCTAAGATACTTCTCATTCTCATCATCTGGCTGATTTGGGTCTACTGGAGGTACACCAGGGTAGCCAGGGCCATAGACGTTGCCAACTGTCAATTCATACCAGTTGTTACGGAGCATACCATAACGGCCAAGATACTTGAGGTTATCTGTTCCATAAGATTCACCTGAGTTCCATGGAGTCAATGAGCCGAAGTGCTTAACACGAGCGATATAATATGTAACACCCTGTGCGTATGTATTGATACCAACCATCGCTTCTGCATGTCCTGCTCCATCAATCAAGCCGAGTTTATCATTAATCTCTTTAACGATTTGTGTACCTGTCTTACCACTATAATCTTTATCGGCAACAAGAGTTTTATCATTAGAATCCTTGATATCTGCCAAGGTAATCACATGAGAGCCTTCTGTCTTGAGATTTGTATAGTCAACTGTACAACCTGGGAGAACTGAAGTTGCTGCAGTATTAACTGCAGTCTTTAAGGCTGCTTCGTTCAGGATATTTGTCATATTACCGATGGTGTAGAATGTTCCATCTTTATCTGCAAGGGGATTGCCTGCATCATCCTTAGGAGTATATGTTGCCTTGAAGATAACGCGGGTTGTCTGACCCTGATACATGTTTGCCAAGTTAAAGGTGTTCTCTAAGCAATATACCGGATTGGTGTTGGTGGTGTTGGTGAAGTCTTTATTAATCTCACTTGGAGCAGTGATAAAATTGAATTCTTCTTTTCTTTTGGCATCATTAGTATTGAGTCCAGCCAAATTGTAGTTAGGATCCGTACCCCAATAAACTCGGTTGTTAGTACCAGTGAAACGTTCTGTAGTCCAAATAGCAGGGAAATCTTTGCTCAAGCCATCAATATTATGAACAGCGTATGTCTTCTTGTTTGTGATATCCAAAGCCCATTTGCTAAATGTTACTTTACTCTGTGTGTCATTCGATGTTGCCTTATCCTTAACAGTTTTTGTTCCAGGGGCAGCAACTGTCATCTTTGCTACTCCACGCTCTACAAAAACTGTTGCAGCACAATCGTTAGTAGGTTTATTTGCTTCTGCCTCGCTGGCATATATTTTATCTTTGTCAATACTAACCAAAGTTGCAGGTGAGGCAGCACTTCCTTTCAACGGAGCATTAGCCATATAGAAGCCATCAGAACCAGTCCAATCAGTAACTTGAGTCAAAATGTTTTTGCTATTCCAATCATTATAACTTTGACCTACAGTAGGCAAATTAACATTTTTATTGTTAAGCAAAATCAAAACACTATAATCATTCTTGGTATCCACATTGGTAAGCTTTGCTACCAGCTTTTTAGAAGTAGTTGTGATACCAGGTGTGGAATCGTCTGTCCATCCATCTATAGGTAAAGTTACGCTCTCAACAAACTTGTAAGAGCCTTCATCTGAACCATACTTCTGGAAGATGAGGGCAGTTGCGTTACTAACTTTATACTCTTCTGGTGTTCCTTCAGCCATTTCTGCACCACCAGGATCTGCTGCACGAGTTCCACTTACCGAAGGCAAGTTGATGGTGAAAATTGCATAACCAACACCTGCTTCATTAGTACCAGTACCTGGACCTGCGGTTCCCAGGTCCTCATTGCTTGAACAGCTTGCTGTCATAGCTGCGATGACAGCCAAGCCAAATAAATGTTTAATCTTCATAATCTTTGAAAGTTAAGCTTGTTTATAATCGTTATTCTCTAATTTTCTGTTATTCCAATTCCTTTATCTGCTTGAAGACATCTCTTACACGCTCTGCCTCTTTCGAGTTGCCTGCCTTGGCAAGATGCTTTTCGGCAGAAGTAAGATCACCTTTCTGCAAATCGGTGCAGGCGGCATTGAGATTCGCTGTCTCATCATCTGGGAAGAGGCGGACGGCGATGTCGAATACCTCGTTAAACTCTGGCGAACCAGGCTCGTAAGTCTGTGCCACCAGGAACATCTCCTGCAGAGAAAGCTGCTGTGGTTTGGTCTTCAATATCTCCTTGGCTTCTTCGATGCTGAACGGACGAACCGTGTAGGTTACCGTATAGTCGCTATGACGGAGACGAGGATAGATATGATCCAGGATATAGCGGTAACTAGCCGGATGGAGCTTTCTGATCTTCAGGTCCTTATCGTCGGGAGCCAGCGAGGAGTTAGCTATCTCGAGAATTGCTTCCTTATCAGCCAGATGACTAGCCTGAATCTTCTTCTTGAATCCTTCCCAGTCTTCCGGTGTAGCCTGATAGGTAAAGAGCTTGCTGTTTAAGGTGTAGAGGCTGCTCACATATTTACGGAGGGCAGCTGCACGCTCGTTGGCAAGGCGCTTGTTGTTGGCATACGAACCATCAGGCGAAGCAAAACCATGGATATCAATATCGGTGATTTCAACGTTCTTATCGTTCTTTACCAGGTCGATGGTGGAAGTAATCTTCTTCAGCTCAGTAGCATTCTCACGGAAGTTGGCAAGAATATTACTCTTGTTAACCACAAAGCTGAGATAGGCTTCACCCTTTTCGGCTCTCACCTTCTTGGCTTCCGCCTTCGGCTGCACAAAGAAATCCTTCGTAATCTTCGGTGTACGGTCGATATCCGCAATCTGCGTATTGTCCTGTTCTATCAGGTTGCCACATCCGCAAAGATCTTCTTTCACCGAGAGTTTGAACTTCTTCATCCATTTCTGGTAAGGAACAGACTGGGCGAAGTAAACCTGCTGACTGGTCTTGTTCTTGCGGGTAAGAACCTGTGCCTGCGGATTCTTCTTGCTGTCGGCAAGTCGGCGGTATCTTACAGCCTGGTTTCTACCCTGGATGATGATAGGGTTGAGAGCGATAGAATCAGTTCCTACCATTACCGGTGTGAAAACAATCTGCTGCTCTGATTTCATCTTCAATTCGTTCAGATTCATACGGAAGGCAACGTCCATCCGGTTGCCGTTCTTGCGTGCCAAGACGCTTTCTACCTGAATCTTACCCCCTGCCAGCTGTTGAGCCTGAGCAGGCATGATGCCCTGAGAAAGGAGTATGCAGAGGGGCGAAATGACCGCATAAAGCTTCATTTTATCCATATTATGATTTCCCTATTTTTTTTTGTATTCTGTCTAGTTATTACGTGTTTTTATTGTCAGTTTAAAACTACAGTTAAATTAAATTCTTAGAACACGTATATGAGAGATAGTGCGGCTTTTGTAGGGCCCACATAGTTGCGGTGGTCTTTGTCGAGACATTTTTCGCATCGTCCGTAAAGCTTGTAAGGACTGTAGGCATATCCCAAACCGATAGACCCTTCGAAATTGAGGTGCTTATTGAGTAGCCACTGATAGCCGTAGGTGAGGCCTCCACCTACATACCAGCCTTCATAGTGCCTGCCCTCCAGAGTTTTCGGCAGGATGCCGAAGGGCATGTCAATGTTTTTAATGTTGTATTCACCGCCTAAGGCATGAATTCCGAAGAAATGACCTCCAAACTTCTGGCAGGTGTACCATCTGTATTCTGGCATAACATTCCAGAATCTCATCTTCTTGTCGCCCGAGAACTTCCAGGGGTTCAGGGTGCCGAAGAGTTGGAAGGTTGTTTTCTTGCCCGTGCCGATTTCGATGCCGGCGTTGGCAGATGTGGAAGCCCATCCCAGTAAGTTGGTCTTCAGAGCGACCTCCTGCGCTCGCGTCGTTGCCGTTGAAAGGATCAGCAGCAGCAACATAGCTGATTTAATGAATGTTTGCTTCATCGTATCTTTACTTTTATATTTGGTTTCGTTTATATTAAACTTAGCCTTCGGTTGTTAGTTGGCATCTATTTTCGGCTGCAAACTTAAGAAAAAAACCAATACGAAGCAAGAAAAAGTTTCAAAAAGGTTACATTTCTTTGTGCAAACGATTGCACGCTTTATGCAATCTGTTTGCGTACGCACATCATAAAGCACATGATTATCGGCGTCTGCTTGCCGTCATTGGGAATCTATGTCTAAGATGTGGTTCTGACAGGATTCACAGGTGGGATATGCATACTTGCCCAAAGTGCGGGGGCAAGATGCAACCCACTGGCGAAGAAGAGTTTTGGACATGAAATCATAGTTTTTGGGACAGAAAGACGAAGAAAGCAAAAAGCCTGCTGGCTATAATTGTCAGCAGGCTTCTTTGTTATAATGTTCGCCCTTGAAATACAGTACTCTTGTGAAGAGGTAGTATGACTCCATTAAGGGTGAGCCTACGAGAGTTGAAGTTAGGCAGAATTTCCACACTGGCTTCATGGCTTCCCTTATACATGGTAATCCAGATTTGGGCAGAGATACCAATACCAGTAACACTCATACTTACTTGTGTAGTCCCTTTCTTGTCTGTTTGAATTTTGTATCCACTTACGCTTCCCTGAACCGTAACTCCACCAATGCCATTAGGTCCGGAGAAGGGTACATTGAAGGCAACCTGCACAACAGCATCGTCCTTATTGACGGAAACGAAATTGGTGTTGGAATTAACATAAGCAATCTGACCATACGGGAAAACTACCTTGTCGGCTTCAAAGGTAAAGGTTGTATCCTTAATAGCGTCCAATGCTTCATCCCAATATACACTATCTATCCGGTTTTGCAAATCGCGCTGTTCTTTCCAGAGAGTTTTCTGACGTGACTTCAGACCATTGACCAACTGCTCGCTGGCCTTGTTTTTTCCCCATTGATACATATTATCTGACTGGTTTGACTGCGCACAGGCAAAGGCAGACATCAGACAGAAAACAAGTGAAATAAATATTCTAATCATCCTTGATCCTTTCCAAAATTAAATTCATATATTCAAAAAAGGGCTAGCCCCATAATCAGGACTAGCCCCCAGTTTTAATTATTTTCTCGATGCAATGAATGTATCTTGAAAGCTACATAGCACTTCAAGAAAGATTACTTAACCTCAATGTGCTTAACATTGTCTTTCTTCTCCTCCTTGGCTATCTTAGGAATCTCAATCTTCAAGACACCGTCACTGACCTCAGCGGAAATCTTCTCCTGATCAGCATCCTCTGGCAAAGCATAACTCTGAGAGTAGCTGCTGTAAGAGAACTCACGACGCAAGTAATGCTCTTCCTTCTCCTCCTTCTTCTCATCCTTGTTCTCGATGGATACATTCAGATAGCCATCCTTATCGATGTTCATCTTGACCATATCTTTCTTTAAACCAGGAGCTGCAACCTCCATCGTATAAGCTGTAGCACTTTCCTTGACGTTGACTGCAGGAGCTGTTGCGTTCATGCGTGGCATCAAGTTTGTATCAAAGAAGTTGTCATTAAACCAACTGTTCAACCAATTTGAAACACTGTTATTTCTACGAGCTAACAACATAATGTAAAACCTCCAAATTCTATTTTTCTCGTCCTCTCTTCGCCTTCCGGCTCAGTCGGGATTTCTCATTGTTTTTAATTTATCCTTTTTAATAACGATTGCTTCGGCTTACGAGGCTCAAGGATTTCTAGAAACCCTCAACTGTCATTACTTAGGGTTCTTGTCGTTCCCCTTGCCCTTTCGGCTTCGGCTTTCACTCTATGTAGGAGCAAGTTACGTGCCAACCCGGTTTGTAGATTTGGAATAAACAGTTTTTGCCAATTTTGACTAAAGATTCTGCAAAATTGACAACAATGGATAATTAATTTAAACTTTACTGCTAAAACTTCATGTTTTTTAAACCTGTTTTTCAATCCATGCCATCAGTACCGCTACAGCATACTGCTGTTAAGAAACAGAAGATGTCTCTTGCAGAGAAAAGAGCCACTATGCATGGTGTTCAGACTTATTTGTCTGATGAAGACTATGAACTAAGATTAAGACAAAAAAGAGTTGTGAAGAGATATTACGTGATGCTTTAAAGCAGTATATTCAGGCATTTAAGTAAAATGTCTGCTAAGAGATAGGGTTGGCCATTGACTGAGATTGTTGGATCTTAGTCAATGGCTTTTTTAATTTTGTCTTAAGCAGTACTGATGTTTCCTTGCTTTTTCCTAACGTAAACAGAATTAACTTGTTATACTATTGCGTTGTTTGTCTATGTATTATATCTATAGGTAATTTTGCTATGGTTATAAAACCTCGTGCTTTTTCTGTCTGACTTACCTGTTATCACTTGCTTTTTGACGTGCAAAGGTATGGCAGGCTTGTCAGATACCAAACACCACATTTCTGTTATCTGCAGAGAATCTTTTCAAGCAGCCTTCCACAATCAGAGATTGGGTATTCCAGAAAAGATTCTCTACAGATTGTTGGGTGTTCTGACTTCTTGAGCCTTCCATCTTTTAAGCACGTAAAAAGGCAAAGTGATGACGGGTATGCCGGAATAACTTAAAAAAAACTCGGATTTTACGATCAATAGTTCGTTAATAATTCAATAATGTGCTAAGCAGCTGTACGCTGTAAGCACGAGAGATCTTTGAAAATCTTGCTAATTAAAGTTCGGTTCGG
>ERZ1026998.325-NODE-325-length-17687-cov-4.695894_pt1 | contig 17687 bp, 17 predicted proteins | sample MGYA00519288_ERZ1026998 | MGnify/ENA primary metagenome ERZ1026998 (study PRJEB26926, sample SAMN06164454) | human gut metagenome | biome: ENVO:00009003; feature: ENVO:2100002; material: ENVO:00002003 | host: Homo sapiens | place: USA | collected 2012 ...
GCCGCTGCCGAGATCGAGACCGGCCCGAAGTGCCCCGGTGATATAGTCCTTGGCTTTCCCGACCGCGTCTTCGAGCGGAAAGCCCAGCGCGAGATTACTGGCAATTGCGCTCGACAGGGTACAGCCGGTGCCGTGAGTGTTGGGATTTTCGATGTGCTCGCCCGCAAACCAGCGGACGGAGCCGTCCTGGAACAACAGGTCGTCCGCTGTCTCCGCGAGATGGCCGCCTTTGATGAGGATTGCACCGCGATAGTGTTCGGCAATCTGCGCCGCTGCCCGCTCCATATCCGCCTTCGAGCGGATCGTAAGGCCGCTCAGCACCTCTGCTTCCGGCAGATTCGGCGTGATCACCTCGGCGAGCGGGAGCAGCGTTTCGATCAGCGCGCGGGCGGCTCCCTCCGCGAGCAGACGGCTGCCGCTTGTAGCGACCATGACCGGATCAAGCACGATATGCGATGCGCCATAAAAGGCGAGACGCTCCGCGATCACGCCGATCAGCGCCTCGCTGCTCACCATGCCGATCTTGACCGCATCGGGCCGGATGTCGGTGAAGATGCAGTCGAGCTGCTGCCGCAGGAAATCCGGGTCGGTCTCCCGGATGCCATAGACGCCGGTGGTATTCTGGGCGGTCAGGGCCGTGATCGCACTCATGGCGTAGACGCGATGGGCGGTCATGGTCTTGATATCCGCCTGGATGCCCGCGCCGCCGCTGCAATCAGAACCGGCGATGGTCAGTACTGTTTTCATCAGATTGTCTCCTTCAAATGGAATTTCGCCCGGTGCTCTGCTGGGACAGCGCGAGCAGCTGTCGGGCGGCCTGCTCCTTATCCGGCTGGGCAAAAAGGGCGGAGACGACCGCGACGCCGTCCGCGCCGCAGCCGCCGAGCTCGCCAATATTCCCGGCGTGGATGCCGCCGATGGCGACAACCGGAATGTGCACGGCGGCACAGATGCGGGCGAGCCCCTCGGGAGTCAGGGTGGAGGCATCCCGCTTGGTGCCGGAGCCGAAGACCGCGCCACAACCGAGATAATCCGCGCCGCCCGCCTCAGCGGCCAGCGCCTCCTCCACGTTGTGGGCACTGACGCCGATGATTTTGTCCGGCCCGAGCAGCCGCCGCGCCTCCGCGAGCGGCGCATCTCCCTGGCCGACGTGCACGCCGTCGGCATCCGCCGCAAGCGCGGCCTCGACGCTGTCGTTGACGATCAACGGCACGCCAAAGCGGCGGCAGACCGGCAGCAGCGCCCGCGCCTCGGCGGCCAGCGCCTCCGCCGAAAGCGTCTTGTCCCGCAGCTGCACCAGTGTTGCGCCGCCGCGCAGCACCTCCTCCACCGCCGCGGCCAGTGTCTCACCCGGTTGCAGCCAGCTGCGGTCGGTCACCGCGTACAGCCGCAGCGTCTCTCCGGAAAAGCTCATCCGCCGTCCCCTCCTCAGTCCGATATGGATATCTATCAGTATAGCAAAGCAGACGGCGCTTGACAAGCCTGTTCCGGGGGCGTATACTGTCAGAAGAAAAGCAGGGGGTGCCGCGGCGGGCGGCTGAGAGGGCGTGGCCCAACCCTTTGAACCTGTTGGTTAGGACCAGCGCAGGAATGCTTGGCGATATGGCGTGCTGCCGATGTGCCGACCCTCCTGTGGGGTCGGCTTTTGTTTTTGTCTGGATGGGAGGCGAGAGCCGGATGATATGCAACGGCAAGAAAATTCCGCTGTCCGCGCCGGTGACGGTGCGGGCGTTTCTGGAGGCGCAGGGCTATAATCCCGCGCGCGTGGCGGTCGAGCGGAACGGCGAGGTAATCCGCCGGGCCGCGTTCGACCAGGTACTGCTGACTGACGGGGACATCCTCGAGGTGGTTGGCTTTGTGGGGGGCGGCTGATGGTGACTGGTGAGGAGCTGCGGGCGGCGCGTGTCCTGCGTCAGGGAGAGGAGACGGTGCGGCGGCTCGAGTCCGCGACGGTCGGTATCGCCGGTCTCGGCGGCCTCGGTTCGCATATCGCGGTGCTGCTGGCGCGGCTGGGGGTCGGCCGTCTGGTGCTCGCGGATTTCGATACGGTGGACGTCACGAACCTCCACCGTCAGCACTATTTTCTGCCGCAGCTCGGCATGCACAAAACCGACGCGCTGGCCGTCCAGCTGCGGGAGATTGACCCCGGACTGCTCTGCGAGACCCACCCGGTGCGGGTGACGGCGGAGAACGCGGTGCCGCTGTTCCGGGACTGCGACGTCGTCTGCGAGGCGTTTGACCGCCCCGACCAGAAGGCGATGCTGATCGAGACGCTGCTGGCCGGCCTGCCGGCGGTGCGGGTGGTCTCCGGCTCCGGGATGGCGGGGATCGGCTCCGTCAATGAGATTCGAACCGAGCAGGCGTTCCGGCGGCTGTATATCTGCGGTGACCGGGAGACGGATGTCGCGGAGGCTGGCAGCCTGGCGGCGTCCCGCGTCGCGGCCTGTGCGGCGCACGAGGCGCATATGGCGCTGCGTCTGCTTCTGGGGCAGGAGACCCCGTGATACAAAAAGGAGGCATTTTCATGAACGATACCTTTACACTCGGCGGGAAAGCATTTTCCTCCCGCTTTATTCTGGGCTCCGGGAAGTATTCGCTGGAGCTGATCCGCGCGGCGGTGGAAAACGCCGGTGCCGAGATTGTGACGCTGGCGCTGCGCCGGGCCAACGAGGGCGGCGTCGCCAACATCCTCGATTATATCCCCGAGGGGGTCACGCTGCTGCCCAACACCTCCGGCGCGCGCAACGCGGAGGAGGCGGTGCGGATCGCGCGGCTGGCCCGCGAATGCGGCTGCGGCGGCTTTGTCAAAATTGAGGTCATCCGGGACTCGAAATATCTGCTGCCGGATAACGCTGAGACGGTCCGCGCGACCGAGATCCTCGCGAAGGAGGGCTTTGTCGTGCTGCCGTATATGTACCCCGATCTGAACACGGCGCGTGATCTTGTGAGCGCGGGCGCGGCGGCCGTGATGCCGCTCGCGGCGCCGATCGGCTCCAACCGCGGGCTCTGCACCCGGGATTTCATCCGTATCCTGATCGATGAGATTGATCTGCCGGTGATCGTCGACGCGGGCATCGGGCGGCCGTCGCAGGCCTGCGAGGTGATGGAGATGGGCGCGGCGGCCGTGATGGCCAACACCGCTATCGCCACAGCAGGCGATATCCCCGCCATGGCGAGTGCTTTCCGAAAGGCGATCGAGGCGGGCCGCACGGCCTGGCTCGCGGGACCCGGCCGGGTGCAGCAGGAGGCGGCCGCCTCCTCGCCGCTGACCGGCTTTTTACAGGATTGAGGAGGCGTGCGAAGCATGATTGACCGCCAGACCAACCATATGGCATATCAGCCCGGCATGCAGCAGATCGACTCGAATCTGATGGATACCGTTCTCGAACGGATGAATGCCTGCGATTTCGACGCTTTCACGGAGGCGGATGTCCGCCGTGCGCTCGGGCGGGAGGTGCTCTCCCCAGCGGACTTCGCGGCGTTGCTCTCGCCAGCGGCCGAGCCGTTTCTCGAGGAGCTCGCCCTGCGCGCCCGCGCCGAGACGAGGAAGCACTTCGGCAACTCCGTCATGATGTTCACGCCGCTCTATATCGCCAACCACTGCGAGAACTACTGCATCTACTGCGGTTTTAATTGCCACAATTCCATCCGCCGCGCGAAGCTCAGTATGGAGGAGATCGAGCGGGAGCTGCAGGCGATTGCGGCCACCGGCTTGCAGGAGATTCTGATCCTGACCGGGGAGAGCCACACGATGTCGCCGGTCTCCTATATCGGCGAGGCCTGCCGCCTCGCGAGCCGCTATTTCCGCGTCGTCGGGGTCGAAATCTATCCGCTGAATACCGATGAATATGCCCATCTGCATGCCTGCGGCGTCGACTATGTCACAGTGTTTCAGGAGACCTATAATCCGGACAAATATGAGACGCTGCACCTCGGCGGACACAAGCGCATCTTCCCCTATCGCTTCCATGCGCAGGAGCGCGCGCTGATGGGCGGGATGCGCGGCGTCGGCTTTGCCGCGCTGCTGGGGCTGGATGATTTTCGGAAGGATGCCTTTGCGACCGGGCTGCACGCCTTCCTGCTGCAGCGGAAATATCCGCATGCCGAGATCGCGTTTTCCTGTCCGCGACTCCGCCCGATCATCAACAACGACAAGATCAACCCGCGCGACGTGCATGAGCGGCAGCTCTTACAGGTGGTCTGTGCCTATCGGATTTTCCTGCCGTTTGCGAGCCTCACCATCTCGACCCGGGAGCGGGCGGGCTTCCGGGACAACATCATCGGTATTGCCGCCACCAAGATTTCGGCGGGCGTCTCGACCGGCATCGGCGCGCACAGCGGCGAGGAAAAGGGGGACGAGCAGTTCGAGATCTCGGACAGCCGCAGTTTTGAGGAGGTCTACCGCGCAATTGAAGCGCAGGGCCTGCAGCCGGTGATGGCCGATACGCTTTATGTCTCGTGAAAAACGCAGCCGTCTGATCTGCGTGACGCAGCGGACGGCCTGTATCGATGATTTTATCGCCCGGATGGAGGCGATTATCACGGCGGAACCCGCGCGGGTGATCCTGCGGGAAAAGGATCTGTCGGCGGCGGAGTACCGCGCGCTGGCCGAGCGGCTGCTGCCCGTCTGTCGGCGGTACAGTGTGCCGTTGACGCTGCGTTATGCGGCGGGGGAGAGGGCGCTGCCCGATTGTGCCCTGCAAATTCCCTTTGCCGCGGCAGGAAAAGCGCCACCGGGCATACCATACGGCGTCTCGGTACACGCGGCGGCGGAGGCAGCCGCCCTTCGGGACAGCGTCGCCGACTATCTTATTGCGGGCCATATCTATCCGACCGCCTGTAAGGCGGGTGTGCCGCCGCGGGGAACCGCTTTTCTGGAAGAGGTGGTGCGGTCGGCGGCCCAGCCGGTCTTTGCCATCGGCGGCGTGACCCCCGTCCGTGTGCGGGAGGTGCTGGCGGCCGGGGCCGCCGGGTATTGTGTGATGAATGCGCTGATGACCGCGCCCGACCCGGTCGGTCTGATGCGGCGATATGAAGAAGAGGAAGGTGCTATATGAACTATCGGACACAGATGGAGGCCGCCAAAAACGGCATTGTCACCCCGCAGATGCGGACGGTGGCGGAGAAGGAGCAGCGGGACGCGGAATGGGTGCGGGCGCGCGTCGCGGCGGGTACCGTCGCGATCCCCGCGAATATCCATCATACCGCGCTCTCGGCAGAGGGCATCGGGGACGGGCTGCGCACCAAGATCAACGTCAATCTCGGCATCTCCGGCGATGCGAAGGACTATGAAAAGGAGATGGAGAAGGTTCGGATATCGGTCGCTCTCGGCGCGGAATCCATCATGGATCTTTCGAACTACGGCAAGACCCGTGAGTTCCGCGAGCGGCTGGTCGCCTTTTCCCCGGCGATGATCGGCACCGTACCGATGTACGACGCCATCGGCTATCTCGAAAAGGATCTGCTGGACATCACGGCGGAGGATTTCCTGCGCGTGGTGGAGGCGCATGCGAAAGAGGGTGTGGATTTCATGACCATCCATGCCGGGATCAACCGCCGGGCGGTGGAGGCCTTCCGCCGGGAGGGGCGTCGCATGAACATCGTCTCGCGCGGCGGCTCGCTGCTGTTCGCCTGGATGATGATGACCGGCAATGAAAATCCGTTTTTCGAGCGGTATGACGATGTGCTGGAGATCCTGCGCGCCCACGACGTCACCATCTCGCTCGGTGACGCGCTGCGGCCGGGCTGTATCGACGACAGCTCGGATGCCGGGCAGATCGGCGAGCTGCTCGAAATCGGCCATCTGACCCGCCGCGCCTGGGATGCGGATGTGCAGGTGATGGTCGAGGGGCCGGGGCATATGGCGATGAACGAGATTGCCGCCAACATGCAGCTGGAGAAACGGCTCTGCCACGGCGCGCCGTTTTATGTGCTCGGCCCGCTGGTCACAGACATCGCCCCCGGCTATGACCATATCACCTCTGCCATCGGCGGTGCAATCGCGGCCTCGAACGGTGCGAATTTCCTCTGCTACGTCACTCCGGCTGAGCATCTGCGCCTGCCGGATCTCGACGATGTGCGTGAGGGGATCATGGCCTCGAAGATCGCGGCTCACGCGGCGGATATCGCGAACGGACTGCCCGGTGCGCGTGACCGCGACAACGCGATGTCGGATGCGCGCCACCGCCTCGACTGGGAGGAGATGTTCCGTCTCGCGATTGATCCGGAGAAAGCCCGGCGGTACTATGAATCCACACCGCCCGCCGAGCGGCATACCTGCTCCATGTGCGGCAAGATGTGCGCGGTGCGCACCACCAACCGCATCCTGGAGGGCCAGGAAGTCACCTTCTGTTCCGAAAAGGACAGCTGCGGCGGATAACCGCCGCATGTAAGCGCCTCTGCGTTCCCGAACGCGGAGGCGCTTTTGATATCTCTGGAGCACAGACCGCGAAGAATCGTGGGATTTGCGACAGTATCAGGGCGACTTCATGAACAATTTGTAAAATCAGGAAAAAAAGCGAAGAAAAAATTTTGTGAATTTGCTGTTTTGTCTTGAAATGCCGACGGTTTTTGTGTATGATATATATAATAGCTATATATGTTGTCCGCAGAGAGCGGGCAGCTACCCAGAGGGGTAAGGCTGGAGGCGGATTTTCGCGGTTTTTGCTGTGGAAATACGGAGAGAGGACGACAGGGAGAGCTTCCCTGTCTGCGCCGTATGGGCAGAACCGGCGGGAGGACGCGAATTTAAAGTGAAGGAGACGTTTTGTATGTCCAACCGACTTTTCCAGGGAGTAGTTCATCAGATGCGCGACGCGATCGACCGCACCATTGGTGTGATTGATGAGAGCATGGCCATCATCGCCTGCAGTGATCTCGGCCGTATCGGTGAGGTCGCGGAGGGGATCACGGCGGATTCGTTTGCCACCCAGGATGCCTTTGTACTCGATGGATATACCTACAAGACCTTTGGCTCCCGTCCCCACAGCGAACACATCCTGTTTGTCGAAGGGGCGGATGAGCAGGCGGAGAAGTTCGCCGCGCTGCTGACCGTCTCCCTCGCCAGCATCAAGCAGTACTACGATGAGAAATATGACCGCGGGAATTTCGTCAAGAACGTCATTCTCGACAACATCCTGCCGGGCGATATCTATCTGAAGGCCCGGGAGCTGCGGTTCAATAACGACGTCAACCGCGTCGTTTTGCTGATCCGGATTTCCTCGAATTCGGATATTTCGGCCTTCGATATTGTCCAGAACCTTTTCCCGGACAAGAACAAGGATTTCGTCATCAATATCAACGAGACCGATATCGCGCTGATCAAGGAGATCCGCGCCGGGATCGAATCGAAGGATCTCGAGAAGCTCGCGCGCTCGATTGTGGATACGCTCAGCGGCGAGTTCTATACCCGTGCCAACGTCGGTATCGGCACGGTTGTTGAGGGTATCAAGGATCTTGCCCGTTCCTTCAAGGAGGCGCAGGTCGCGCTCGAGGTCGGCAAGGTGTTTGATACCGAGAAGACCATTGTCAACTATGACAATCTTGGCATTGCCCGTCTGATCTATCAGCTGCCGACCACGCTGTGTGAGATGTTCCTCCGCGAGGTCTTCAAGCGTGGCTCGATCAGCTCGCTCGACCAGGAGACGCTGTTTACCATCCAGCGCTTCTTCGAGAACAACCTCAACGTCTCCGAGACATCACGGAAGCTCTTTGTCCACCGCAACACACTGGTCTATCGGCTTGAGAAAATCAAGCGGCTGACCGGACTCGATCTGCGGGAGTTCGACGATGCCATCGTGTTCAAGGTGGCGCTGATGGTCAAGAAATATCTGATGGCCAACCCGGTCAAATATTAAGCGCCCGGGGGTTATCGGCAGAACCGCGAGGCGCCGCCGCCGGCTTTTCACGGCGGCGCCTTTTTTGTAATGGGATCTGCGGGTTCCCAAAATTTGTGCCTTGCTTTTGAGCGGGGAAAGGGATTAGGATAAAGAATAGGAAATGGCTGTCCTGTGGCGTCGAACGGCGCCGGGGAGCAGGAAAGGGTGGACCCATTGACAATGACAGGAAGTGTCCCTTTGATTGAGTTCAAGGGTGTTCATAAAACGTATGACAGCGGTATCAAAGCGCTGCGAGACGTCAATCTTCGGATTGATAAGGGGGAGTTTGTCTTTATCGTCGGTTCCTCCGGCGCGGGCAAGAGCACCTTCCTCAAGCTGATTATGCGTGAGGAGGTGGCGAATGCAGGGGAGGTTGTCGTCAATGACTACCATCTGACCAGGCTCAAGCGCCGCGAGATTCCCTATCTCCGGCGGACGATGGGAATTGTCTTCCAGGATTTCCGCCTGATCAACACGATGAATGTCTATGACAACGTGGCGTTTGCGATGCGGGTGACCGGCGCTTCCAAGAGGGAGATCCGCAAACGTGTCCCCTACATACTGGGACTGGTTGGCTTGCAGAACAAAACGAAGAGCTTTCCGGCTGAGCTCTCCGGCGGCGAGCAGCAGCGTGTCGGGCTGGCACGTGCGCTGGTCAACAACCCATCGCTCATTATTGCGGACGAACCGACCGGCAATATCGATCCGGAGCTCTCTTATGAAATTGTGGAACTGCTCAGCGAGATCAATCGTCGCGGTACCACGGTGCTGATGGTGACGCATGAGCACGATCTGGTGCGGATGTTCAACCGCCGCGTGATTGAAATTCGGGAGGGGCGCGTGGTGTCCGACAGTATCAGCGGAGGTGAAGCACATGCGGCTGAGTAGCTTTCAATATCTGCTGCGGGAGGGATTTCGCAGCATCTGGCAGAATCGCTTCATGGCCATTGCCTCGATCGGTGTGCTGATTTCCTGCTTGCTGTTGACCGGCGGCGCCTATCTGACCTTCGTAAACATCGATCATGTTTTTGATTGGGTTTATGAGCAGAACGTGGTGGTCGCCTTTGTGGAGGACACCTATACCAATGAGCAGACGACGGCGCTCGGCAGCTCGCTGTCACGGATTGCGAATGTCAGCCATGTGGAATTCCTCTCGAAGGAGCAGTCGCTCGAGAAGCTGCAGGATTCCCTGCCGGCGGCGATTTTTGAAAGCCTGCAGGGCGAGAACAACCCGCTGCAGGACAGCTATATCGTCACCTTCGCAGATCTCGAGAAATTTGATGCGACGCTTTTGCAGATCGAACAGTTGGATGGCATCGATACGGTCAGCTACAGCGGCGACCTCGCGGAGACGCTGACCCGTGTGCGGCGGGTGGTACTGACGGTCGGCGGCTGGGTGATCGGCATCCTGTTGCTCGTCTCGTTGTTTATTATCTCCAATACCATCAAGCTAACGGTTTACAGCCGCCGCCTGGAGATATACATTATGAAATCTGTCGGCGCGACCAACAGTTTTATCCGATTGCCGTTTGTGGTGGAGGGTATGGTGCTGGGGTTGATTTCCGGCGGCCTGTCCTATGGAATTCTCTATTACATCTATGACCGGTTGACCGCGACCTTTTCGTTTGGCCCGATGCTGGGGCTGGTCGGCTTCGGAAAGGTCTGGGCGATTTTGCTGGTCGGCTTCCTGACAGCGGGTATTTTGACCGGTGTGCTGGGAAGTGCGATTTCAATTGGGAAATATCTGAAAGATGAAGGAGGAGTCAGCGGTGATTAAGTCATTTCTGAGAACGCCGTTTCGAATGCTGTCTCTGTTGTTTGCGGGGGTGCTGCTGACGGCAACTTTGCTGTCCGTGGCGGTTGTGCCGGTTCGTGCGGCCAGTGTGTCGGATTTGCAGAATCAGCTCGCGCAGTTGGAAGCTGCGGAAAAGGAGTTGAAGAACAAGCTGTCGCAGTATCAGAATGATCTGGAGAAGCAGCAGGACTATGCCGATTCGCTGAAAAAGCAGATTGAGAACACCAAGTCGCAAATTGAGAACCTCTCGTCACAGGTAGAACTGCTCAACCAGAAGCTGAGCGAAAAAGATGACGATATCACAGCCAAGGAGCAGGCGATGCAGCAAAAACGGACGGAGCTTCAGGATCAGTTTGACCAGCTCTGTGAGCGGCTTCGGCTGATCTCCCAGACCGGCAACCTGTCCTCGCTGCAAATGCTGCTGCAAACGGAGAACTATGTGGATTTCTTGTTGAAGGAAAATATTGTTCAGCGGGTCGCCGAAAACGACCAGCGGTTGATGGATGAGCTCGAGCAGGAGCTCGCGCAGCTGGACGAGGAGAAGCAGACGCTTGAGAGCGACCGGCTGGATCTTGAAGCGCAGAAGCGGGAAATAGAAGCGCTGAAGAAAAAATCCGACGACAAAAAGCGGGAGTTGGATACGCTGTATGCAGAATCCAACGCCGTGGTGAAGCGGCTGCAGTCCTCCGTCAACAGCACACAGAACAGTATTAAGAGCTCGGCGGAGGAACAGGCGCGGCTGGAGAAACAGATCCAACAGCTGCTTAATGCCTCGACTTCCAACGGAAAATATGGCGGCGGCACCATGTTCTGGCCGGTGCCCACCGTCAAAAACATTTCCTCGACCTTTGGTCCGCGCTGGGGCACCATGCATCGGGGCATCGACATCGCCAATGGTTCGATTCCGATCTATGGACAGAATGTGGTCGCCGCAGCAGACGGTGAGGTGATCTATGCGAACAAAAGCGGACATGGAGGAGGTTATGGTCTGTTTGTCATTGTGGATCACGGACGCGACAGCAGCGGACGGCAGATTTCCACGCTGTATGCGCATAATTCCAAGGTGCTGGTCAATGTCGGCGACAAGGTGATCGGCGGAAAAACGGTTTTGTCGCAGGCGGGCGCTTCCGGCGATGTGACCGGACCGCATCTGCATTTTGAGGTGCGGGTCAACGGTATTGCGGTGGATCCGATCGGGAACGGCTACGTAAAAGCGAACAGATAAAAGAGATCGACGGCGCGGGTTCCCGCGCCGCCTGTCCATTTCTGTAGACGGAGAAGGAGGCCGTTTGTGACGTATGAATAAAAAGATTTCGATTGGTGCAGCGCTCGCGATGATGATCATTGTGGTGGCGCTGACCGTTTCCGTAACCATGCTGATTGCCATGCGGCAATTCAACTCCATGGTCAATGAGCTGAACAAGCGGCAGGCGATGTACAGCTATCTGTCGGAAGTGGACAATGCGGTCCGGCAGAACGCCTATCGCGCAGTGGACGAGGAGGTTCTGCGGCAGGCGTTGGCCGAAGGCTATATTGACGGGATCGGCGATCCCTATGCCGCGTTCCTGACAGCGGAGGAATACAGCCGTGTGCAGCAGGAAACGGCCGGCAAAAGCAGTGGTTTCGGTTTTGAGATCAGCCGCGATCTCGAGGGAAATGCGGTGATCAGCAATGTACAGAAGGGATCGGCTGCCTACAGCGCGGGATTGCAGAAGGGTGACCGGATTACCGCACTGAATAAGGAGCCGCTGCCGAGTGAGAGCCTGACGGCGGCTCGCGAGAAACTGAAGACAGAGACTTCGATTATTCTGACCATCAACCGGGAGGGCAAGGAGACAGCAGTGGAGCTCTCGGCCGGCGCTTATTCCACGGTGACGGTGGACGAACACATGATTGGCAAGGTGGGATACATCCGTATCCGCAGTTTCACAGACACGACTGATGCCCAGTTCAAATCCGCCTATAACGCCCTGTTGGAGCAGGGGGCAGAGGCGTTTGTATTTGATCTTCGCAACAATACCGGTGGTTCGCTGGAGGCGGCCAAATCGATTATCTCCTATCTGCTGCCGCGAGGTCCTTACGCCTATTATCAAACGGCAAACGATCGGACCGAGCTGCGCGCGGAGGAGGCTTATCAGATGGATAAGCCCTCAGTGACGTTGATTAATTCCCGCACCACCGGTGAGGCAGAGCTCGTGGCTGGTGCGCTTAAGCAATCGGGACTGACCACGCTGGTGGGCGGAAAAACCTATGGCCGGGGCTTGGTGCAGAATCATTTCACCATCACCTCCGACAGCGCGGCAATCCGTCTCTCGGTGGCGGAGCTGAAGCTGGTGGACGATACCTCCTGGGAGGGGACAGGTCTGCTGCCGGATGAGATTTCGACCTTGACAGCGGCGCAGGAGCAGGCTTTTGATACGCTGAGTGATGAGCAGGATACGCAGCTGCAAATGGCGCTGGCAAAGCTCAGTACAGCTACCCCGCCGGATACGACAACGACAACTGATCCGACGACGGATACCACCTCCGGGGAGGAGACAACCGCCCCGGAGGGGATCGACACGACCATTGACGCCGCGGCAGCGGAAACGACAGCCGCCGCAGAATGAACGATTGATAAAAAGCCGGGAGCCGCTGCTCTCGGCTTTTTATATGAAAAAATGCCCGCCGATTTTGTCGGCGGGCATTCATTATACGATTATCAGTTGCAGATCGTGCGCTCGGTATCCTTATCGAAGAGATGAACCTTGACGTTCTCCAGCGCCACTTCAATGGTATCGCCGGGACGGGCGGTGGAGGTCGGCTCCACGCGGGCAGTGAAGTTGAAGCCCACCACGTTCAGATACAGGAAGGTCTCGGCGCCCATGAGCTCGGTGACTTCCACCTCGGCGTTGACCTTGCAGTCGGCAAACTCCTCAAGCAAACGGGGCTCGTCATGGACGTCCTCCGGACGAATGCCCATGATGACCTCTTTGTCAACATACTGCTCAAGAACATTGTCCTTGTTCTTGGAATCCGGCAGCGGGATATAGTACTTGGTACCGCGGGTGGACTTGGTGTCCTCGGTTCCGAACTCGACCATGAACTTGCCGTCTTTTTTGACGAGCTTGGACTCGATAAAGTTCATCTGCGGGCTGCCGATAAAGCCGGCCACGAACATGTTGCAGGGCGTGGTGTAGAGAACCTGCGGGCTGTCGACCTGCTGAATGAAGCCGTCTTTCATAACCACGATGCGGTCACCCATCGTCATAGCCTCGGTCTGGTCGTGGGTAACATAGATGAAGGTGGTGCCGAGCTTGGCATGCAGCTTGGAGAGCTCCGTTCTCATCTGCGCACGCAGCTTGGCGTCCAGGTTGGACAGCGGCTCATCGAGAAGGAAGACCTTCGGCTCACGCACAATAGCACGACCCAGCGCCACACGCTGACGCTGACCGCCGGACAGCGCCTTCGGCTTTCTGTCGAGCAGATGGGCAATATCGAGAATACGGGCGGCCTCTTCGACACGGCGCTTGATCTCATCCTTCGGAGTCTTGCGCAGCTTCAGGCCGAACGCCATATTGTCAAACACAGTCATGTGCGGATACAGCGCATAGTTCTGGAACACCATCGCGATATCGCGATCCTTCGGAGCGACATCGTTGACGATCTTATCGCCGATATAAAGCTCACCTTCGGTGATCTCCTCCAGACCAGCGATCATACGCAGGGTGGTGGACTTACCGCAGCCGGACGGACCAACCAGGATGATAAATTCCTTATCTTTGATATCCAGATTGAAGTCCGAAACCGCGATGACACCGCCGGGATATTTTTTATAAATACCCTTCAGAGACAAACTTGCCATATTCGAAAAACCTCCCAGTTTTATTTCCACATAGACCAGCTATATGACTTCATTTATATACTATATCAGATTTTTCGCGAAATAGCCATACCTGTAATAAACAAAGTTTTGAAAACCACTTTATTGAATTTAGATAAAGACAACCTGCACAAAAAGCATCAACCTAAGCGAACACCAAAGCCTGTTCCTCCTCGGACAGCAGGCGACAGCTTCCCTCCGGCAGCATATCATCCAGTTCAAGCCCGCCGATCGACAACCGCTTCAGCCACAAGACCTTGCGATCACATACCCCGAACATGCGCTTGATCTGGTGGTATTTGCCTTCCTGAATTTCTATCTCGGCGAGAGTGCTTCCCGCCGGGAAGGATAATCGGTAATTTGCCGATATTTCTGCCAGCTGTGTTTCGGGAAGCGGACGCAGCCGGGCGGGTTGACAGAGTTCGCCGGAGGCGAGGCTTGTCCCGGAGGAAAAGAGCCGGATGTGCTCCGGCAGTACCGCGCCATCCACTACGGCCTGATATCGTTTCCAAACATGACGGCGGGGAGACAGCATGCGATGCGCATAATCGCCGTCGTCCGTGATGAGCACAAATCCAACGGTATCCCGGTCGAGACGGCCGGCCGGAAACAGACCTTTCCGCCGCATGGAATCGGGCAGCAGATCCAGGACGGTTGGTGCCTTCGGATCGCGGGAAACGCAGAGAATCCCGGCCGGCTTATTCAGCATGATATAGAGATGCCGGCGAGTGTCGACCGGGCGACCGCCAACGGTGATCACCGCCTCCGGTCCCACCTTTTCGGAGGAAGATCGGAGCGGCAGTCCATTCACCGTCACGCGGCCGCTCCGGATCAGCCGAACCGCCTCGCTGCGGGGAATATTCAAACAGGTGGCGATGCATTTGTCAAGGCGTTCAGTCATAGTCAGTCTCCCTCATGCGAAAATGCCGAGCCGCATGCCAGTGAACGGCGTGAGGTTATTATACCATGATCTCAGAGAAAGGATTTGTTTCCTTATATCTCGAGGCGGGTAATGCCCCGCCTCGAGCATGGTTCAATGTTCTCTCAGCCGTCCGGTTCCGGGCGTCAGCCGGAACTGGAGAACGGCGTGAGGTTATTATACCATAATTTGCCGGATATGCAAAATAGTTCTTGACAACCCGGATGAAAAATTTTTATAATGGAGATACTTTAGTACAGAAAGAGTGGGAATTCTCAATGGCTTATGATGCAAGAGGCGATCGTTATCAGAACATGAAGTACAATCGGGTCGGCAAGAGCGGCCTGATGCTTCCCGCCATCTCCCTTGGGCTGTGGCAGAATTTCGGCAGCGTCAACGTGTTTGAGAACTGTCGAAAGATTCTGCTGCGCGCTTTTGATCTCGGCGTCACGCATTTTGACGCGGCGGACAACTACGGCCCTGTCGGTGGCTCTGCGGAGGAGACGCTCGGCAAGGTACTGGCCCGTGACCTCAAGCCCTATCGCGACGAGCTGATCATCTCGACCAAGGCCGGCTACGGCATGTGGCCGGGGCCTTACGGCGACGGCGGCAGCCGGAAGCATGTGCTCGCTTCTCTCGACCAGTGCCTCAGCCGCAATGGCCTCGAATATGTCGATATTTTCTATTCGCACCGCTATGATCCCAACACCCCTCTCGAGGAGACGATGGGTGCTCTCGCCACCGCTGTACAGCAGGGCAAGGCACTGTATGTCGGTATCTCCAACTATCGCCCGAAGGAGGCGCGTGAGGCGATTGAGCTGCTTCGCCAGATGGGCGTCCGCTGCCTGATCCACCAGCCCTGCTACAACATGTACGACCGCTGGATCGAGGATACCGGGCTGCAGGATCTGCTCGACGAATACGGCATGGGCACTATTGCGTTCTCCCCGCTCGCACAGGGAACGCTGACCGACCGGTATCTCAAGGGTGTTCCGGAGGGTTCCCGCGCCTCCCGTGACGGCGGCCTGCGCAACAACGCTGTGTCGGAGGAGCGGCTCGCCATTACCCGCCGCCTCAACGATATCGCTGCCTCCCGCGGACAGACGCTGGCACAGATGGCGATTGCGTGGGTGCTGCGCCGCGGCCGTGTCACCTCCGCGTTGATCGGCGCATCCAGCGTTGAGCAGCTTGAGAGCAATCTCGGCGCGCTGAACAACCTCGAGTTCACCGACGACGAGCTCGCCGCCATCGACAAGGCGATGAGCCACTGATTCCTTTTTGCAATCGTACAATGGACAGGGCTGTCCCGCAGCAGCGGGAAGCCCTGTCCGTTTGTTGCAACCCCGTCATATGGAGTGGATGTCATGCTGAAAAAGCTCTGGCCGTATCTGCGGCCCTACAAATGGTACTGTATCATCGGTCCCGCCAGCAAGCTGGCAGAGGCTATTCTCGAGCTCTATCTGCCGCTGCTGATGGCCCGTGTAATCGACCGCGGGCTGTCCGGCGGCGACAGCGGCTATGTACTGCGGATGGGTGGCGTCATGCTCGGCATCGTTACATTCGGACTTTGCAGCGCCCTCGTCTGCCAGTACGTCGCCTCCATCACCTCTCAGGGCTTCGGCACCGAGCTGCGCGGCGCCATGTTCCGTCGCGTTTCCGCGCTCTCTCACGCAGAGCTTGACCGATTCGGCACCCCGTCGCTCATCAACCGGGTGACCAGCGACGTCAACCAGCTGCAATACGCGGTGGCGATGCTGATCCGGCTGGTGATCCGTGCGCCGTTCCTCTGTATCGGCGGTGTCGTCATGGCCATGACCATCGACTGGCAGCTGTCTCTCGTGATTCTTGCCGCCATCCCGCTGCTGGTGCTGCTGATCTGGCTGGTGATGAAGATTACAGTGCCGATGCATCAGCTTGTGCAAAAGCGGCTCGATGCCCTCTCCCGCATCGTCCGCGAAAATCTCTCCGGCATCCGGGTGATCCGCGCCTTCTCCCGCACCAGGCAGGAACAGCGGCGGTTCGGCGACGCGGTGGAACAGCACACCGTCGCCGCCATCCGTGTCGGCCGTCTGGCCGCGATCCTCAATCCGGCCACTACCCTGATTATGAACGCCGCGATTCTCTGTATTGTCTGGTTCGGCGGCATCCGGGTCGAGATCGGCGGGCTGACAACCGGCGAAATCATCGCCTTCATCAACTATGTCAACCAGATCCTCCTCGCGCTGACCGTTGTGGCGAATCTGGTGGTTACTTTCACAAAGGCTTACGCCTCCGGCGGGCGGGTACTCGAGATTCTCGACACCGTGCCCTCCATTGCAGACGGGGCTGGCGAAAGCACTGTCGCTGGTGCGCCGCGCGTAACCTTTGAGCATGTCGACTTCTCCTATGGCGGCGGCGAGCAGGCGCTCGAGGATATCAGCTTCGAAATTCCGGCCGGTGCCACCGTCGGCATTATCGGCGGTACCGGCGCGGGCAAATCCACGCTGATCCATCTGCTGATGCGCTTCTATGACGCGACCGGCGGTCGGGTGCTGGTAGACGGTGCCGATGTGCGGGACTATCCGCTTGAACGGCTGCGCGCCAAAATCGGGCTTGTCCCACAGAAAGCCGAGCTGTTCTCCGGCACCATCGCGGACAACATCCGCTGGGGCGCTGCCGATGCCGACGATCAGGCTGTGGCGGATGCCGCGCGGATGGCGCAGGCGGCGGAATTCATCGAGAGCAAGCCGGATGGCTATCAAAGCGTCGTCGAGCGGGGCGGCAGCAATCTATCCGGTGGGCAGAAACAGCGACTGACCATTGCGCGGGCGTTGGTACGGCGGCCGGACATCCTGATTCTCGACGACTCCTCCAGCGCCCTCGACTATGCGACCGACGCTGCGCTGCGAAAAGCCATTCGCAGCGGCACCCGGGATATGACGGTCTTCATGATCTCTCAGCGGGTCAGCACCATTCGCCAGGCGGATATCATCCTCGTACTGGACGATGGCTGCCTCGCCGGAATCGGTACGCATGATGAGCTGCTGGCGGGCTGTGAGGCCTATCGTGAGATCTGCGCGTCTCAGGAAAAAGAGAAGGGGGCAGAATGACATGAAAAAACAGACAATCTCCCGCCTGCTCGGCTATGTCGGACGCTCCCGGCTCCCGCTTGCCGGTGTATTTCTCTGTGCTGCACTCGGAAGCGCGGCGACGCTGCTGGCTCCCCGCCTGATCGGCAGCGCCATTGACCTGATT
>ERZ1026998.338-NODE-338-length-17281-cov-5.300360_pt1 | contig 17281 bp, 20 predicted proteins | sample MGYA00519288_ERZ1026998 | MGnify/ENA primary metagenome ERZ1026998 (study PRJEB26926, sample SAMN06164454) | human gut metagenome | biome: ENVO:00009003; feature: ENVO:2100002; material: ENVO:00002003 | host: Homo sapiens | place: USA | collected 2012 ...
ACTTCTAGCTTCGTCGGCAGCGTCAGATGTGTATAAGAGACAGACTAACACCTGCATACTTGCCATTGTCATCTTTCAAATTTTCCATGTAAGTGATAACCTGATTGATAACATCACCAAGTTTAGCAATACGGGCCGGGTCGCTACCAAGGATATCAACATCTGCATAGAAACAGTTAGACTGCAACGATGCGGTGATGTCTGCCGCGGTCATGTTGTCACGTTTAACAAGAGTGTGTTTGCTTGTGAACAAAGGGTTCTTCACTCCGTCGAGCGTACCATCAACAGTATCTGCAGAAGTAAGTTTGAGTTTGGATTTACCTTCAGCAGTCGTGCCCCAGATAACTTCCTCACCAAACGCTGCAGACAAAGCAGCTACACCGTACTCAACGATGTCACCTTGCCAACGTTTAATAAATCTGCTCGCATCATCTTTCGCACGTCCAAGTTCCTGGTCCTCAAGCGTTTGCTGAGTAATGATAAAGGAACCTTGGAACGTTCTCGTACGATACGTCGCTGCGAAACCTTCGGCCGTGTTGAAGATAGGTCCAATCGCATAGTCGTTGGTTTCAGCAAAAGCATGGTCAAAACCAATGCTCGAAACATAGGTGCGCTGGAACTGGTCAAGGGTACCTCTGTTATAAATCATGTCAAGGGGATTGGATTTTTCCCAAGCCTCTTGCTGTCTGATAATCATTTCGTTAAGAGGCTCACGGAGAATATTGTACTCCGAACGAAGTTTCAAAGCCTCATCAATATTGATAATTACACCCATTCGTCTGTGCCTCCTTAAGTTCTATCGCTGCCATCAAGGGCGGGGACTACATCGTCCCAATTCGTAATTTTGAAAAGTGCTACATGTTTCCATGTGGTCGTGTCAGCCGTCGGAGCAGCAGTTACAGTACCTTTAACCGTTGGGTTGTATCTGTAATCTCTGTCCTCAACGGGAACATGTCCGTAACCAAGAGTCTGGTCAGACTGAGCCACAATGTGGGTAGCCGTCTTAGCGGTAACCTGCACAGCGGTCGCTTTAACCATGGAACCGCGTTTAGCAACCGTACCATTTGCATTATACGTCGTGTTGGTCACCACTACAAAGTCGCCTCTCTTGCAATCATTGACAACGTCAATGTCAAGATATACTTCACGCTGCAGGTAACCAGTAACAAATCCTGCCATAATTGTCCTCCATTAAATGTCAATAGTTTTTTTATTAAGTTCCTCGTCACTCATGCCGGGATTAAATAGTTTCCACACTTTCTTTTCATCAGCGGTGAGAGGTCTTTTGTTTACCACAGGTGGAGGTGTACCGCCAGGTTCTTGCAAATGTGATGTCTCACCTTTTGCAACAGACTTACGTGCATTTACAATTAACTCTTCACCATGCAAAGATATGTAAGACCGTTTCAACGAACCAGTCTTTTTCCAATCTTCTACAACGTCCTTTGGCAATTGGTCAAGGGAGGTATAAGTCGTTCCTGTGAGAGCAGAGAGTTCGGAAAGCTCTTTCTTTGCAAATTCTTCAACTTGCTTTTGTTTGAACATTTCCAACTCTTTCATGCGTGGGTCTTCATTCAACCTTTTCTGTACTAACTCATCTACAACTGGGGCAACATCTTCGGGATTTAACCCTTTATCTTCAAGCAGCTTCTTTTCCTTTGCTTTTTGCATCTCTTCGTAAGACTGATACCCGAGTTCAGCTGCGATTGCATCTCGTTCCTGTTTACGAATTTTCTCCGTTTCCTGTTTCAGCCGATGTGCAAAGGATTTCGTCTGGTCAACAGATTGAGGATCGTTGCCCTCGGTAGGTGGAGTTCCCTGAGGTTGTTGCTGGTCATTCGCAGGTGGTGTAGTCTGCTGGTCGTCTTTAAAGAGTGCCTCTAACTCTTCCAAAGAAAAACCGATGTTTGCACCGTTTGGCATGTTATTGCTCCTTTGATAGTTTTGTGCGAGTGTCGGATATCAGCCGTTTTGCAGCTCGTTTTCAATTCTATATTATAATGAAATCTCTAAGAATGTTACAATAGATCAGCTTATTTCAATTACAGAAGTACGTTTCTCTTCTTGCACACTCTTGACCTCTGGTTTTACAATAGGTTGTGCATCAACCGAAGGGACGTGTTCTATAAAAGGTTCTTCTTTCGGAGGTTGTTTACGCCACTCTTCAAGTAATTCTGACACTGTTTCTGCAATTGACAATTTCATCTTTGCGGCTTTGGCACCAGATATTGTACCGAAAAATAAACTTGTAAACAAGATTACAATGTTAAGTATCAATGTGAGGAATGCGCTGCTGAGGTCACCTTCTACAAAGTTTACAGTCACTGACGCTGCTAACAGGGTAGATAACAATGAGGTGAATACTTTCCTAATTGCACCACTAAGGTGTTGGTGTTCAGCACTATGTAAGTTGATTTTCATGCTGTCGCTACCACTTACATTTAGTACGGACAATACCTCTCTCGCACGTTTAATACCAGACTTCGGATACTTGTGATGCTTGACTTTGTAGATTAACAATTTGTGGTCATGACCTCTGTAAGGTTCATTTGTGATTTCTTCAATAGTTCTGCCTGTTTCATCTACAACATCATCTAACCACGCTTGAACGTAATCTTTGTTGTACTGACGAATATAGGATTGAACCTCTGTTTGTTTCAATCCTTTTCGTGCAAAATAATATCTTCTGTGTACACTATACTTCTCATTTGTAATATCTGTTAACATTGACCTATCATACTCTGCACGATGTCTACTTTCCCAAACAATAAAATTAAGTACAAGAGCCACCATTGCAATGAGTGTTATATTCTTTACTGATGGATTGATGTCAACATTTGTTACAAATGACAAATATGCCATGATACCAAGAGCTGCGAGGAACAGCAGTGCTGTTCCCCACGTCATTATCTTGGTTATTAACTTTTGAGTACTGAAATTAGTTATTTTCTTGTTCACCGGAGTTGTCCTCCTCTTCATCTTCATACACGCCTGACGCATAACAAATGGCTTTAAAAATCATACCAAATATTACAAACAGAAGTATGAAAGTTGCGGCACCTTTAAATGCAATAAGTCCATCTACAATTGCTGTGATAAACAAATAGAATAATGCAAGGGCAAGTAAGACCGCGATAGCATTATAGGCATACAATATCAGTTTGGCTTTTCTCCACTTTGCCTCAGTTAATTTATCATCACTCGCACCGACAGCATAATCATGTTCACAAGAAAATACTTCTTTCTTTAACTTATCAATTTGATTGTTGAGAATATACTTTTTAATTACGATGAATGTGATAAGAATTGAACCTATACTTGCAAATGACCATTTAAATGCACTGCTGTGCGAGTCAAACAATTCGATACAAGTTATTACAATAGGTGCTATCATCACAAGAGCCATATAGACAAGGTCTTGCCACAAAGGCATTTTTAATTTCCTTGCTTTAACTTTCTTAGCCATAAGTCACCTCACAGTTTAACTTCTTCGGTAACTGCCTCGCCTACAATTTCCTTGATTTTGTCTTGGTCCTCTTCGGACAGTTTCTTGGTGTGAGAGAATTGACTGAGTACTTTGAGTATCATTTGGTTCTCTTCGTGAATTTTCTGCAGGTACTCTTTCTGGTTATCTTCCATCTGTGCAAGTCCCTCTTTGATTGGTTTCTCAATCTTTTCACTCACATCAAGTTTAATCTTAGAGGGGAGTACTGCATCCTTAAACGATTGTTCAATGTACTCTTTGGAAACGTCAAGTTGTTTCTGAAACTCTTCTTTGTCATTCTTCGCTTTCGTTGCTGCACGTTTAATTGATTTAACACAATAAATCACGTTTGCAATAATCGTTGCAAGAGATACTCCACAAAGGGACATTGACAATATCTGCATAATCTGTTCGCCAAATTGGTCTAACATTTATACCTCCTTTTCGTCTTTCAACGAATTAACTTCTACTTTGAGTTGTTCTATGTCTTTGTTAATGTCACTTATTACAATTGTCTTGTCTGACAATTTGGCGATCGCATTTTCAAGATTACGAAGTCTGTTACCAAAATCGTCAAGTCTATTTGTTATCGACATTAACATCTGTATAATCTGTTCATGTTGCAAAGGTGTCATTCTCCCTTCACCGCCTCGTTGTACTCAGTAGCCTTAGGTTCTTTGTGACCGGTTATAATAGCCGCCGCTTTGTTAAACGACTCGGTGTGGTCTTCCTCATCTTCAATAATGTTGTCGACCATCTTTGCAAGAACCTTTGCCTTAGCCTCATCATCTGCAAACAACTTAATAAGTGCTTGTTTTGCATACTGATATTGCTGAATTGTTTCGGCCTCTGCCATGAGCATTGCATTGAGTATACCACTTGTTGCTGCAAGTTTGCAACCACCATTGGCTACCGCATTCATTTGTTCATCGACAATCCATCTGACGTCCATTTAGTTACCTCCATTTATTTTAATACGACGTTTCAAAATGAATTGATACGCCATCATTGCATTATATTGTGCATTCAACAATGCACGGTTCTCTTCATTGAGTTCGAGATACTTTTTATTGTGTATGAATTCATTTAGTTTTGTTGTTTTAGTTTCAAGTTCTGTATACTCCGTAATCATTCGGTCTACGAAATCTGACATTTTAGTTCTCCATTTAAAATTATTTTGTATCGGCAAGATTGTTAGTCTTGCCGATACTTGGTTCTTACACCCCTTCTAACCAGGGGGTAGGTGTCAATTTTGTATTTAAAGGTGTATTTAGTAATTTGTCATCGCCTTCATCTGGAACATCATTCACCGTTGGATTAGACAATGTATATCCAGACAAATCACTTATGAAGGTTGGTGACAGAGTGTTAATGCAATGGAAAAATAGTATTACAATGATTGAGTTCATTGTAATTGCCGAAGTCACTGCAATAAACGTTAATCAAATCCAAACCACTATCAAATGTGAAACTGTTGCACAAACAAAATTTCAACAACGATATCAACACAATATCACATTGGTACAAAGTGATTTTGTATATGGAAACATACAATATATTTCCACTAATCAAAATCCTATCAACAATATAAATGCACTGCTTAACGATATTTATACTACTTTTGGCGCAGGCAGGGTAGCGGTCAACATTGTAAATACTGACGATGAGGAATTTACAATGTTCCACAGTATGATTGTTACATCCAGTAGTGCTCAAATCGGTAATGGTTGTAGAATTACTATTGGCAACAATGGTGTAATACAACATAGTATGGTAACAGGAGCTATTACATTCCCTACCGCAACAGTGGACTGGAATGACCAGGTTAAACTTATTTATCCTTAACTCCAAACAGACGACCACATTAAGTTTTCAGTAAAGCCATCGAATGCTCCAATAGTGACATCACTAGATTTCTCAGTTATGCTATTTACAATAGTTGTAGTAAATTCAGCAGCATATATTCTAAGCGTAGTACCTGTCATAAACTGTGCTCCACTTACAATATGCATCTTTCCACTTATTATAAAATAACCTGTTGCTTCAAACCTACCCGTTAATCCAGCTTTTGCTTCGTTAATCATATCTGTAGGACTACCGGTAGGGAAACCTGATACAGTACTGAAATACGAGAAGTTTACTACACCGACAATGGAACTAATTTTAATATGTTTTCTGTAATATGTTGCAGGTTTACTAAAAATAGTTTGACAACCTAATACTTCAAGACTGTAAGGTTGGACATCTGATGAACCAACTTCTACAACTTTTACCAGTGCATAGTAATATGTTGTTATGCCAGCACTTGTTCCTTTAATCATTGCATAAAATTGGTCGTTTAATGCCGGTTGTTGATTTAATGATATATTCGGGATGGAAATATTATTTAACCTTGCGCCGTTAATTACTAAACCGGTTACCGGCAATATTGCTTTTGCCCAAGTATTTCCCTTTAATATCCCCTGAGTGGAAGGAGTGATTTCAAATGCTTTAACTACTAAACAGTTAACCGTACCTGCATTTACATTAGATACACTACCTATTACAATATACGTACTATTATCAATGGTATTCAGCCAATGTGCAAATATGGTATCACCACTTTTCACACCGACTTCTTTCGGAAACACTGTGTTTTGTGCAACCATAAATGCTGCGGCCGCCACAGGTTTCTGCCCAATAGAAAATGTCGAAGTACAATAATGATTAAAGGCTACATCTTCACTCACACCTGCAGGCCCTTGAGCACCGGTGTCACCTTTAGGTCCTTGAGGCCCAGTCGCACCGGTGTCACCTTTAGGTCCTTGAGGCCCAGTCGCACCGGTGTCACCTTTGTCACCTTTTGCACCATGTGATACAAATAACTGCCAGTTGGTAGTATTAGTAGGTAATACACCTGTAGACGTTGCTACAATACAAACATAAGCATTACCATTGTAATTTACAAGGTCATTGCGTACATACGTTGCACTATTTGAATAAGTACCTTTTGCATTGATGTTTGCTACTGCGGTAGGTCCCGTAGGTCCCTGAGGTCCCATCTCACCTTGAATACCTTGAGGTCCTTGAATGCCCTGTACGCCCTGTACGCCTTGAGGGCCTTGTGCACCAGTATTCTCAACAACATACACTGCCTCGCTCACCACATTATCGCCTATACTATTTACAGTATATGTTACCATCCAAGAACGGCCTTTAGTTGTGCCACTGCCTTTTGTAGGTACTACAAATACGTCGCCTACAACAGGAGTTCTGTTAAATGCACTTTTACTAAAGTTAATAATATTGCCAACTATTGGTTCATTGATGGTGAGTGTACCGTTACAACTTAAATAACTAGCACCCACTGCTCCAACATCACCCTTAGGACCTTTAATAGTTAAACGATAGCTTATAGCAATATTTCCGCTGCTTGTAGCTGTACGTACTGCAAACATCAAACCGTTCGGGTCAAGTATAATATCACCAATTTGCAAGCCGCCAGCAGGTGCTATTGCGAGTGACGAATAAGCAACAGTGGTGCTGCTTGTAGTAAGTGACACACTTGTACGATAAACACCCTGACCTCTCGGACCTGCGGGACCAGTAGGACCAACCTCACCCTGAGGTCCTTGTGGACCAACTGGACCAGCATCACCTTGAGGCCCAGTAGGACCTTGAGGTCCTGTTTCGCCTTTAGCGCCAGGGTCACCTTTTTCGCCTTTGAGTCCTTGAGGACCTTCTGGACCAATAGGACCTTGAACACCCTGCACACCTTGAGGACCGGTATCACCGGTATCACCTTTCTCGCCCTTAACACCTTGCTCGCCTTTTGGACCTTGAGCACCTTGCGGTCCAACAGGTCCTTGTATTCCCTGAGGTCCTTGTGCACCTTCAACCGCAAACTGCATCCATGCATCAGGATTTGTGTCAGGTTGCAAACCTACATTAGCTGCAACCATGCTAACATATGCTTTACCATCGTAATTTACAAAATCATTAAGTGCATATGTTGTAGCAACATCCCAATTGCCTTTAATATTCAGTTCTGCAAGACCTGTATCGCCTTTGTCGCCTTTCTCACCAGCCGGTCCTTGCAAACCTTGCGGTCCTTGAGGACCTTGTATACCTTGAATACCTTGCTCACCTTTAGCACCTCTGTCACCAGTAGGGCCAGCAGGACCGGTTAAACCCTGTACACCCTGCGGACCTTCTGGACCTCTGTCACCAGTTGCACCTTTATCACCTTTTTCGCCCTTTTCACCAGGCGCACCTACTGGACCTTGTATACCCTGAGGGCCCTGAGGACCAACAGGGCCGGCAATACCTTGTGCACCGTTTGAACCGGCCGGACCTGCTGGACCGGTTTCGCCTTGAGGACCGGCCTCACCCTGTACACCTTGTTCGCCAGTTTCACCTTTATCACCTTTAGGACCAACGGGACCAATAGGACCTATATGACCTTCATCACCTTGTTTACCTTGAGGACCTTCAATACCCTGAGGTCCTTGTTGACCTTGAATACCTTGAGGACCTTGAGGGCCTACAGGCCCAGTGGGACCAATAGGACCGATTGGACCTTGTGCACCTTGTGTTGCAAAGAGTACCCAGAAACTTTCATCGGTTCCGGGAGTGACACCTTTGTTGTTATCGACCTTAGAAATATAACCATTACCGGAGTAAACAACAGTATCGTTCATAGAATAAACTGTTACATTATTCCAGGTACCTTTAGGATTTATATTTGCTACACCAGCCTCACCTTGTTCACCCTTAGGACCTCTTTCACCGGCAGGACCTTGTGCACCTTGAGGACCTCTGAGTGTACCGATATAAACAACTCTAACATTGTCAACAAATACACTCTCAATGTAACCGTAGTTACCATTACTACTAACATTCTGTGACATTACAAAGTCACCAATGTGAGCTTCACGAGGACCTGTTAAACTGGACTTCGGAATATCTGCTGTAGAAGTCAACGTATTAGAAGTCGTTAACCAAATATTACCGTCTTCACCATCAGTTCCGTTGATACCGTTTGCACCATCGGTACCAGGTGAACCCTGAGGACCAGGTGCACCCTGAGGGCCGGTGGGACCAGTCGGACCTATTGCCCCAACGTCACCTTTAGGACCTGCAAGGTCAAATGCAGGCGTCATACCCGTTACTACTTGATTATCCGACATTTTATATTGTATCTGAAATACCTGACCTTCATGATACAAGGTTTCATCATTCATAATGTAATCCTTATCAAGCATTACAAAATCACGACTGGTAACTTCATCAAGAGGTTTAGTACTCCAAGTACGAAGTTGGATTAAAAGACTCGTTACAGTGTCTTGTACAACGTAACCAAGATACTGAGGTATTCCAACCTTTTGCAACGAACTAACTTTACCATCTTGTGTAACGGTAAAGTCTTCATTGTCGAAACTTGCAATACCTGGGTTAGTTGTGTTGGCAATAGGCACACGTGTCACATTACCAGAGTCATCTGTTACAATTTTCTCAACTAAATCTGCCATGTTTCCTCCTAATTATTTGTAAGCACCCGTAATTTACTCGGTGCTTGAATAATTTCATCATAGTCAAATGCTACAATTGGTGCATCATAGTTTATATCTTTTACAAGGTCAGGTCTACAAAGTTTGACCTGCTCATACAAAGTACGATTGTCGGTAGGCGGTGTCTTGTCAGGGAACACTGATTTGTACAATGAGGTTAAGTAGTCACTCATCAGTGTGCCACCTTTGATACTTATCTCATATGTATAATCTTGTTCCACCCATTCTGCGGTTTGTACAGGTAGGAAGTGTTTTGTAAACGTGAATGAATAAGGTTCATACTTACTATCGGTTAAGTTATAACCATAATAATTTTTACCTTCGTCCACAAAAAGGAGTATAGTCGAATTACTACCTATACCATCTGGAAGTGTTCCTGCTGACAATTGTTCATTAGTTACAAATACCGGTTCTCGCATCGTTGCTTCAAAGTATTTGTAACCACTTATATCTAACCAATAATTCATCTCGTATCTACCATCTTGTCTGTATGTGTTAGATGCAATCTTGATTAACAAATATGGATTATTGATTAAATTTACTCTTACGTCACCTACACGTTTAGGAAATAATGCCCACAATCTGTAAGGTACACCATTGTCGTCTACAATTTCACGTTGATAGACAAATTCCTCACCACGTCTAACTACTAAGGTTTTGCCCAATGCTTCCATTAGAACTACCTCCTTGCTCAGGTGTCACAACTCTTTGATTAGCTGCACGATTACGTTCATTCGTTCTCTCTACATTCGTCGCATGAGTTGCACCATTGCCATCAGGTCCACTATTAGGTCTTGCCCCACCGTGACCTGTTCCACCACCTTGTGATGCCTGTTGTACTTGCATTATCTGTGAAAGTACGTCGGGGTTCTGCTTAATCGTTTCCTCAATCTCCGGAGGTAGGTGTTGTGCATTATCTCTAATACCTGCAAGAACGGTTTTGGCAAGTGGATACTGTTGCTGATCCATCATGTTCCAGAACAACTCAAGTGTACGTGAGTCTTGAGGATTACCAAATGCACCCTGTATAAACTGACTCTGTATCTCTTGCCACATCGCTACACGGTTAGTTGCAAGAGTACCCGCCGCATCTTCACTAAACGAGAAATTATCACGATAGTAAACGTCACCGTACTTATCTTTTGCAAGAAACATGTATTTATTCCACTCTTCCTCTTCCTCTTTGCCATTAGGTAACACCTTAACAAATTTACGAGGTTCATCACTGAACGCTAATAAATACTTCAATACAAGGTCATATACGCCTGCGAATGCTGCATTCTTCATTATACGTAAACTCTCAATGCGTCCTGCACTCTGCATCGCGGCAATTTCTTTTGCCTTACCGGAAGTTGCAGTTGTATCGCGTTTACCTTGAAACGAGTCGCTTACACCAGATGCTGCTTTTGCTGCATCATAATACAACGCTGCCGCAGTAACCTCTTGTGATAAATCAGCCTGTATTTGTTTGGTCTGAACCATCTGTGCTTGCTCATAAGTATCAACGTTTACTTGCTTAATACCAGCATTAACGTCGTCAATCTTAACACGTTTAGGCTTAGTAACAACCGCACCACTCACGAGAGATTTGTCTAACATCTTGCTATACAATTTGTTAGTTGCATCTTGGTTATCTAACAACACAGACACTTCACTGACACCATAAATACTGTCAAGTGAACTGATTGCAGGTCTTGGTATAAACGGCAATTGTTGTATCTGATAAAACGGTATCTCGGTACCTGCAGTTAAGAAAGGTTTCTTAACGTACATATCCTTTTGTTCTTCATCATCAGTTTCACCGACGTCATATGGATTATAAATTATGTCAAGGTCTTGTTCAAGTATATCAGTGTCTGACACCTTGTACTTAAACGACTTGCTACCACACTCAGGACAAACTTCTTCACGCGGTACAACTGTTCCACATTTTGTACAAGTTCTAACACGTCTAACGAGCCAATCCTCGTCGTTACAAATGACCTGTCTACTATGATACGCCCAAGAGAACCGTGCAACACGACGATGCTCATTCAAATAATAACAAGTGACCACGGTAATAGTACTATTGTCACTCGTCGGATTGTTTAAGTCACCAGGCTTACTGTTATCTGCTGCAATAGGTGTTATAATTCGACCGTACACGTCATATATACGTGCAAGAGACATCTGCTGTAACTCAAAAATGTATTCAAGTTTACGCCAATCCATTACACCTGGTTGAGGTACAATTTGGTCTGAGGTGCACACGTCAATCTTAACCTCACCAGAAGTATCATGACCACCTGCAAGATTATCCCACCAGACCTTGTACCAGCAACAACCATCTATATATGTTGCACGTTCGGATTTATCGTTTACAAATTTTGAGAATATATTATCAACATTGTAACGGAGAAAACCTTCAGTCACGTCAACCAAAGGTAAATCGCTCTTATATTTCGGTTTCATTTTAGGCATCGGAATACTGTTGTCAATCTTACTCTCAATAAACTCATAAACAATACGTCGAAGTTGTTTAACTTTCTCATCACTCTCGGTACCATCGTCTTTCAATGCATTCAATGTACCAGAGTATGCTTTCCTCCAACGTTTAATGTTCTTTGTACTCGCAAGAGGATTGTTCTGTTTACAAGCATCAGCAATACTGTATAATGCTACAAACTTGTTTAACAGTTCTTCCTCCTCTGTTGTATTTACGTAGGCTGGCAGAGTTTGCGCCCACTGTAAATACAAATCAATTCTATTAGGCCCCAATGTCCTCGTCCTCCCATTCTTCGGGTGCTCCATACATTGCTATGTATTCTGCTTGCCCAATCTCGTCGAGTTTATTGAAGTCTTCCCACATGTCAGGTTTCCACGGTCTGTATACAAGATGACGTCTACGGTTAGGCATAGGCAATTCACCTGTTATGAGTTTAATAATCCTACCCACACCTTGCGATTGACTATCCACCATGTCGTCTTTTGTACCATATGGAAATGTACTGTGTTGTCGAATAAACTTCTCTCGACCTGTTAATGTATCACCATTTTGTTTATCCCATTCTATATCTTGTTCTTCTTCCTTTGTGAAATCAAGTGGTAAATATACGCACCGTGTTCCCACAAAGTTTGAAGTCGCCTGGGCTCTCGCAAATTTACCACCTTTCGGTTCTATTGCTACGACCGGGGGCATGCCTTTCTCAATTGACAAGACGTCTATGATTGCTGAACCATTCGCCTTGTCCTCAATAACCATCTCATCAATGTCTGGAAATTCTTGTGAAATATTACGTATACACTCAACGGTGTCTCGGAAACCCATTCGTTTATTGACGAGTTTCCACAAATACACGTTCTTTCCTTTAAGTCCCCATAACTCAATTGCTACAAAGTCACTGGTCTCGGTGTTCTTGAAAGTCGCGTCTATTGACAATTGTAGATACTCTAATGACTTACGTAGGTCTAAGGTTCTGTGATAAGTTTGCCACCAATCTTCTTGGTACAAATTACCTTTAGCGGCACTCGGTCTACCTTGATACAAGGCATTCCAAGTACGCTGACCGTCGGAATTTATAACAAGTCTCTTCTTGTTGCGCATCCACTTGTTAGTGTTTGCAATCTTCTGTGGTAACAAGGTCTCATCGTCACCAAGGTGGGCACCCATGAGTGACTCGCCAAGCTGTCTGCCCAATGGGTCAGGTCCAATCTTCGCAGCCTCTTCATCGTATTCGGCAGGTAGATTTATCACTTTATAAATCCACTCACTCCAGTTCTCTTGTATCCAGCCGACAACGTCACCCTCAACCCAACGGGTCTGTATTACAATAAGTTTGCCACCGGGGTGGATACGGGACTGAACAGATGGACCCATCTCGTCATGTATCTTAGCAATAACTGTCTCACTGTCTGCCTGTTCTTTGTTCTTAATCGGGTCATCGATTATGAATAACTCTGCACCATAACCTGTAATACCTGCTTTCAGACCAGCCGCACGACAGGTTCCACCTTTCTCAGTCTCCCACAATGCTACACCTTGGGCACCTGAGTTAGGATTAACTCGGAATATGTCAGGTGCAAATGTGGTGAACTTGTCACGGTTGCGTCTGCTGAACTGTTCTGCAAATGTCGACTCATAACCTGCAATAATCACGCCGTCTGTGGGGTGATTACCAAGGAACCACGATGGCAGTGTCTCGGTTACAGTGTATGATTTTCCGTGCTGTGGAGGGACACTCAGAAGAAGTATGTCCATAACGTCATTATCACACTTGTGCTCAAGGAAGGTCTGTATCTCATCACACAAATACTTATGGAAATGTGTCATGTAAAATCCTTCGTTGACGTATTCACAATATGCAGAGTATGACTTCCGGAGCTTACGTCTGAGTATCTCTCCTTCAAGTGTGTTAGGTATCATCTTGTTCTTCCTTTTACAATGTGGTCAAGTACGCCGGAGGCAAGTAAAGCACCAGGCGTGCGGTCACATTACTTACTCTCTACATATGCTCTGTGTTTATCAGTGTATGAGAGTGTGTACCCACGTTTCTCAACCTCAGGTCTACAAATCTCTGGGTCATGATGAAACGGACACGCCGCACCGTGACACTCCCACACAGGTGAGCCATCAGGTGCAGGTCCTGGGCACAGGTACTCAGGATAATCTTCTCGCATGTGTTACCTCCTACAAATGTATCACAAATGTGCTAGTTACAATAACCGTCAGCCAGACACGGAGTCTGCTGAACGGTGAGCGGGTATACAAATTACTTGCCTCCCTTGCCAGGCTTAGACGACGATGTCTTCACAACGACGCCGTCAGACGTGCAAGTGCTGTGAGTAATAGTTGCCATAGGTTACCTCCTTAATTATTTATCTTAGTATAAAAGTGTTTAACTGCCGCAAGTATGCTGCCCGTTTTGTCAAATGTATTTGCATCACTCGTAAACGTCAACTCGTCGGTATCGTACCACATCGCCTCATCGGTATCGACAATCTTCCACACTGCCACGGAGCCTGTATAATCGCTCCATGCCCATGCACCAAGCGCATCGTTGGCAAAATACATGCCATACACGTCCTTGTTACCTATCTTGCCGATGGGTGTAGTGTTCTTGCCGCTATCAAACCTGGTATAGCTCGAGCCCTCTGTGCCACTCGACGGCGACCACGTTCCACTCAAATACGAATCATCAGGCAGGTCTACAAAGACCGTAGTTATGACAAGGTTACGCGTGACGGTGATGGTGGCTGGACTGGCGTCAATGTTGTTACCACCCTCGACGGTGAAGTGACTGAACTGCTTACCTGAGGGTGGCGATGTAGCGGTTATGGTCACGGTGGAGCCTTCCTCGTAGGACGCGGTAGTCTTGGCCGGATCGTCGTCTAAGTAGCCACCTGTTATTGTCACAGTGTAACGTGGTGTGGGTGGTGTGACGGTGCCGGTGGGGACGTCTGCGCTGAGTATGAACTGCTTGCCGGTCTTGCGATCTGTGAGTACGTCAGGCATCTTGTTCCTCCTCGTGGGTTACAAGAGGTGATGTGTCGCCGGAGGCGGGTGAGCTCGGAGCGGAGAGCTGTCGGTCCGCAGACGCGATCTGCTCATTGGCCTCACGAGCGGCGAGTATCATCTCTAACTCCTCGTCTGTTAATTCTTCATACGGGTTGTTTATCTGGTGGTCAATCTTGCTCTCGTCGACCGGTTTGGCACCGACCGTGTCACGGAATGCTACAAAGTTGGCAGCATTGATGCGTGCCATGTGTGCTTGACAGGCCATTATCATCTCCAACTCGGTTGGAGCGGTGTGTGTCGGGTCCTGCAGATTGGTCAAATCGTCCATCAGTTTGTCGTACGTGTAACGTTCTACAAGAGACTCGTAGGTCTCGTCACCGTTCTTGTCGTAGCGAGGGATTGGTTCAGAGGCCGGTCGGTTGAGTACAAGGTGGCCGATGGAACGCCAGGCCTGACGCTGGTACGCAGGGTCGGCGAATAGGTTTTCGGTTTCTTTACGTTGGCGTAGATATTGGCGCAACGTTGGTTTGTCGGTTTGCATGTCTGTACCTCGGTGGATTTTCTGCGCGCATTTTACAAAGGGAGATGTGGGCGCGGGACGCGAATGAGCGCATTTAATATGGTTCAAGGTGCAGAGAGGTTGAGTTACGGAGGGATTGAGAGGTGGGCGCACCTTGAACCTATTATTATATTATTGAATAGATTGAGAAAATGTTACAAGGGTGGGAATGTGTTTACTATATACTATCGATTTGAAATGGCACCCCTCCGTCTTTTTCTTAATATAATTCAAGAATAGTATATTATCTCTCAAAATTGACACCATCGAACAGATAAATCTCTAACACTCAGACGGTATAATGGGCGCCGATGAGTCCCATTCCAACGGACGGAGACGAGCCTAAATGTCTCAAAGAAAACTCAATGGGCCAGTACCACCGAGGAGTGACGCCCTCACAAGATGGGAATGCCTCACAACGTTGAGCGGACGAGCCGTCGTCAATAGTCGAATTGACTGAGCGGTCGAACCAACCGGAACAGGCCCCGGCCACGTAAGCGGAGAGCAATACCCGACAAATACGTGAAGAGCGCAAAGATTGCACAAGACGCTGAGATGCGGACCTTGATATTGCGCACGAATGGCAATCAAGGCGGAAGTACGAAGCCGCCATGAATACGTACGAGATAGTCTGATAAATTTGACGTGTAATAATCTCACGCGAATTGAGATATATTATAATTATGAATAAGCCATGGGAGGTATAAAAATGGCAGAATATCAAAAAGGCGACATCACTAACGCGAAAATCATCAAACTCGACGACGGGTATCACGTTGACAACAACGGTGTTATCGGTGATGTGCTGAAAAAGACGAAGGACGAAATCAGCTACATTCTCACGGAGAACGAGTCCAACCGCAAATTCTTTAAAGCGGTTGAGGTCGAGAAAGTGACCGGCACCGACGACGGTATCGCACTCACCTTCAAGCCCAGCATCAAACTCGGCGAAGTGACTCGCGAAGGCGGCGCTCGTATCCCGAATGCGAAACTGATTGACTACCTGTCCGACGAGGACAAAGCAGAGTATATGGCAATTATTGAGCGTGCGAAGGCTGCGATGGAAGCGGCTCGCAAGAAACCTATGACCGAGGAAGAGAAAATCCAGGCCAAGATTGACAAATTGATGGCGCAGATGGCAAAACTCAACGCGGCAAAGGCTGAAACCGAAGAGGATGCGGAGTAATCCGTATCCTCATCACCACTCAAACACGACAAATTTATTGGAGGTAATATAATTATGGCTAATTTGGTCGACTTCATTCTCGAAGAGGACTATGCAAGGTACCAGGAACTCGTCGCCAAGGCTACGGAGAACAAGAAAAACGCTCCGAAACCTGAACGTAAACCGAGAGGACCTCTTACCAATGAACAGAAAATCAAAATGATGGAAGGTCGTAAGGCCAAACTTGAGGCACAATTGGCCGCACTCATGGCTGGTCAGCCTGAAATCGCGGAATAATCGTGAAGACGAGCCGGTTGTACACCTTACAATCGGCTTGTTTTATACCCGAAATGCCGTCAATGTCGACAAATCGGGCAATAAATCACAATGAGGTATAACTACAATGACGACGCGTCAACTCTCCATCATCACAAATTGCTCTGAAACCACGCTTGCAGGCCTTAAAACCTACCAAATTCTCACAAAATCAGGCAAAACGTACAAGAAATACGTCCGTGTAACCGAAAATGAGTGGATAGACTGGTCGAAAGAGCAGCGTTTAATTGAACAAATCGATGCACTGAAGCGTCAACTGGCCCGGAAACGGGTCGCAAAACGTCCCTTACAATGGTAGTCCATAGACCGGAGGTCACACTGTGAGTCGGCACCGAAACTCCGTCGGCTCACAGTTGACCCTTCGTAAAATTGATTTACCAATCATTTGATAAATCAATTTTACCAAAAATCTAATTTTCATCTAATTTTCATATTTGAAAATTGCGTAAATTTCATTTCACATAATTTTCACATTTGTTCACAATTCATCACATTTTTCACATAAGGTTCATAAAACTGCTTTTATAGCCGCCATACCGAGGGCTGGAATGAAGGCTATGAGAAATTTCAAAAATTTCAAATTCTCTCATAGCCCTCATTCTTTCATATCCCCCTTTCTCATAGCCCTCTTTCCACTGATAGTGGTTTCTAATTATAAAAGTATCTATTATATCCTTTATATCCTATATATAAG
>ERZ1026998.348-NODE-348-length-16941-cov-3.887422_pt1 | contig 16941 bp, 14 predicted proteins | sample MGYA00519288_ERZ1026998 | MGnify/ENA primary metagenome ERZ1026998 (study PRJEB26926, sample SAMN06164454) | human gut metagenome | biome: ENVO:00009003; feature: ENVO:2100002; material: ENVO:00002003 | host: Homo sapiens | place: USA | collected 2012 ...
ACCATGCCCAGCAGCACATCCAAGCTTTCGTCCAGCTGCTGGGTCGCAGTGAACAGGTAGCAGGTGCGGTCAAAGCTGGTAAATGCGTTGGCATTGGCACCGGTCTTGGCATACTTTGCAAAGGCATCGCCGTCCTGATCTTCAAACATCTTGTGCTCGAGGAAGTGTGCCACGCCTGCAGGCAGATGCACCTCTTTGCCGTCCAGCCGGAAATCCCGGTCAATGGAGCCAAAGCGGGTAGCAAAAATGACATGGGTGCTGGAATAGCCCGGCATGGGGCGCACCAGCACCGTCAGGCCGGAGGGCAGGGTCTGCCACTGGTCGGCCACGGTCTTTTCCAGCAGGGTCTGGTTATTCTGCGGCATGGGCAGCATCCTCCTTTGTAAGCAGATAGCTGACCGAGAGGGTCAGGCGGCGCAGGATATCCCGCACCTCGTCTTTGGTCACGGCGCGTAGAGCATTCCGCGCCTGCTCCGGGCTCTGGATGGGTGCAGCGCTGTTGGCACCGGCGCGCAGCACCTCGATGTAGTACCAGCTTTCGATGCCGCCAAGGCTGTCCTCTATCCCGTTCATGCCGCTGAGCAAGCCCCGGCGGCAGTCCTCAAATTCCTCGTCGGTGATAGGGCCGGTGCACAGGTCTGCAAGTTCCTTCAAAATGGCCTGCTCTGCGCGGGCGGCATCGGCGTGCTCCACACCGCTGTTCACCGCCATGCTGCCGGTAAAGCTTTGGAAGGAGGAGGAGCAGTAGTAGCAGAGACTCAGCCGCTCGCGAACATTGCGGAACAGCATTGAATAGGGCGTCGCGCCGAACAGGGCGTTCGCCAGCCGCATCGCGGCGACATCACCCGACGGCTCCGCAACGCCTGTCCGGAATCCCATGACCAGCTTGCACTGGTTGACCGCCATCTCCTCTGTCCGCTCGCGAACACCGTCGGCAGTCGGAATATGCTGCGTCGACAACGCGGCCGGTTGCCGGGACAGGCCGTCAAAGCTTCGGCGGAACGCCTCGGCGACCGCTTCCACATCGCCCCCCTGTACAATCAGCTGGATTCTCGCCGTCTCGAGCATTCGCTTCCAGGCGGACGTCACCCGTTCCGGTGTCAGCGCGTTCACGCCGTCGATGGTGCCATAGCGATTGACGGCATAGGGCTCTCCCTCGCAAAGCAGCTGCTCACAGCGATGACGCGCATACAACCGCTTCTCGTTGATCTCCGATTCAATCTCCTCGGTAAGACACCGGCGCTCCTGCTCGACATCGGCCTGCCGGAACAGGCCGTTTTCCAGCACGGGTTCGAGCAGCATCCCGCGCAGCAGCCCGGCACACTGCGCCGCCACCGGCTCGCCGTCAAGCGCAAAGCGGTCGTCGATGCAGACCGTCCGCAGCACCAGCGCCTGCGTCTCGCCGATCCGGCTGACGTCGGCGGACACCCGCGCACCGTAGAGCTGGTTCAGACGTTTATTCAGCGCCGTGAAATCCGGATAGGCTGCGCAGCTCCGGCGCAGCAGAAACGGCAGAATCGCCTGCTCCGAGGCAGTCTGCCCGTCCAGCGGCAGCAGCAGCGCTGCCGTCAGATGCGCGGTTTTGAAACGGCTGTCGGGCAGCGCCAGAAGCTGCACGCCATCCGCCAGCAGTTGATTGTCCATGATGGGCAAAAGAATCCCTCCCTGTCCGACCTGTTCTCTGCGAAAAATCGAGCCATCATATATAGAGATAGTATACCAAATTTTCCCGCAAAAGAAAAGGGCTGTTTTCTGAAGTTTGGACAAAAACACGCCTGTTCATACAGATATCTTGTCAGCCGCAGCGCTTCGTGATACAATATTCCTCAATCATTTATCAAAGGAGGCTGCCCTCTTGAAAAAAAGAGTATCTGCTCTGCTGGCCCTCTGTTGTCTGCTGCTGGCCTGTCTGCCGGTTTCCGCAGCGGCGGAAACCGACTATACCTACGAGGTGGTCGACGGCGGCGTCACCATCACCAGCTACACCGGCAAAGGCAGCGACATCACACTGCCGGAGATGCTCGGAGGACAGCCGGTCGTATCGATCGGCGAGGCGGCCTTTTACGGCTGCTCCGCACTGACCGGCGTAACCATACCCGCCGGTATCCGCTCGATTGCGGCAGGTGCCTTTGCGAATTGCACGGCGCTGGCTCGCATCGCACTGCCCGAGGGGCTGACCGCTGTCGGTGACTATGCGTTTCAGAATACCGCCGTCCAAACGTTAGAGATCCCTGCCACTGTCCGCGAGCTCGGCAGTTTGGTCACCTTCGGCTGCACAAAGCTGACGGCGTTCTCCGTCGCGCCGGAGAGCGCCTCCTATGCCGCACAGGATGGCGTACTGTTTGACAAGACGCTCTCCACCCTGCTGCTCTATCCCCCCGGGCGGACGGCGGTGCACTATACTGTGCCGCCCTCTGTAAAAACGCTGGCCACCTCCTGTTTTCAGGATCAGCCGCATCTCGAGGAGGTCACGCTGCCGGAGGGGCTCGAGACCATAGAGGACTGGGTATTTCACGGATGCCCCCGGCTACGCCGTCTCGCGGTTCCGGACAGTGTAACAAAGCTTGGTTACGGCCTCTGCGATATCTGCCCGAATCTCGAGGAGGTTTCGATCGGCGACGGCGTGACCACCCTGCCCTACCGCACCTTTCAGGATTGCGTGAATCTGCGGCAGGTGACGCTCGGGACCGGCCTGCGCACACTCGATACACGCTCGTTTTATCATTGCTCCTCGCTCGAAAGTATTGTGCTGCCGGATGGCCTCGAGCGCATCGAGGACTACGCCTTCTGGGGCTGCACCGCGCTGCGCGCGCCAAAGCTGCCGGACTCCCTTGTCTTTATCGGCGGGGAGGCGTTCAAAGAGTGCGAAGCGCTTGACGAGCTGACGGTTCCCGGCCATCTCACCCGGCGGGAAGACGGCGCCTGGGTTTCGCTGATCTCGGTAACATTGTCCGGCCGTTTTGATTATACAATGGCCTTCGAGGTTCTGGAGGAGACCAACCGGGAGCGGACGACCGCCGGACTGGCCCCGCTTGTCATGGATCGGGAGCTGCTGGAGGCCGCGATGAAACGGGCCGCGGAATGCAGCCTTTATTTTGAGCACACCCGTCCGGACGGCAGCTCCTGCTTTTTTCTGACCGATCACGCCTCCCGGGAAAACATCGCCGCCGGCAACCGCACGGCCGTGAGCACCGTCGCCGGCTGGATGGATTCCCCCGGGCACAAGGCCAATATCCTGTCGAGCGATACCCGCAGCATCGGTGTCGGCTGCTTCCGCATGGGCACGGTGTACTATTGGGTGCAGATGTTCGGCAGAGCCGAGGCGGAACCGGTCGAACAGCCGGCCGACCGCGAGGCTTCCTATACCACCTCGATGCTGACCGAGCTGGCCGAGCCATACGCCTATGTCTACCCTGATACCATACAGGCGGGTGAAACGGCCGAGCTGGTATGCGGCCTGCGCAACCCGGGATGGAGCGCCGTCTACGCCACCCTCGCATCCGAGGACTGGCTCTTCTCCTCGGACAATCCCGCTGTCGCGACCGTCGACAGGGAAGGCCGTATCACCGGTGTGGGCTTCGGCACCGCGACCATCATGCTTCGTCTGGCGGATTGCCCGGAAAAGCAGACTGCTGTCACCATCTCGGTGATCGGCGGCGAGGGCAGCGGCATTGTGCTGAAGCCCGCCTCCCTCATTATGGACGCAGGCAGTCGGTTCGCGCTGGAAGTGGAGGTGCGCCCCGCAGACAGCGCGATCAGCTGGCGTTCGGACAATCCGTCCGTGGCAACCGTCGATATGGATGGACGGGTAACCGCCGGCGCGGCGGGTACCGCCCGCATCACCGCTTCGCTGGCCGACGGCAGTCAGGCGGTCTGTACCGTCACCGTGCTGCCTTCCACAATTATCAACCCCACTCTGCTCGGGGATATCAACGGGGACGACACGGTCAACACGACTGACGCCCGGCTGGCGCTGCAATATGCGGTCGATAAAATCGCGCTCACAGACGCCCAGCGCGTCGTCGGCGACGTGAATGGAGACGGCCGGTTAGATACGACGGACGCCCGGCTGATTTTGCAGAGGGCAGTGGACAAAATCAAGCAATTCCCGGTCGAGCTGTAAAACCGGACGGCGAATCCGTCCGCCCGCTCCCCTGTATCCGCGCGGCGCGGACTCTCCCGCCGCATCATCTATCACGAGAGGAAGTGTTCCGAATGAAGCTCAAATACATCAACCTGGTCTCCACCAACCCCGCCGTTTTGAAGGACTTTTATTGCCTTGCCCTGCGGGCATCCTGTCACGAGGTTGTCCCCGGCCGTTTTGAAATACCGGTCGGGGAGGAGCTGTTTCTGGTGATTACCCATACCAACGTCAAAACGCCGGTCAACCCCGACTGCTGCGGGCTGGAATTCACCGTCGATGATGTCGACGCGGAATATCGCCGACTGCTGGCCGCAGGCGTGCCGATCGAAAACGAGCCGGTGACCTATCCCTGGCACTGCCGGGCGATCGGCTTTCGGGATCCGGACGGCAATTTCATCGATTTTGTCCAGCATCTCACCGAACCGGCGTCATAAGTCCGCTCCCATTGGTTCATCGCAAAAAAACACAGGCCGAAGAGAACAAATCCCCTTCGGCCTGTTTACTTTCTTCCGTTTGATGCCGTCTTATACCTGCGGCAGCGATTCCGCAAACCGCAGCAGCGTGTCGAAGTCGCCGTGGCGATACTGCGCGATATCCGTTCCCTTTTCGTTGATGAGGCAGTCGGTCAGGAAAAAAAGCGGGATACCCACCTGCTCCGCACAGCCGTCCTCCGTCGTATCATTGCCGACCATCAGACAGTCGGCGGGCGTCTTCCCGTTTTTCTCGAGTATCTCCCGGAAATAGGCGGGGTTCGGCTTGCAGGCGTGGTAGTGCTCATAGGTCGTGATGTCGCGAAAATCTGCCGGATCCAGCCCGGCCCATCCCATCCGTGCGAGCGTCGCCACGCGGGGAAACACCGGATTGGTCGCGAGAATCAGCTCATAGCCCTTCTCCCGCAGCGTCCGGATCACCATAGCCGCCTGCGGCGCGCAGGAGGTTCCCTCCTTCGCGGCGACAAACTCATTTTTGTAAAATTCCTCGAACACCGCCTCGTGCTGTCGGACGCCCTCGCCGAGCACAGCGGAGAAGGCCTCCCAGAAAACCGCCTCGTTGGTGGCGCGGCCGTCGTTGGCGACCATCGCCTCCATCCCCTTCCAGACGCCGCCGATCAGCGCCTTCGGCTCATAGCCGAAGGGGACGAGCTTCGCAGACAGCGCACCCATATACCCCTTCAAAAACACCTCCTGCTCCATCGGAAGCAGGGTGCCGTCGAGATCAAACAGAATCGTATTCATGTGTTTTTATCCACCGTTTTCATATTCTTGAGATTGCCGGATTTGCCGTGACGCTCGTCCAGCTTCGCCTCGATGTCGGCCGGGGTAATGCCCTGCTCGGCCATCAGCACCAGCACATGGTAGGCAAGATCGGCGATCTCGCCGATCGTCTCGGCGTTGTCGCCGTTTTTGGCTGCGATGATGGTCTCGGCACATTCCTCGCCAACCTTTTTCAGCATCTTGTCCACACCCTGCTCAAACAGATAATGGGTATAGGACTTTTCGACAGGATGCTCCCGCCGGTCGACAATGGTCTCATAGACCCGCTGCAAACAATCGCTCATGTTTGTCTCCTCCTCACAGTGGTATGGCATCGAAAAAGCAGGAATGGCTGCCGGTGTGGCAGGCCGCGCCGGTCTGCTCCACCCGGACGAGCAGCGTATCGCTGTCGCAGTCACCGGTCAGCGATACCACCCGCTGGACATGCCCGCTGGTCGCACCCTTGTTCCAGTATTCCCGGCGGGAACGGCTCCAGAACCAGGTTGTACCGGTCTCAATCGTGCGCTGCAAAGCGCCCTGGTTCATATAGGCGAGCATCAGCACCTCGCCGGTCGACGCCTCCTGTACCACGGCGGGCAGCAGCGGCGACTTCTCGAAAAAGCGTTCAAGCGAATGGGTATCCCCCTTCGTGCGGGCGGTCACGACCGCCTCCGCGAGCGGCAGCGTGCCGCTGTAGAGCGACTTTCCGCAGATGGCACCGTAGAGGCGGCGGTCACGCAGGCTCTCAATGTGGCCGAGATCGCGAATCCCACCGGACGCGATCACATTGCAGGAGACCGCCTCAGACAGCACCGTCAGCTGCTCGAGATTCGGGCCCGCCAATGTGCCGTCCTTCGAAATATCGGTGAAAATCAGGTACTGCACCCCGCAGTCCTCCATCCGCCGCGCCAGCTCGAGATAGGACACCTCCGACACATCGAGCCAGCCCTCGGTCGCGACCATGCCGTTCACGGCATCGATGCCGACCGCGATGCGGGGGCCATAGGCCGCGACCGCCTCCCGCACAAGCGCCGGATTCTTGAGCGCCGCCGAGCCGAGAATGCAGCGGGACACGCCGCCCGCGAAATACTCCTCGAGCGCGGCCATATCGCGGATACCGCCGCCGACCTCCACCTTCAGTCCGCTCTCCCGGGCAACGGCGGTGAAGATGTCGCCGTTGACGCGGCGGCCGGTCCGCGCGCCGTCGAGATCCACCATATGAATCCACTCCGCCCCGGCCGCACGGAAAGCGGCGGCGGTTTCGAGCGGATCCTCCGCCACCTTATGCGCGGTGGCGAAATCGCCCTTCAAAAGCCGCACACACTGTCCGTCCTGTATGTCAATTGCCGGTAAAATCCGCATATTGTCGCTCCTTTTCAGTCAATCGCTCCCTTGGTGGACAGCAGCCCGTCCTTCGGGGCCACCGCCAGCCGCAGCGCATGGGCCACCGCCTTGCACATCGCCTCGATCATATGGTGAGCGTTGTCGCCGTATTCCGCCCGGACATGCAGGGTCAGCCCGGCGTTGAATGCCAGCGCGCGGAAAAATTCGGCAGTCAGGCAGGTGTCGAATCCGCCGCAGGTCGCCTCGCGCAGCCGGGCGTCATAGACAAGAAAGGGCCGCCCGCTCACATCCACGGCGGCAAACGCCAGCGCCTCGTCCATCGGCACATAAAAGCTGCCGAAACGCGCGATCCCGCTCTTGTCCCCGAGCGCCTCTGCAAGCGCCCGCCCCAGCACAATGCCGGTGTCCTCCACCGTATGGTGGCCGTCCACCTCGAGATCGCCGGACGCCCGCAGCGTCAGGCCAAAGCCGCCGTGGACGGCAAAGGCCGTCAGCATATGATCAAAAAAGCCGATACCGGTGGAAACTTCCACCGGGCCACCGTCAAGGCAGATGGTCGCGGTGATCGATGTCTCGCGCGTCTCGCGGGAAAAGCTGCCGGTTCGCATAATGCGGTTCCTCCTTATTCGAAATCGCGGGCTCAGATGTCGCCCGCCCGTCTTTTGGTCAGCAGAAAGCGGAACAGGTCGAGCACCTCACGATTTTCCGCCTCGGTACCTGCTGTGATGCGCAGTCGTCCGCCGCCGAAGCGCCGGATGACAATTCCCCGGTCGGCCAGCATCTCAAACAGCCAGTCGGCTTCCGGCGTCTCAAGAAAGACAAAATTCGTGCAGGTCTCATACACCCGCTCGATCAGCCCCTGCTCCGCGAGCGCGCACATCCCCTCATACAGCATGTCCCGCGACTGCCGGAGCAAGGCCGGATAGACCTCGTGATACAACCGGTTGCGCAGCACCACCTCCGCCATTGACTGGGTCACGGCATTGACATTATAGGGGGATTTCGCCGCCCGCAGGATACCGGTCAGACGGGGGTTCGCGACTGCAAAGCCGAGCCGCAGCGCCGCCAGCCCCAGCGCCTTCGAGCAGGTGCGCAGGATGATCAGGTTGTCATACGCCGCCACCTCGTCGAGCAGCGACTGATCCCAGAAGTCCATATAGGCCTCGTCCAGCACGATCAGCGCCTCCGTCTCCCGCAGGATTCGGCGAACCGCCTCCCGCCCAAGCCCAAGCGAGGTCGGATTGCAGGGATTCGAGAAGATAAAAAGCCGAATCTGCTCGCGCCGGATGGTGTCGATCACGAGATCAGGATCGATCCGCAGATCGCCGTCCTTTTGCAGCGTCAGGCAAGGGTTCTCGGTGATCGAGGTATAGAACGCGTACATCGAGAAGTCCGGCGAGACGGTCAGCACCCGCTCCCCCTTTTCGAGAAAGGCGGACATGATGACCGAGATCAGCTCATCCGAGCCGTTCCCTGCCGTCACCAGTGCCGGATCCACGCCATAAAGCGCGGCAAACGCGGCACAGACCCCAGCCGCGCTGGGATCGGGATAACGGTTGAGGGTGGTTTCCGCCGCCGCACGCGCCATCGCCTCCCGGTCCGCCTCGGTCGGCAGCAGGAAGGATTCGTTCGCGTCCAGCCGCACGCGATAGTTCCCCTCCACAGGGTCATACGGCGTCAGCTGTTCGGTTTTTCCGGCCAGTGTATACATCGGATCAGTCCCTCTTTCCGGTCTCTTCGAAGCGCACCTCGATGGAATTCGCGTGGGCATCCAGCCCCTCGGCACGCGCAATCGTCACGATATCCTCCCGCGCCGCCGTGAGCGCCGGGCGGTTATAGTAAATAAAGCTGGATTTCTTGACAAAGCTGTCGACCGACAGCGGCGAGAAGAAGCGGGCGGTGCCGCTGGTCGGCAACACATGGTTCGGACCCGCGTAGTAATCCCCGAGCGGTTCAGGGGAATATTTACCGAGGAAAACCGAGCCGGCGTTGTCCAGCCGCCCGATATATTCCATCGGGTTGTCGCACATCACCTCGAGATGCTCCGGCGCGAGCCGGTTCGCAAAATCAACCGCCTCGTCCATGTCGCGGCAGACGATCATTGCACCGTAGTCAGAGAGCGAGCGGCGGACGATCTCCGCCCGCGGGAGTCGCTCAATCTGGCGTGCCAGCTCCGCCGCCGTCTCCTCCGCGATCCGCTCGGAATCGGTCAGCAGGATCGCGGAAGCCAGCACATCGTGCTCCGCCTGCGACATGAGATCCGCCGCGAGATAGGCAGGATCGGCAGTTTCGTCCGCGAGAATCAGAATTTCGCTCGGCCCCGCAATCATGTCGATATCCACCATACCATATGTCAGGCGCTTCGCCGTCGCGACATAGATGTTGCCGGGGCCCACGATCTTGTCCACCTTCGGGATGCTCTCAGTGCCGTAGGCGAGCGCGGCAATTGCCTGTGCGCCGCCGCACAGGAACACGCGATCCACCCCCGCGATGTAGGCCGCCGCCATCACGTCGGCGTTGAAGCCGCCCTGCTTCGGCGGCGGGGTCACCATCACGATCTCTTTCACTCCGGCAATCCGCGCAGGGATGGCGTTCATCAGCACCGAGGAGGGATAGGCCGCCGTGCCGCCCGGCACATAGATGCCGACGCGCGCGAGTCCCCGGATGCGCTGGCCGAGGATGGTGCCGTCCTCCTTTGTGGTCATCCAGCTCTGCTGCACCTGCCGACGGTGGAAATCCGCGATGTTGTCCGCTGCGCGTTCGAGCGCCGCATAAATTTTCGGATCGCAGGCCTTCGCGAGCTCACCGAGCTGCTCCCGTTCGACGCAGGCGACCGGCGCGTCCACGCCGTCGAACCGTTTGGTATAGGCGGCGACGGCCGCGTCGCCATCCCGCCGCACGGTCTCGAGGATTTCGCTCACCGCTGCCGTCACCTGCCGGTCAACCTCGCCGCTGCGGGCCTCGAGCTGCTCGAGCAGCGCGTATTCCGCCTGCCCGTCCGTTTTCACCGTCGTTATCACAGAAATTCCTCCATTCTCGCAATCAGCTGCTCAATTTCTGCCTTGCGCAGCTTCATGCAGGCCATGTTGACAATCAGCCGTGCCGAGATCGGCAGCACATCCTCCACCACCTCGAGGCCGTTTTCCCGGAGGGTCGAGCCGGTCTCGACGATATCGACAATGCCGTCGGACAGCCCGAGCAGCGGCGCAAGCTCCACCGAGCCCTCGATCTTGATGATACGCACGTCCAGTCCCTTGCGGTCAAAAAACGCCCGGGAGACGTTCGGATATTTCGAAGCAATGGTTTTCGCAGCATACCCGCTGAAAAAGTCGCGATCCTTCGGCGCGGCAAGCGCAAAGCGGCAGCGCCCGAAGCCGAGATCCAGCACCTCATAGAAGCCGCCGGCCGACTGGGGTCCGCTCGCCTCCGCGATCGTGTCCTTGCCGACGACACCGAGATCACAGACACCGTGCTCCACATAGGTGAGCACATCCGCCGCCTTGGCCAGCACCACCTCGATGCCCTCCCCGACCGGCAGGATCAGCCGTCGTCCCTTGTCGCGCACCGCCGCCGTATCGAGACCCATGCGCTCGAACAGCGCCACCGTGTCCTTTTCCAGCCGCCCCTTAGTAAGAGCCATTCGTATCGGTTTCATATCGTCTCCTCCCGGCATTCCCCGGCACCGTCCGGCCGGATCACCAGCACCCGGCCAATCCCGCGCGCCGCGGCATAGGCCCTCGCCTCCTCCAGCTCATCAAACACGCTGCATTCCACAACCTGTCCGTCTCCGGCCAGCTCCGCCGCCTTTTGCAGCGCCTCGGTCTCACAGCCCGCCGCCGCGTGTACCAGCACATCCGGCGGCGCGGGGGGCTGCACATCTCCCGCCGCGAGCATTCCCTTGGTCAGCGCGTCCACATTGACGCCGAAGCCGGTTGCGGGAAGCGGCGGACCGAATTCCTGCAACAGGTGATCGTAACGACCGCCTGAGACCACCGTCTCACCGCTGCCCTCCATATAGCCGCGGAAGATCACGCCGGTATAGTAATCGTTGCGGTGCACCAGCCCGAGATCAATCATCACCTGTCCGCCGAGCCCAAGGCGGCAGAGCGCACGATAGAGCCGTTTCAGATAAGCCAGCGCCGCCCGCATCTCCCCGCTCCGGCAGAGCGGCTCCGCCGCTTCCAGGACCTCTTCACCGCCGAACAGCCGCGGCAGCCGCCGCATCGCGTCCACCGCACCGCCCGCGGGCATCGCATCCAGCAGATCCGCCAGCGCGGCATAGTTTTTCGTCTCAATACAGGTGTGCAGCTCGGCGCGCACCCCCTCATCCTCCGAAAGCTCCGCCGCCAGCGCCCGGAAAATGCCGACATGTCCGATCTCGATCCGGTAGTCTCCCGCCGCACACCGGCGTAGCGACTCCGCCGCCAGCGTCAGCACCTCGAGATCGGCCCGCTCACCACCGGCGCCGATCAGCTCAACGCCCGCCTGAAATTCTTGGTCATTATGCCCGGAAAGCCCGTGGTTGAGATGATAAACATCCTGCGCATAGAACAGGCGGATCGGCCGCGGCGCCTGCTGCAGGCGGGCGGCAACCAGCCGCGCGATCGGGGTCGTCGAATCCGGCCGCATCACCAGTAGCCGTCCCTTGTTGTCGCTCAGCTTATACATGCTCTCCGCCGGCATCACCGCGCCACCGCCCTGAAACACATCGAAAAACTCGATGCCGGGCGTCATCACCTCGGAGAAGCCGCGTTGCCGGAACAGGTCGGTCAGGGTATATTCCACCTCGCGCCGGGCGAGGCATTCTTCAAACAGTAGATCCCGGGTTCCCTCCGGGGTGTTTCGCATGGTCTTTTTCATAAAAGCCGCCTTTCGCTTTAGTGTGCTAATACGGTAGCATGATATCAGAGTGGACGGCATTTGTCAAGTACCTTACCTGATCTGCCGAAAAAAACAAATCCCCGGCCTCCGGCCGGGGATTCCCATCGTTCGCAACGGTCTCGAAGACATGATCTTCGGAATCCCGTTCTCTATTTTACCATATTTTGATGGAAACGCAAGCAGTCCGGCGGACAAAGACGCGCAAATTCCTTCGATCCCATGCCGCCGGGCTCGGAGTGCTTTCCACCATAACAGAAATTCCGTCGCCATGTGTTTTGGCAGGGGGACACGGTCAACGATCAGAAGGAGCAGAATACTTCTGTAAAACCCGTCGTGCCCACACAGCAATGGAGGATTCCCGACTATCGGTGTTGCACACACCGCCCTGCTGCATCTCCGATGTCAAACCGCCGTTTCAGCTTTTCGAGTGCTTTCTTTTCAATTCGGCTGACGTATGACCGGGATATATCCAGCTTGCGGGCGACCTCCCGCTGGGTCAATCCGTCGCCGACCAGACCATACCGCCACTCGATGATCTCCCGCTCCCGCGGATCCAGCACCTCGCCGATATAGCGGTGCAGCCGCTCGGCATTGACCTTGAGCTCCAGATCCTCCACAATGTGGTCGTCCTCTGCGATCACATCCATCAGCGTGAGCGGATTGCCATCTTTGTCGGTATCAATTGGATCGGAAAACGAGACGTCCTGTGCGCTCTTCTTCCCGGCCCGGAAATGCATCAACACCTCGTTTTCAATGCACCGAGAGGCATAAGTTGCCAATCTTATACCTTTTGTATAATCAAATGTGTTGACCGCCTTGATAAGTCCGATGGTGCCGATCGAGATGAGATCGTCCTGATCGCGGACAGCGCTGTAATATTTTTTGATGATATGCGCGACCAGGCGCAGATTGTGTTCAATCAGTTCATTACGCGCGGCAATATCTCCTTTCTCCCGATAGGCGACCAGACATTCCCGTTCCCGCTCCGCCGACAGCGGCCGCGGAAATGAACCGACATTGACGACGTGCAGCGCCATATAAACGATATGGGACAACGATTGCAGCAATTCCACCAACATGAGGGGCGCCTCCCTTCTTTACCCCTCATATTTATGCAGCCTCCGCCCGTCCGGTGCCTGTCTGACACTCCTTTTACCAAAAAACATAAAAGGAGTGGTGTCCGCACCCGGACACCACTTCCCGTCTTTTCATCAGGACGTCGTCACAAACAGGGCTTCGTCCGGTGCAGCCACGTTTCCGTCATTCAACAGGTGGACACGGGTGACAAACATATGGGATACCCGCACGGCAACATGCTCTGCGCGGAATCCGCCCGGCGTGCCGACCACAATGGTCTCTCCGTCCCGCAGCCCCAGCGCCGAGGCATCCTCGGGCGGCATATGGATATGGTTCTGCGGGACGAGCACACCGCCGGAGAGCGGCAGTTCGCCAAAAGCGGTACGCAGGACAACCCCTTCTCCCGCGCTGCCGTTTCCGGACAGCTCGAGCGTCGCCGGGATGTCGAGCAGCTCCGCCTGCGCGGCGGTCAACTCCACCTGTGTTTTCGGACGGGAGGGGCCGAAGACCGGCAGCTCCAGCGTCCGGCCGTTCGGGCCGACCACCGTCACCGTTTCAGCGGCCCGGTAGAGTCCCGGCTGGTCAAGCGGCTCGACGTTCGTCAGCTTTCCCGCCTCAAACAGCGTGCGGATGGCCATCTTCGAGAGGTGCACATGCGGCGGCACCATCACATAGGCAATCTGATCAGTAATCATACGATACGCCTCCTCAAAGGGTCAGCAACCGGCCACGGCACTGCACCGCAGCAGTGGAGAACGGCGCATCGCTGAAGAAGCCGATTACCTGCTGCTCACCCGGCTCCAGCTCCAGACGGCGGTTGGCATAGAGCGCGCCGTCGAGATACAGATCGACGCTCGCCATATCCACAATCCCGCCGTCGTTACGGATGGTGACCTCTACGCCGTCCGGCGTGCGCTCGGCCGTGAGACGAAAATCCGCGGCGATATCGTGGGTATAAGTAAAGCTGCCCTCTACCCCCTCCTCGGGACCGGCATAGTGCAGGCGCGCCTTGCGGTACTCCGTGGTGTCCTCCGAAACCGGCGAGGTACCGCCGACAAAAACGCGGAACTCGCCCGCCTCGACGCGGCGGTGCAGCTGCTCATCCAGCAGCGACAGGTCAAACGGCGTCAGCACAAACCGGACGGTTTTCATCTCTCCGGCCGCGAGCGGCACCCGCGTGAACCCGCGCAGCGAGATCACCGGCGTCGAAACACAGGTGACCATATCCGTCAGATAGAGCTGGGCAACCTCCTCGGCGTCAACGCGGCCGATATTGGTCACCTCGGCGGTCACAACAACGTTCTCGCCCTCCTCCGCCGTGCGGAGATTGGCATACGAGAAAGTGGTATAGGACAGGCCGTAGCCAAAGGTATAGCGCGGCCGGAAGGTCAGGTCGAGATAATCATAGCGCCGACCGGACATGTGGTAGTTATAGCTGAGCGGCAGCTGGGCGACGCTGCGCGGGAAGGTCATCGGCAGACGGCCGGACGGGCAGACATCCCCGAACAGCACATCGGCAATCGCGTTGCCACCCTCTTCTCCGGAGAACCAGGAAACGAGGATCGCGCCCGCGTGCTCCGCGGCATATTCCATCGTGGTGGGCTTGCCCACCGCTGCGACCAGCACAACCGGCTTGCCGGTGTCGATGACGGCGCGGAGCAGCGCCTCCTGCGCGCCGGTGAAGCCGATGTCGGCGCGGTCATAGTTTTCGCCGCTCGAACGGGTACAGTCACCAAGCGCCACAACCGCGACATCCGCCGCCATGGCAGCCGCGACCGCCTCGGGAATCCCCGCCTCGTCGTCTTCCATAAAGTCACAGCCCTTCGCATAGACGACCGCGTCGCGGCCGAGACGACGGGTCACGGCGTCATAGATCGTGACAAGCTGTCCTTCCTCCGGTGTACAGCTGTAATCACCGAGCTGCTGGTCCTTGACAGCGGGGCCGATCAGCGCCACCTTGCCGGCGGCCGCCCTGTCCAGCGGCAGCACCCCGTCGTTTTTGACCATGACGATCGAGCGGCGTGCCGCCTCGAGCGCCGCCTCGCGGTGCTCAGGCGCATCCCAGTTCTCGACATCCGCCCATTCCATCGGCGGGTTCTCCTCCCGATCAAACACGCCGAGCTCGAACTTGACGCGCAGAACGTTACTCACCATCGCGTCGACGTCGTCCATATCGATCAGGCCCTGCTCCAGCGCGGGCTGCAGGCCGTCCTTATACACCTGACCCGTGGCGCAGAGATCGACGCCCGCTTTCGCCATGATGGCAGCGGCGCCGGTCGCCCCATCGGTCATCGTATGCTTGGTATAGAGCTGCTCCGGGGCGCCGACGTCGGTGACAACATAGCCGTTAAAGCCCCATTCCTCACGCAGCAGCTTGGTCAGCATCTCATAGGAACCGGTGCAGGGAACGCCGTCGATCCCGTGATAGGCGCTCATAATAGACTTCACCCTGCTGTCCCGAACCGCGGCGCGGAAGGGCGCATAATGTGTTTCGCGCAGAACGCGCTCCGAGAAACCGACGTCGTGGCTGTCGCGGCCGCCGAGCGGGGCACCGTGGGCGGCAAAATGCTTCGGCGTCGCGGTCAGGCCAAGACTCTGATAGCCATCGATCCAGGCAAGGCCAATCTTCTCGACCAGATAGCTGTCCTCGCCAAAGCTCTCCTCCACCCGGCCCCAGCGTGGGTCGCGCGCCACATCCAGCAGCGGTGACCACGCCTGCATAGCGTTGGCCGCCTTGCACTCCGCGCCGGTGACCTCACCGATTTTGGCGACCATATCCGTATCGAAGGTTGCGGCCATCGCGATGGCCTGCGGGAAAGCGGTACAGCCGGTGCCGTAGGAATAGCCGTGGACGCATTCACCCTTGTAGAGCGGCGGAATGCCCAGCCGCTCCACGCCGCCGATGCCCCAGTTCTCGGTGATCTGAGACAGCTTTTCCTCCAGCGTCATCTGGTCGAGCAGCTCGCGGATACGCGCCTCAAACGGCCCCTCCTCCGCAGACAGAATCCGGGTTTTATTTCTAATATTCATATGTTCTCAGCTCCTTTGTCGTCCCGCCACCGGCAGGTGGACGGGCACGTGAACTTTGCTTCTTCTGTATCATATCGTGAAAACACAGGACTGTCAACTCGATTTTCTTCCTTTTATGGTTATATATTTTGATTGACGCCGCCGCCAGTGTGGTATATGATAGGATTATCCTATACCATCAGGAGGAGACCATATGAAAAGCCTTTCAAGACGGGGGCTGGCAGCGGCCTGTGCGGCAGTACTACTGGCGGCCGCTTTGCCGCTCAGTACCTCGGCACGCGCCGACCAGGAGATCGGCCGGATGGAGACCGCGCCGACAGTGGACGGCGTTGTCGCCAAAGACGAATGGGGTGCACCCGCGTTCTCTCTGCCGAACTATGACGTTTCGACTATACCCGGAGAAAGCGGAAAAGTCGCGCTGGACGGTGTTGTCTATCTCGGCTATGACGAGACGCATTTCTATCTTGCCGTTGAGGCGATGTACGACGAGCATGACAATCAGGCGGCAGACTACGATCTCTGGCGCGGCGACGCGCTGCAGATGCAGCTCTCCGCACCCGGCCGTTCCGACCGGCGTTCCTTCTGTTTTGCGCTGGGAACGGACGGGATCTGCCGCGGATACCAGTCCGGCGACCACCGGGAGCTCTATGAGACGACGGAGACCGGTGGAGAATTTTTTGTCCGCCGCGACGAGGACAGCCGGACGACAACCTATGAGCTGGCGCTGCCGCTCTCCCGCTTCTCCTCGGCCGATACATTGGCCGAGGGCGGCGAGATCGCCTTCTCCTTTGCGCTGCATATGCACAACGGCTACTATTATGAATGGGCCGGCGGCGTGGTGACGGAAAAGTCCATCAACCGGGCGGCATTGTTGACGCTCGGCGGCGTCAAGGATCAGACAACGCCGGTCGAGCCGGACAAGCCGGAACCGCCGAAGCCGGTTGAACGCATTCTCCGTGTCGGCGATGTCAATGACGACCAGACGGTGAACACCACCGACGCCCGACTGGTTTTGCAAAAAGCAGTCGACAAAATCACACTGGAGGGGGATGCGCTGCTCGCAGCGGATGTCAATGCCGACCAGGTGGTGAACACCACCGACGCCCGGCTAATCCTGCAACGCGCGGTCGACAAGCTGGATACTTTTCCGGCAGGCGATACCATCGTCATTAAGGAGGAGCTGTCTCTTATACACATCTCCGAGCCCACGAG
>ERZ1026998.359-NODE-359-length-16423-cov-4.809323_pt1 | contig 16423 bp, 17 predicted proteins | sample MGYA00519288_ERZ1026998 | MGnify/ENA primary metagenome ERZ1026998 (study PRJEB26926, sample SAMN06164454) | human gut metagenome | biome: ENVO:00009003; feature: ENVO:2100002; material: ENVO:00002003 | host: Homo sapiens | place: USA | collected 2012 ...
TCGTCGGCAGCGTCAGATGTGTATAAGAGACAGTTTCCGCTCTCACAAATCAGCTCGTCGCGTTGCTCCCGGAGAAAGAAAAGAAATCGGCGGGTGACGAGCTTATGAGCTTTATCACAAAGCCCGCCGCCCGGTCGGGCAAGTAGTGAACTACGTCCGGGAATATTGGGAGCGGATTTCCTCCGGCGAAATCGTCACGAGCCGACGGGTAAAGGCCGTTTACGGTCGCCTCGTGGCAGAAATGGACGCGGCGGACGAGAGCTCGCCGTATTACTTCGACGAGGCCGTCGGCGAAAGGCCGATTATCTTCGTCGAGAGGTTTTGCAAGCAGTCTCAAGGAACGCTCGGCGAGTCTCTGACGCTCGAGCTTTTCCAAAAAGCATATATACAACTCCTTTTCGGGTGGCTCGAGAGGGCGACGGGATACCGGCGCTTTCGAGAGACACTCTTTCTTGTTGGTCGAAAGAACGGCAAGAGTACGCTCCTCGCGGCGCTCGCGCTCTATATGCTCGTCGCCGACTACGAGGGCGCGGCGGAGATTTACTCCGTAGCAACCAAGAAAGACCAAGCGAAAAAGACGCTCACCGAGGCCGTAAACATGGTGAAGCAGAGCCCCGAGCTCTCCGCCATTCTCAAGAAGCGGCGCAACGACATTTATTTCCCGGCGACGGCCTCCAAGTTTGAGGCGCTGGCTTCGGACTCGAACACCCTCGACGGCCTCAACTCTCACGCCGTCATTATCGACGAGCTCCACGCGATACGCGACCGCAATCTCTACGAGGTTATGAAGCAATCGACCTCGAGCCGCCGACAGCCGCTCGTGATTATGATTACCACGTCCGGCACGGTGCGCGAGTCCGTTTTCGATAACCTTTACGGCTACGCTTGCGAGGTCGCCGACGGGCAGACTCCCGACGAGCGTTTCCTCCCCGTGCTCTATGAGCTCGACAAGCGCGAGGAGTGGACAGACCCGACGGCATGGATAAAGGCAAATCCCGGCCTCGGGACAATAAAGCAATATACCACGCTCGCCGACTTCGTAGAGCGAGCAAAGAAAAATCCCGAGGACTTGCCGGGCGTTCTCTGCAAGGATTTCAACGTCAAGGCGACCGGCGCGGCCTCGTGGCTCTCCTATGAGGACGCAGTAAACGAGGCCACATTCAAGCCCGAGGAGGTCTATAACACCTACGCTATCGGCGGGTGCGACCTCTCCGCGACGACCGACCTAACGTGCGCGACGCTGATTATCCGGCGCTCGTCCGACGATGAAATCGTGTACGTTTTTCAGCACTATTTCCTCCCTCAAAAGAAAATCGACCAGCTCGACGAGCACAACACGCAAGAAGCGCCCTATAAGATTTGGGCGGAGCGGGGGCTCGTCACGATATGCGAGGGTACTCGCGTCGATTATTCGGCGGTGACGGCGTGGTACTGCCAAATGCGGGACGAGCTCAAGATAGACGCTTTCAAAATCGGGTACGACCGTGCTCTCGCCGGTTATTGGGTAGACGAAATGAAAGCGAACGGCTTCGATATGTGCGCCGTCGCACAGGGGCCTTTTACATGGTCGCAACCTATGAGGGAGCTCGGAGCGGCTCTCGCAGATAAGAAAGTCAATTACAACAAAAATCCCGTTTTACTTTGGTGCCTCACGAATACAGGCGTTAAGAAAAGCGGAGTCAACAACATTCAGCCCGTCAAGATTTCCGAAAAGCGCCGTATCGACGGCATGGTATCTCTCCTCAATGCGTGGGTTATCTATGTGCGGGATTATGAGGACTATATGTATTTAGTGGGGTGAAAAAATGGCAAAGAGAGGGCTCTTTCAGTCTATTTTCGGGGGCAAGAGCGAGAAAAGCAAGGATTTCCACGCATACAAGCTCTTGAGCTCGTGGGAGTCTACTTTCGTACCGTATTCCGGCAATATGTGGGATATAAACACGGTACGTTCCGCCGTGGACGCTTTCGCCCGCCGAGCTTCGACCGCACAGCCGCGCCACGTCCGGCAGTCGGCGGAGACGACGGTCGCGGTAAACGACTATATCGACCGCATTTTGCAGTTCCGGCCTAATCCGTACATGACGGCGGCGGACTTTTATTACAAGCTCGCCGCGCAATACAAGGTTTACAACAACGCGATTGCGTACCCGGTTTTTGATGAAACAGGCCGTTTGACGGCTATCTATCCTATCAACGCGCAGTATTTCGAGCTCCTCGAGTACATGGGTACGCTCTATTGCCGCTTCACCTTTGCGACCGGCGCAACGTACATTTGCGAATATTCCCGAGTTATCCACGTCCGGCGGCATTTCCTCGAGCACGATATTTTCGGCGACGGCAACAAGCCTCTCGATACCGCGCTCAAGACTGCGAACACGCTTAATCAGAGTATGAGCAAGTTCGCCGAGCTCGTCGCGGTTATCCGGGGTATTCTGAAAGTCTCGAACGCCGTCAAGACGGAGGACTTAAACCGCCGCCGCGACGACTTTATCCGGGACAATCTCCGCATGGAGAACAACGGAGCGGGCGTTATCGTCACGGACGCGAAATACGACTATACGCCTATCACGGACAAGACGACTCCTATCCCGGCGACACAACTCGCATACGTCAAAGAGGAGATTTACGACTATCTCGGCGTGTCGAAAGAAATCGTCGAGAATACCGCGACTCCGCAACAGGAACAGGCTTTTTATAGCGGCGAAATCGCCCCGTTTTTTCGCCGCCTCTCGCAAGCGTTCTCGAACGTGCTCTTTACCGAGCGAGAGTTCGGGTACGGAAACCGTATCGTCTTTTCCGCGAACTCCGTCCAGTTTGCGACGCTCCCGGAAAAGGTCACGGCGGCAAAGTTCTTGACGGAAATCGGCGCGGCGACGCTCGACCAAATCTTGACTATGTTCGATATGCCGACTATCGGCGGCGAGGAGGGCGCGCGCCGGGTGCAGACCCTAAACATGGTAAATGCGAAACTCGCGGACAAATATCAAACCGGCACGGACGGCGGCGGAGGCAATACCCCGCCGGACGACACTACGCCGCCCGGGGAGCCGACGGGCAAAGAGGAGGTTTAACGCTATGGCTATCAAACAGGGGCGCGAATATCGCGCTTTGCAGGACTTTAGCCTCGTCCCCCGGGAGGAGAACTCGCCGGAGTACAGGGTACGCGGTACGGCTATCGTATTCAATACGCCCACGGTGCTATGGGAGTGCGACGGCGTGGAGTACAAGGAAATTATCGACCGTCACGCTTTCGACGAGTGCGATATGTCCGACGTGATTTTCAACTACAACCACGGCGGAAAGGTCGTCGCCCGTCTCCGTAACAAAACGCTCGCCCTCAATATCGACGAGCGCGGCGTAAACATCGAGGCAGACCTCGGCGGCACGACCGCCGGGCGCGAGCTTTACGAGGAAATCGACGGCGGGTACGTCGATAAAATGTCCTTTTCTTTCACGGTGCGCGAGGCGAAATACGACTCCGTTACCCATACCCGCACTATCACAAAGGTCAAGAAGCTATACGACGTGTCGGCGGTGGACATTCCCGCCTATAATGACACGTCTATTTCGGCTCGGAGCTTTTTCGAGGAGGAGCACTCGAAAGAGCTTGCGGCTTTGGAGCAAGCCCGGAGACGGAAGAAACTCGTAGCTTTGACATACTAACCGCCCACACAACGACTATCATTTTTTGGAGGTAAATTATGAACATCGAAAAGAGACGCGCAGAAATCGCCGCCCGCAAAGCTGAAATCCGTAAGCTCATTGAGGGCGATACCGAGAACAAGCTCAACATGGACGACCTCGAGAAAGAGCTCCGCGAGCTCAACGAGGAGGACGAGAAGCTCGAAAAGAGACAGGCTATCGAGCGTATGCTCAACGGCGGCGCGGCTCCGGCCTCTCCCGCTGGCCTCGCTAATCCCGTCGCCCGTTCCGCCAACCAGCCCGCGCCGGAGAACTCCGACGTGCTCTATCGTTCTGCATGGCTCAAGACCTTGCAGGGTAAGCCGCTGACCGACGACGAAAAGCGCGCTTATTCTACCGCGTCCGGCTCCGGCCTCCCCATTATCCCGGAGACGACCGCTAACCAGATTATCAAGAAAATGTACGAGGTCGCGCCGATTTTGCAGAGATGCAAGATTTTCCACGTCCCCGGCAATTTCAAGTTCGCAATCGAGGGTACGAACGACGAGGCCGCTCTCCACACCGAGAACGCCGCCATTACCGCCGCGAGCGACTCCCTCGGCTCCGTCTCTCTGACCGGCTACGAAATCGTGAAGCTCGTCAAAGCCTCCCGCGCTTGCTCCGAAATGGCGCTTTCCGCGTTCGAGAGCTATATCGTCGAGGTTATCGCCGAGAGCGTCGCCCGCCGCATTGAAAAGTACATTTTCACCGGCACGGGCTCCAACCAGCCCGGCGGCGTTAAGACCGCCGGTAAGGGCGCGAGCGGCGCGTACACCGACGACACCGACCAGATTACCGTAGCAAAGACGGCCTCTCTCACCGAGGCGAATGTTATCGCGCTTTACGGTCTGCTGGGCGACGGCTACGAGCGTAACGCCGTTTGGTGCATGAACAAGGCGACGTTCTTCTCTGACTTCTTCCCGCTGATGAACAAGAGCAAGAACAATGTTATCGAGTTCGCAAACGGCAAGTATTACATCATGGGCGCAGAGGTCTACTTTACCGGCTCTCTCGCCGCACATGAGGCGTATCTCGGCGACTTCTCCTATATCATCGGCAACTATTCGCAGGATATTACCGTCGTCCGCTCCGAGCACTCCGGCCTCGCTACGAACAGCATCGACTACCTCGGCGCTTGCGTGTTCGACTCTAAGCCGGTCGCGGGCTTCGGCGCGTTCGTGCATCTTGCCAAGGCTACGGCCTAATGAGGAGGGCTCGAAATGGCAGTCGGTGACGAATATCTCGCCTCCGTCCGCCATAGCGTGAGACTCTCCTCCACCGTCCACGACGGGGAATTGACCGACCTCATTAACGCCGCCCGAGCCGACCTCGTGCTCGGCGGCGTTCTTGAGGAGAAAGCGAACGACGAGAGCGACCCGCTTATCAAAAAAGCGGTGACGACCTACGTCAAGGCCGAGTTCGGGCTCGATAACGAGGACGCGGACAGGCTCCGCGCCTCGTACAAGGAACAGCGGAACGGCCTCACGCTCTCGGACTCCTATATCGCGGCGGAGGAGGGATAGCTCATGTACTGGCGCGACGTTGTGACGCTCAAGGCCGTTACGGAGGGGCGCGACGCGGACGGGTATCCGAAAGAGAAAATCACGGAGACGACCGTTTTCGCCGACGTGTCCAGCACCAAGCGGAGCGAGTTCTACGCCGCCCGACAAGCGGGTATCTCGCTCGCGCTGACGGTAAAGCTCCGCGCCGCCGACTATAACGGTCAAGAGCGGCTCTCCTTTGAGGGCAAAGAGTACAAGGTCGAGCGCGCATACACGGAGGCGCGGGAATACTACGAGCTTAATTGCTCCGAGTTTAGGGAGGCGAGCGAATGAACGTAAACGCCCTTTTGGTGGATACGCTCGATAGCCTCCTCCCGACCGCCGACGGCGTGTATAAGGGCGCGGCGACCGAGTATATCGTTTTCAACTATACCGAGCTCCCGGCAGACTTCGCAGACGACGACGCGGAGCATTACCGCTATCTCGTGCAAGTCCACCTATACGCGCCGCTCGAGAAAAATACCCGCGCATACCGGCGGGAAATCTCCCGGCGGCTCGTGGCGGCGGGCTTCACGCGCCCGACGGTGACTCCGGCCTCTGACGAGCACGGACAGCATTACGCCTTTGAGTGCGAAATCGCGGGAGGCGTTGACGATGGCTAATCTATCCACGAGCGGGCTCGAGGGGCTCGTCGGCGGCTTCGACGCTATCGCAGAACTCCCCGACGAGGTAGTGCTCGAAATGCTCGTCGCGGAGGCGGAAGTTATCGCCCCGGCGCAGGAGGCCGAGGCGCGCGCTATGCTCTCGGGCAAGTACAGCACCGGCGAGACGGCGCAAAGCATTTCCTACGACAAAAAGCTCAAGAAAACATCGGACGGACGAGCTATCTACGTTTACCCGAAAGGCACTCGGCGACACGGCAACAAGCGCCGCGCCGCCGAGGTCGCTTTTGTGGACGAGTTCGGTAAACAGGGACAGCCCGCTCGCCCATTCATCCAGACGGCAAACGAGAAAGCGGCAGACCCGGCAACCGACGCGGCGGCTCGGGTGTACGACGGCTTTCTCAAATCGAAAAACTTTTAGGAGGTTTTATTATGGCACAGTTTGGCGCAAAGCGACCTATCTTCGCCCCGACGAAAACCACGCCGGACAATGCGCTCCCGACCTACGACTACGAGCACGTCGTAACCGTGGGCAAGCTCGTTAAGGCCGACCTCACCGTTACGAACGCCTCCGGCGAGCTCTACGCCGACGACGCGCTCGCCGAAAAGGTCGATATGTTCGCCTCCGGCTCTCTCGCGCTGGAAACGGACGACAAGACGGACGAGGTACACGCCGCTATTCACGGCGCGACCAAGGATACACAGTCGAGCGAGGTCACGGACTCCGACGGAGACGTAGCCCCTCGCGGTGGCCTCTGCTATTACAAGGTCATTATCCGCAACGGAGTACGCTATTTCAAGGGCGTGTTTCATCCGCTCGTCAAGGCTATTCTCGGCAACGACAGCGCGGCGACGAAAGGCTCCTCTATCACGTTCGGCACGAGCGCGACGACCTTTACCGTGTTCCGTTGCAATTCCGGCGCATGGCGCATCACGAAAGAGTTTACCTCGGAGAGCGAGTGTATCGCGTGGTGCGATACCAAGCTCGGCAAGAGCACGGGCTAATATCTACATACGACGGGAGGCGAGCGAGAACGGCTCGCCTCCCGCTTTGGTAATTGGAGGGTAAAGGCATGAAAGCGGCAAAAATGACGGTCGCGGGCGTGACATATTACCTCGTTTTCGACGGCGAGGCTATGTTTATGCTTCGGGACATTTACGGCGGGACACAACTCGCACTCGAGGCGATAGAGCCGGATACCCGCGAGGGCTTCGCGGCGACGTGCGCTATCGCGGCGCTACTGGCAGAACGCGGCGAGCTCCTCCGGCGGCGGCTCGGGTATGACTCCGGCGCTATCCCGGAAAAGGACGATTTTCTCCTCGCGGTGAGGCCGTTTGAAATCGTGGAGCTCAAGCGCGCGATTATGACGGCTATCGAGCTCGGCTATGGTCGAGAGGTCACGACCCCCGGCGACGAAATCGACGAGGGGCTCGCGGAACTTAATCAAAAAAAAACAAGATAAGGCGGGCGGACTATTACCGTATCGCCGTTCTTTGCGGAGTCTCCCCCGGGGAGGCTCTTTTTATGGCTCCCGGAGAGGTTTTCGACCTTTGGGAGCTCTATCTATCCGCACACGGTAAAAACAGGGGCGAGGAGGGCGTGTAATGGCAAACCGTGAGATAAAAACGAAAGTCGCTATCGACGGGGAAAAAGAATACAAAGAGTCGCTCAAGAATATTAACTCCGCCCTCGGGACGCTCAAATCGGAATTGAAGCTCGTCGAGAGTCAATACGCGGGACAGGCGAACAGCTACGCGGCGTTGAGCGCCAAGGGCGACGTACTCTCCCGTATGTACGACCAGCAGAAAGAAAAGGTCAAGGCGGCGGCGGAACAGCTCGAGAAAGCGAAAAAAGCTCAATCGGACTACGCCGAAAAAGTCTCCTCCGCGCAATCCGAGATTTCGCGTTGTGAGGCCGCTCTCGCCGCTCTCGGCGACGAGACGGGCGACACGACCGAGGAGCAAGCCAAACTCACGGCGGAGCTCGAAAAGGCAAAGAGCGAGCTCGCGGCGGCTGAAAAGGGGTACGAGTCTACGACTCGCTCCGTCAATTCCTATCAAACACAGGTAAATAGCGCCGAGACGGAGCTAAACAAGCTCGGCTCGGAACTCGATAAAAACGCCTCCTATATGGACGAGGCCGCGAAATCCTCCGACGGGTGCGCCGAGTCTATCGACGAATACGGGAAAGAGGTCAAAAAGGCCGGAGAGGACTCCGAGGAGGCCGGAAAGAAGTTCGACAAGGTAAAGACCGCCGCGACCGCGCTCGGAACTGCGGCGGCGGCGGCAACGGCGGCACTCGCGGCGGCGGCGGTCAAGCTCGGGACGGAGGTTATCAGCGCATACGCCGATTATGAGCAGTTAGTCGGCGGCGTTGAGACGCTCTTTAAGGATAGCTCCGGGAAAGTCATGGAGTACGCGACCGACGCATACAAGACCGCCGGGCTTTCCGCTAACGAGTACATGGAAACCGTGACGGGCTTTTCTGCGAGCCTTATTTCCTCCCTCGGCGGAGACACGGAGAAAGCCGCCGAGTATGCGAACATGGCAATTACGGATATGTCCGACAACGCTAACAAAATGGGCTCGGACATGGCCTCCATTCAGAACGCATACTCCGGCTTTGCAAAGCAGAACTATACAATGCTCGATAACCTCAAGCTCGGGTATGGCGGTACGAAAGAGGAAATGCAAAGGCTCCTCGAGGACGCGGAGAAGCTCTCCGGCGTAAAGTACGATATTTCGAGCTACTCGGACATTATCGACGCTATTCACGTTATCCAGACGGAAATGGGTATCACGGGGACGACCGCGAAAGAGGCGGAGGCGACTATCTCCGGCTCTATCGGGATGCTGAAATCCTCGTTTCAAAACCTCATTACCGGCCTCGGCGACGCAGACGCAGACATAGACAAGCTATGCGATAACGTCGTAAACTCCTTTAATTCCGTCGTCAAGAACATTACGCCGGTCGTTAGAAACCTCGCAAAAACCGTCCCGAACGCATTAGAGGGCATCCTCGACGCTATCGCGCCTCTCCTGCCGGAACTCCTCGAAATGGGAGTCGGGCTCTTTGAGGCGCTCTTGAGCGGGTTTACATCGGTGCTCCCGGAGCTTATGAACACGGCGGCCTCGCTCGTGACAACGCTCGTACAAGGCATTATCGAGGCTTTGCCGCTCGTCGTAGAGGCGGCGGCACAGTTCGTTACAACGCTCGTGCAAGGTATAGCGGAGGCACTACCGACGCTCATTCCGGCGGCGGTGGAGACGGTGACGACCATTGTATCGACGCTTATCGAGAATATACCCTTGCTTATCGACGCGGCGCTCCAACTCATACAGGGGCTCGCGGAGGGCGTTCTCGAGGCTATCCCCGTGCTCCTCGAGGCTTTGCCGGAGCTTATCGAAAGTCTCGTGACGACGCTCCTCGACGCTATCCCTCAAATCATCGAGACGGGAGTCGAGCTTTTGACCGCCCTTGTGGAAAACCTCCCGGAAATCATTACGACGATATGCGAGGTTTTGCCGCAAATCATCGAGAGCACGATTACAACGCTCCTCGACCATTTGCCGGAAATCGTAGAGGCGGGCGTAAAGCTCTTGACGGCGCTTATTACCAACCTCCCGCAAATCATTTTGACGATAGTACAGGCGCTCCCGCAGATTATCACGGCGGTAATTAACGCCCTCGTGAACAATATCCCGAAAATCATCGAGACGGGCGTAAAGCTCTTGACTGCCCTCATTACCAACCTCCCGCAGATTATCGCCGAAATCGTCCGCGCTATGCCGCAGATTATTACCGGCATCGTGAACGCGCTCGGCGAGGGCGTGTCGCAGGTCGCGGAAGTCGGCGCAAACCTCGTCCGGGGCTTGTGGGACGGCATCCAGTCGCTCGCCGGGTGGCTTTGGGATAAAGTGTCCGGGTGGATTTCCTCCATTTGGGACGGCATTACGGACTTTTTCGGCATCCACTCCCCGAGCACGCAAATGGCATGGGTGGGCGAAATGCTCGTCGAGGGACTCGCCGGAGCCGTGGACAAGGACGGCAAAAAGGCGGTAAACGCTATCGGCGGCATGAGCGAGCAGATGCTCGACGAGGTAGACTCCGGGCTCGCGGCGGTAAACGCCCGCCTCGCAAGCCAAATCGGAGAAATCGAGACGGGCTTTTCTGCAAAGGCGACCGTCGAGGCCGTCTCCGCATCCGTCCCGGCGGACTTGACCGGGCGCGGCGGCGGTGCGGCGGCATCCGGCGGCGGAGATACAAACGTCGTAAATCATTTTCATATCGCGGAGCTCGTCGTCCGTGAGGAGGCGGACGTAAAGAAGATTTCCCGCGAGCTCTACAATATGCAGAAATCGAAATCGCGGAGCAAGGGGGTATCTATGGCGTGAGCATGGGTTTTATTTTCGACAACAAGCATAGCGGGGATATGGGAGTCGTGTTCAAATCCACAGACCGAACACTCCTCCCCGCGAAACGGGTAACGCAATACACGATACCCGGCAAGAGCGGCACATACGACATAGAGGACGGTTACGAAAACCGCGAAATCGTATGCACGGTCGCTTTCGTCGGCGAGGGCTACCATTACGCGGGCGTGAGAACGCGAGCGCGCGCCGTTGCGGAATGGCTCTCCGGCGAGGGCTTGCTCGTATTTGACGACGAGCCCGAAAAGGCGTACTCCGCAAAGGTCGTCGGCGGTATCTCTATCGAGCAAATCGCCGTTACGGGGACGTGCGAGGTACGTTTCTTGTGTAAGCCGTTCGCCGAGTCCTTGCGCTACAATCAGCAGGACGTGAAATCCGTCTCTCTGCCTCATACGGAGGCGGTAAACGTCCGAGGGACGCAGGAAACGGACGGCTTAATCTATATCACGGCGCGCGGTAATATCCAAACGCTGACGATAACACGGCTCAAGGTAAATTAAAAAATTAGGAGGTTTCTACTATGAGCGCATTATCTAACGTCCACGCATCCACTCTCTTGAATACGTCCTTGCGGAGCGGGACGTACTACCTCGCTCTTTTCCTCACCGACCCGACGGCATCCGGCACGGGTACGGAGGTATCCGGCGGCGGATACGCGAGAAAGATTATCAACTTTAGCGCGCCGTCCCTCGTGTCCGGCAAAGAACAGGTTTCCAACTCCGCGCCCGTTGACTTCGGAACTCTGACGGCAGACCTCGGCACGGTGGCCTATTGGGGCATCTATGACGCGCTGACGGCGGGCAATTTGCTTTGGTACGGCTCCTTTACCCGGAGCAAGAACGTACTCAACGGCGACGCTATCACGGTATCGGCGGGGGCTATCGTTTGCACTTTGGCATAACGAGGAGGCGAGCAAATGTATAACCGCACTCCGTACAATAAGACGACGTACAACCGAACAACGTCCATTGTGTTCGAGTGGCTCGCTACGGCGAACGCGGAGACGGATACCTCGGCGACGCTGAAAATCATTCGATACCTCGACGGCTCGGCGGCGGCGGTCGCTACCGCGTCCGGCGTGTTCGTCCGCGTCCTCCTCCCCTCCGCGCTTGCGGAGGCGGAGGCCGGGAGCGTCGGCGACTATATCCGCACTCTCTTTTTCTCCGCACTTGCGGAGGCCGTAGCAACGGCGAGCGGTACGGGCGTTTCGACCTACGGCTCCGTCACTATGGTAATTGAGGGCGTGAACATGGTCGCCGGAGACGAGCTTATTATCGACACGGAGCACATGACCGTAACGCTCAACGGCGCGAACATCATCGACCGTGTGAGCGACGATAGCGCATTTTTCAAGCTCCAACCGGGCGAGAACGATATTATCGTCGAGGGCGGCACGACCGCAGACGTTAAAATCTTGTGGAAAGATAGGTGGTTATAATGGCAAAGCCGCAGATTTTCAACCGCGATATGAAGCGGCTCGCCTACCTTGACAACGCGCTCGCCGTCGGCTACGGCCTCGAGACTAATTCCCTATGGACGGCGACCTTTACGCTCCCGGCGGACGACCCGAAAAACGCCTATTGTACGCCGCTGAACTTCGTCGAGATTTTCGACGGAGACGAGCGTATCGACCTTTTCCGCATCATCGGGGAGGATATGGAGCGGAGCAACGGAGCGACTCGCTATTATGATTGCGAGCACGTCCTCGCTACGCTCCTCTCCGACGTTCTCTTTCAGTATCATCAATGCGGCGGCTCCGGCGTAAAGACAGCCGACGTTCTCAATTACATTCTCGCACGGCAGACCCGGCAAAACTGGAAACTCGGGGCTTGCGATTTCAAACGCTATTTTGAATATAATTGGGAAAACTCGACGCTCCTCGCGGCGCTCTTTGCCGTGCCGGAGTGCTTCGATAGTGAATACCTTTGGTCGTGGGATACGACCGTCTACCCGTGGACGCTCTCGCTCACCGTGCCGACGGAGGCACTCAAAAGCGAAATCCGATACGCAAAGAATATGACGAACATCAAAAAGACGACGGACGCGACCAGTATCGCAAACCGCGTCTATGCGCTGGGCTATGGCGAGGGTGTAAACCAACTGACGATAGAGTCGGCGAACGGCGGCGTTCCATACGTCGAGGACGCTTTAAGCATCGAGCGATACGGCTTGTGTTCGACTATCCTCGTAGACTCGCGGTATCAAGTGGCGGAAAACCTCAAGGCATACGCCGAGCAGATACTCGCCGGGCTAAAGGAGCCGTATGTGAGCTATGAAATCGGCGCTATCGACCTCCACCGGCTGACCGGCGACAAGTTCTCAAAGTTCCGCCCGGGCGAAATCGTCCGCGTCGTGGACGAGGCCGACGGAATTAACCTCCGTACCCGCATCGTCCGCGTTGAGAAAGCGGACGCAGAGGGCGACCCGGGAAACGTCACGGTAACGATTGCCAACAAGACGCAGGATATAGCGGGCAGTATTTCCGACTTGCAGAGCCGCGCCCTCATTTCCGAGACATACGCACAGGGCGCGACCAACCAACAAATCTATAATTTCTCGGATAACGCCGACGCAACGCATCCGGCGAAACTGCAACTCTATATCTCCGACTCGGTGGTACGCATTAACAAAATGCTCCTCAATATCGAGTTCGAGGCGTTCCGGGCGTATGAGAAAGCTATCGGCGGCGGCGGTGGACAAACGACCTCCTCCGGCGGCGGGCAGACAACGAGCTCCGGCGGTGGTTCTACGACCTCCTCCGGCGGCGGGCAGACCTCCGGCGGAACGGCGCTCGAGTCCTCGAACGTGCTCCCGAGTGAGACGAACGGACAGGCCGTGCATAACCACGGCATTTCTCAACACGCCCGCCTTGCAACGACAAGCGACGGGAAAACCGTTGACGGATACGAGACGTTCATTTGGTCGGGCGCGCATACGCATCCGGCGCACACGCACAGGATTTCCGCACATACACACGAGGTCTACGACCACACGCACACGGTAAGGGCGCACACGCATACGGTGAAAGACCATACCCACACCGTAAAAGACCATACCCACGCTATCGAGTTCGGCATCTACGAGGGACAACGCGCCTCGAAAGCGACTATCAAGGTAGACGGCAAAGAGATACCCGCGCCGTCCTCGTATAGCAATATCGACATTGTGAAGTATCTCGCCACGGACTCGAGCGGGAAGATACGCCGTAACTCGTGGCACTCGATAGAGATACTCCCCGATAACATGAGCCGTATCGTGGGCGCGGTATTCGCTCAAACATTCTGTAATTCTCGCGGCGGCGGGGACTACTAAAAGGAGGAAAGAATATGTCCGAATTAGTGACAATGTACCCGGCGCAAGCCAACTCCCCGGAGACTTCGCTCTCCGGCGCGCTGACGGCGGCGGGTACGACCGTAAACGTCGTTGACGGCTCCGTACTGCCGGAGGCTCCGAACTTGCTCACGATTGGAGCGGACGGCTCCACGGCGGAGACGGTGCTTATGACCGCAAAGAGCGGGAACGTGCTCACCGTCACGCGAGCGCAGAACGGCACGACCGCCCGGGCATGGTCGGCGGGCGACGTTATCGCCCGATATTTCACGGCGGCAGACCAAACCGCAATGCAGGAGAATATTAAGAAGCTCAACGAGGGCAAGGCGGAGAAAGCCGCCTCTCCGACGGCGGGACACTTCGCCGGGCTCGACTCCTCCGGCAATCTGACCGATAGCGGGAAAAAGCCGGGCGACTTTGCCAACGTCTCCCACGCTCACGCGGGATACGCAGAGGTAAAGATTTTCTCCGCCGTGTCCGTCGCCGCCTCCGCATGGGTGAGCGACAGCACATACGCGGCGTATCCCTATGCCGCCTCTATCGCTTGCTCCGGCGTGACGGCGAGCCACGTCCCCGAGGTCGTGTTCGGCGCGGCGGAGGCCGCGAGCGGGAACTTTGCGCCGGTCGCTCTCTCCGGGAGCGGGACGGTCAAAATCTACGCCGCGACAAAGCCGACGGCGGCTATCACGGTGCAGAGCATTACTTGTATTAAGGCGGTGAGTTAAAAATGATTGGTAGAACAAACGCAGTCAGCAAGCCCGGAGTCGAGCTCTCCCTCGTGGTATCCGTTACAAGCGGCGCGGCGGTCACGGCGACAAAGGGCTCGAAAACGGTAAACGGCACGGCGGCGGGCGGCTCGTGCGTCCTCTCTCTGCCGGAGGCCGGTACATGGAGCGTCAAGGCTACGCTCGGCGGGCAAACGTCCGATACGAAAAGCGTCTCCGTCGTAGATAGCTACGCGGTGGCGCTGACGTTCTTTTCTGCGACGATTACCGTAAACGTAGACTCCGGCGCGTCCGTCACGCTGAAAAAGGGCGGGACGACAATCGCCACAAAGACGAGCAACGGGACGGCGGTTTTCACCGTCACAGAGACGGGGGCGTACACGGTAACGGCAACAAAGAACGGACAGACGACGAGCGGCTCCGTCAATGTCGTTTCCGGCACGACCTCCTATGCGCTGACGCTCTCTTTCGTGAGCTCTACGCTCAACAATAACGAGTGGAGCGTTATCAAGTCCGTTTCCGACGCGGGACAGGGCGCGAACTATTGGAGCATCGGCGACCGAAAGGCAGTCACGCTTAACGGCACGGTCGGAAAGCTCTCGCTCTCGAATGTCACGACCTACGCTTTCATTATCGGCTTTAACCATAACGCGAGCGTCGAGGGCTCTAACCGTATCCATTTCCAACTTGCAAAGACCGCACTCTCCGGCGGTGCGGACGTGTGTTTCTGCGATAGTCAATATGGCCCGGATAGCGGATGGTCGTCCCCGGGCGCGGGCTATTTCGTTATGAACGCGAGCAACACGAACTCCGGCGGGTGGAAAAGCTCGCAAATGCGTACTGCGATTTGCGGGACGAGCCTATCGAGCTACTCCGGGACGATTATCGCAGTCATTCCGGCGGCGCTCCGCGCCGTCCTAAAGTCCGTTACCAAGTACACGGACAATACGGGCGGCGGAAGTACGGCGGCGAGCGCGGTCACGGCGACGACGGATTACTTTTTCCTCCTCTCGGAGTACGAGGTTTTCGGGAGCATTTCGAGAGCGAACTCGAACGAGGCGAGCAAGCAAGCGCAGTACGCCTATTATTCCGCCGGGAACAGCAAAATTAAGTACAAGCACAACGGCACGAGTACCGCCGCTCTTTGGTGGCTCCGTTCTCCGTATGCGGGCAACTCCAGCGGTTTCGTGATTGTGAACACCGACGGGACAGTCAGCGGCGCCAGCGCGCTCTATTCCCTCGGCTTCGCGCCCGGCTTTTGCGTATAATTCGGAAATCGAGACTTGCGCCCTCAATGGGCGCATAGTCGGCGAGGAGGAAAGAAAATGTCCGTACCAAAATCGAGACGCGGCGAAAGCCCGGCGGAGTATATCAACCTCGCCCGCGAGATTTATGTATTCACATACAACCGCGTCCGCATCCTGCCGAAAAGCTACACGTTTTATTTCTCTTTGCCGCTCTACAACGCGGCGCGAGAGGCTTATCGCATGATAAAGACGGCAAACCTCATTTACGTTGACGAGAAAGCGCCCGAGGAGATACGCCGCCGGAACATCCAACGGCGGAAAGAGTATTACGAGACGGCACAGGGCTATTATAACTCGATGCTCGACGTACTCGACCTCGCGTATCTGACCGTCAACCATGAGAAGATACCGCCGAACGTCCTTAAAGAGTGGGTAAAGCTCATTACGGACGAGCTCTCGCAAATCTCTAAAATCAAACGGAGCGATAAAGCGCGAGCTTAATCCTCCGCGTGATTAGGTTATATTCCGTATCGCCGCTAATTGGTGGCTCCGTTCTCCGAATGCGAGCAACTCCAACAATTTCGTGAATGTGAACACCGACGGGACAGTCAACAACAACAACGCGAACTATTCCCTCGGCTTCGCGCCCGGATTTTATATTGACACGGGGCAGACCGAATAACTCCTCACGGAGCGAAAGCAGTCCCCATATAAAAGGGGAATATAACCTCTCTGACGGCCTCGCGCCGTCGGACAAACATATACCGCGATACGGTTAGCCGGACGCTCCTTGCACTGTCTCTTATACACATCTCCGAGCCCACGAGACCTCTCTACATCTCGTA
>ERZ1026998.381-NODE-381-length-15973-cov-4.564707_pt1 | contig 15973 bp, 10 predicted proteins | sample MGYA00519288_ERZ1026998 | MGnify/ENA primary metagenome ERZ1026998 (study PRJEB26926, sample SAMN06164454) | human gut metagenome | biome: ENVO:00009003; feature: ENVO:2100002; material: ENVO:00002003 | host: Homo sapiens | place: USA | collected 2012 ...
GGCTCGGAGATGTGTATAAGAGACAGGTTGTAACTTTTGCCTCAAATTTAATTAAATGTCGTTTGTTATTATTGTAAACCTAAAATCCCCTTAATTAAAGGGGATTTTTTGTTTTTTTATATCATTTTAAAGGTTAGAATATGAATAAAAGACAAGCAGATTAAGTCCGTTAAAATATAATCGAAAAAGAAAAGTTTAGAGGAATGCACAAATGTAATGTGAAAATCTTGTGAATTCATCCAAAAAAAATGACAGAGGACAAATAAATATTGCAAAATGTGCGTTGAAGGTATAGAATATTATTATATTTTGTACAGTGGTGTGCCATTTTAGTGCATTATTTTTTAAGAGGAGAGGGTTTTTGTGGGTCTTTTTAACAGGATTATTGATAAGATGGTCAGCGACAAAGTTCCATTTAAAAAGAGAAAAAGGCTGATTGTTTTTGTTGCAATCATAACCCTTCTTTCAATGACGACAGCTACGGTTGCGTGGTTCTCAGTAAACACTTTCGCGGGCGTTGACAAGCTTGACCTCAATATCAGTCTTGCCGCTCAGCTTAAAGTAAGTATGGAAAACCACGGCAAAGACCTTGATAAATACGGCAAGGTAATCACGAACGAGATGATTGACGATTACCTTAAAAAGCACGGTTCAAGCCTTGAAGATACGGTGCTTGACCCTGTCACAACAAGAGAGGGTACAGAGTTCACCAATCAGCGCGGCACAGTCAGAGAGCCTAACAAGCACAGCTACCTTGAGTTTGAATGCTACTTCATCGCAACCGAGGAAATGTGGGTTCACCTCACAACCGAAAGCACAAAAGCAGGCGCTGATGACGGTACAAAGGTGTCAACAGAGTCAACCGGCGCAAAGGCTGATGTAGTAAATTGTGCGAGAGTTGATTTCACAGCCGAGGGAGCAGGCAACGGCACAACAATTTATGAGCCGAACAGAAGCACTCCCGTAAACGGACAGACAACCTTTGATTTGCCATCAGGTTCAATGGTTTACTCAAACAACACAAGACTTTTCCATCTTAATCAGCTCGAACCTGTTAAGGTAACAGTTCGCCTTTGGATTGAGGGTAACGACCCCGAGTGTGATGACGATGTTCAGGATGCACAGCTTTCTGTACAGCTTGGCTTTGTCGGATGCGATAAGGACAATAAACCAATATCATAATTAAACAAGATCCCGTAGGTGCGGTCATCGGCCGCCCGCCCTGGAGGAACTGTCATTCAACGCAGATTTCAGACAGGAGAAAAATTATGGGTTAATGAAATACGCACAATCCGACAGTTAAACGGATACAACTTTGAGGGGAGAGAAAAACTTGTTCGGAAAAAAGAAACCAAAAATTGAACAACCGATTACTCCCGAGGAGTTAAGTCGCTTAAATGATAAGAAAATGGCAGATGCCGAGATTGAACATTTTCATGTAAAAAATGATTCAATCGAGATTGTAAAATACAAAAAGCGCAGACGGCTTTTAAGTATTATCCTTTCGGTCTGCATAATCATTCTTCTTATTCTGTTCATTGTTTCAACGCTTGTAACGCAATGGGGCGACTTGATTATCAGCATTGATTCTCCAGCCGTAAAAAAAGGTATCGTGCTTAGCGAAGACGCTGACTTCAAAACTCAGTGTGCTTCACTTACAGCGGAGCAGGTTAAGGATGTTACAAACATTACATATGCATGGCTTCCTGTTGACCTTGACACAAGCAAGGACGGTGCGCACAACGGCAAAAACTATGTTGCTTATACTTTCTATTGTAAAAATAACGGAGAGGTTGAGCTTGACTATGATGCAGTGCTTGAAATCACAGGTGCGGCTAAGTCGGCAGATGAAGCAACCCGAGTTATGATTTACAAAAACGGCAAGAGCTCAATTTACGGCAAAGGTCAGTACAAAGACAGAAGCAAAGCCGAAACCGATTGCACAAAGTTTGTAAGCGATAAGGAAGTTTATAAAACATCAACCGAAAAATTCAAGGTTGGCGATATTGACAAATACACAATCGTAATCTGGATTGAGGGTAACGACCCCGAATGTATCGACGATATCCGAAACGGTCATGTAAGAATGAGAATGCTGTTCTCGGTTCGTGACGATGAAGAATCCACAGCAAAACCGTAATTTTCGGTACAGTATTACATCAACTTGGTATTATGTGCCTCGGCACTGATATAGCAAAAAATCCCTATGGTGTTTTAGGGACAAAAAATTATTTTATTTAGGAGGAATTTCTCTATGAAAACAAAATCAAGAAAGAGATTATTAATCTCTTCCGTAGCAATGCTTCTCGTGGCTATGCTCGCACTTGGTACAGCAACATTTGCTTGGTTCACACAGAACACATCAGCTACGGCAAACGAATTTAGTGCAAAAACTGTTAAGGCATCAGAACTTAAACTTTCAAGTGAATCCATAGATTGGACCGATACATTGAACTATGGATATAAAGATAAAGTATTGAAGCCGGTTTCAACAGTAGATGGTATAAATTGGTTCACTGCTGTAGCTGCTAATAAGGATTCTTATGCTACAACAAAAGCGTTGGCAGAAAAAGTAGAATCTGCTAATGTGAAGAATTTTGCTATTGTAGACGAGCTGAATATTCAGAATCAGGGCGGTGCAGCTGTTGAAAAAGTTAAAATTAATTTTACTCTGAAAGAAACTGATGCTAACGATTCTAATACAGCTAACAAGTATCTCCGTATTGCTCTTGTGAAGGTAAATAGTAAAGGCGACAAATCTGATCCAAATTATGCTGCTAACTTTGCTAAATCTGTTTACGCTGCTGGTGCAGATTCAGCAGAAGCTATTTCTTCAATTGATGAAGATCCGATTGCTACTGCTACGATTAAAGCAAGCGATGCATCTAAGGGTGTTACTATTCCTGTAGGTGACCTTGGTGCATATAATAAGGCTGATGAGTCTTCATGTACAGCATACTATAACATCTATGCATGGTTTGAGGGTCAGGACACAAATTGTCAGGATACTTTTGCAGGTAATAAGATGCCGGAAGTTCAGTTCTCGGTAACAGGTGATACAGCTGCACAGCAGTAATGATAGTAATATTTAATATTTCTGCTAATTAATTTCGCAAAAATCTAAATGCAATGGAGACCCCTTATGAAAAAAGTTGTAAAAAGAATAATAAACATAATAATTGACATTATTGTAGTTTTGATTCTGGCAGTTTCGGTTTTAATCGTTACATTGTCACTAACTTCCAAATCATCAGGGGTCCCCAATGTTTTCGGTGTTGCACCCCTCAGCGTTCAGACTGATTCAATGGAGGACACAATTAATGTTGGTGATTTAATTTTCAGTGATGTTACAAATGACCCTTCATATGAATATCAGAAAGGTGACATTGTTACATTCCCAATCACAGTCAACGGTGAGACCGTTCTTAATACCCACCGAATTGTAGAGGTTGTTAAGGATGAAAACATTACCTACTACAGAACACAGGGTGACAACAAGAAAACCAACCCGGAGCCCGATAAGGATCTTCAAACCTCTTCAACTATTGTTGCCAAGTACACAGGTACGAAGATTGGCGGCGTGGGTAACTTTTTAAGCTTTATCAGAACTCAGCCTGGATTTTTCCTCTGCGTTCTGCTTCCGATGATTATTTTCTTTGTTTATGAGGCAGTCAGAGTTATTCTCAACCTCCTTGCCTACAATAAGGAAAAAACTCTCGAAGAGGCTAAGCTTGCGGTTGATTCCGCCGAGCTTACCGAAGAACAGAAAAAGAAAGCTATTGAGGAATATCTTGCCTCCGTCGGAGAAAATCAGGACAAGGCGGAAAATGAGTCCGAAGTACAAACACCTGCTGACGGCAATAATTCCGCTGATAATTCTGATTAAGTTATGACAAATTTGTCCCTAACGCATTCATAGCGTTTATCGTAACGGTATATTTCTTTCTCAGTCTCAGAGCTGAGAAAGAAATACAGTTACATACTGTAGGGGCGGTCATTGGCCGCCCACCTTGAAGAATCTGTCCTTTATGACAGATTTCAGATAGGAATTTAGAAATGTGTTCTTACACAAAAGATGAGAGTAGATTTTTTTAAGGAGACGAAGTACCGTGGATACAGTATTTAAATTTCTTTTTGAATTTCTCGGTCAGTTTTTTGGCTCATTATGGTCAATAATCACCGGGTTATTTGGCGGAGTAGGCAATGCCTTTGATTTTTCCGCTTATGTAAACATTATTAATGCCTATACCACGGAGCTTGGCGGCCTCGCATGGGTGATTGCGATTATTGCCATTGTGCTTCTGGTTGCTGTGCTAGCACTTTGCGTATGGCTTATTGTCGTCGCTGTAAAAAAGTTTATTCGTTCGCACAGAAGGAGAAAAGATACAGATTCTCTTGTTAAAGAGGTTCAGGCACTCAACAAAGAGGTTATGAGACTTAACCTTGAAAAGGATAAGATTCTCTCTATGAAGGTTTCACAGATTGGTCTTAACCCCAACGAGATTTCAGAGCTTACAGGCGAAGAAATCGAGTCGCTCAACAACGGCGAAGAAGAGGACACAGGCGAAAGCCGTTTCTACAAGCTTACGGAAATCGACAAGCTTTGGGCAGATTATGTTCCGCCGGTTTATGACAACGATATCACACTTCCCGAGTTCTGTGAGCGTTTCAGACTCTTTGCCTGCTCACAGCTTGGTCTTTACTACGATATTAAGCTTATCAGACTTTTTGTTGCTGCGTTTGCGTCTACCAGACTTATTATCCTTCAGGGTATTTCAGGTACAGGTAAAACTTCACTTGCTTACGCCTTTGGTAAGTTTGTAAACAATCCTTCAATCGTTGCTTCCGTTCAGCCGTCATGGCGCGACAGAACAGAGCTTTTCGGTTACTTCAACGAATTTACAAAGAAGTTCAACGAAACCGAGCTTCTCCGTGCAATGTATGAGGCATCGTATAACGAAAACATCTATGCGGTAATCCTCGATGAGATGAATATCGCTCGAGTTGAGTATTACTTTGCAGAAATGCTTTCAATTCTTGAAATGCCGTCAAGAGATGAGTGGGTTGTTGATATCATCCCGAACTCTTGGCCGTCTGACCCGAAGCATATCGTGAACGGTCAGCTCAAAATTCCGCCGAATATGTGGTACATCGGTACTGCGAATAACGATGACTCGACATTTGCTATCACAGATAAGGTTTATGACCGTGCTATGCCGATTAACATCGACACAAAGGGTGTTCCTTTTGAAGCACCTCTCACAGACTCTGTATACATTTCATACAAACATTTTGAGTACATCCTCAATGCCGCTAAGGTTCAATTTGTTGTTTCGGAAGAGAACCTCAAAAAGATTGCCCTTCTGGATGATTATGTTATTGAGCATTTCCGCATAGCTTTTGGTAACCGTATTGTAAAACAGCTTCGTGACTTTGTTCCTGCTTATGTCGGAACAGGCGGTACAGAGCTTGACGGTCTTGACTATGTTCTTGCCCGCAAGGTATTTAGAAAATTTGAGTCACTCAATCTTTCATACATTCGTGATGAAATAGATGGCCTTTGTGCGTATATTGACGAGCTTTTCGGCGAAGAAAATATGACTGAGAGCAAGGATTATCTCCGTATGCTCAAGAAGCTTGTATAATTTTAGCAATTCAGGGCGAACTCTGTTCGCCCTTTGCTTGGTGAAAGGACTTTGTTCCTTTAGCGGTAAAACTATCTGATTGGAGAAAAATCAATGGTTGATTTTGGTAAATATTTCAGAGCATATATGTATATGCAGGACATTCTGAAAAATGATTTTACTTACAATTACATAACAGAAGGCCTTAAGGACGGCGATAAGGGCGAGGATAAGCTCGACGGTAAGACCAACGAAAAGGTCATTGATATGGAATGGGTTGTTGCCATTGAGGAAACACTTCCGTACATTCAGAAAGCAATAGACGAACAGCGCCGTTTTATTAAGCAGGTTGACAATGTTGTTAGAGTTGAGCTTGCAAAAAAGATTGGCCCCGAGTCTGTTAAGCACCTTTCGCAGCACACTAACTTTATCGCCAAGGTTGAGGGTGATATGGTAACGCCTAACAAAATCCTCACAATTGAGCGTGAGGAAAGCTTTGCTATTTATGAAAACCGTGTGCTTATGACGCTGATTCGCAAAGCGCTTCATTTTGTTGACGATAAATATTCAAAAATGAAAGATGTGCCGAACGACAGCTATAATAAAATTTCTATGGTTCGCCACATTGATTTTAATGAGAAAAAAGTCGATTTTAATCTTAACTATATAAATGAATCTCACGAAACTCTTGCAGATGACCTTGATGTTCTTGATGTTTCTCAGCTTTCGGACTTTGACAGAATCAGAAGAATCAGAACAACCCTTAATGAGTTTTTAAACACTCAGTTGATTAAGGAAATCTCAAAAGAGCCTGAGGTTCGTCCTCCGCTCACGCAGACCAACCTTCTCAAAAAGAACCCCAACTTTAAAAAAGTGGTTGAGCTGTGGAACTTTCTCGACAGCTACAAGCGTAAAGGCTTTGAGGTCGTAAGCGAGGAATACAACGGCAAAATGACAGATACTGTTCAGCAGGATGTTTACTTTGCGATGGGATTCCAGCATTTTATGATGTCTATTGCTACAAACCCGGGACTTCGTTCAATCCTTAAGGAACAGTACGACGCTGAAAATGCACGAATTGCCGAGGAAGAATCAAAGCCGCAGAAGACCCGCGAGGCGGTTATGCAGGCACAGCTTGATGCTGTTCGTAAAGAGGAGATGGAAATCCGCCTTCGTGAAATCCGTGAACGCGAAAAGAAAATTCTTGACCTCACGAATGAAATCAAGAATTTAAAGGTTATAATTGATCAGAAAGAACAGCAGATTCTCACTCTTAGGGGCAGGGTTTCTGCTCTTGAAGACCAACTTCAAGAGGTTAAGAAAGAGCTCCAGCAGACAAAACTCAAGTTGATGGAGGCAGAAAAGAGAATTGCCGAGCTTGAGGAAGAAAATCAGCAGTTAAAAGATACTATTGAAGAGTTGAATAAAACGATTGATGAACTCAATCAGACTATTGACACACTCAATAAAAAAATAGTAGAATTAAATAACAGAATTCTCGTGCTTGTGCAGGAGAATGCTCGTTTGCAGACAAAGGTGAAAGAGCAGGAAGCTGTTATCGCCGAGCAGAAGGCTCATATTGCAGAGCTTGAAACTCAGGTTGCCGAGCAGCTTGCAAAGATTGCCGCTCTTACGGAAAACCTTGAAAAGTGCCATGCGCAGATTGAAGAGGATAACCGCAGGATTACCGACCTAACCGAGAAAAATGAAAATCTTACGGAAACACTTCAGAATGAGCGTGTTCAGCACAGGGACACAGTCAATAAAATGAATGCCGATTTTGCTGAAGAAAAGCAGCAGATGAACGACGCTCATTCGGCAGAGGTTGAATCGCTTAACCATAAATTCAACGATGCAGAGGTTGAACATAACACTTATGTAGCAAAGCTGAATGCGGATTTTGCCGCAAGGGCAAATGAAACCGAGCAAAAGCATCTTAAAGAGCTTGCAGATAAAGAAGAAACTCACAAGAAGGAACTTGTTGAAATTAAGGAAGCCAACCTTAAATCATCAGCCGCAAGCAATGCCGCTCACGCTTCTGAGCTTAAAAAGGCTTATAAGTCGGTTGACAAAAAGGTTGAGCTTGCAGAAAAAGCTTGTGAAAAGCGTATGAAAGCCAAGGTTGCCGAGGTTAAAAAAGAGGCTCAGGCTGAAATTCGCAAAGCCGAAAAGAAAGCAAGCGAAAAAATCAGCCTTGCTAAGGATGAAATTAAATCTGTCAAGGATACAGGCGATTTGTTCGTTCGTGACTACGGTTTCGGCAGTGTTGCAGTTGTTTCAAAATATGCCGATGAGCTTGTTAAGTTCGGCAAAGCTACTGTTGCAGATGAGCTTATAAACGCACAGAAAAGCGTTAGATCTCTTTGCATATGCAGAAGTAAAAAGGGTGTTGTGCTTGCAGGCTTTTCACAGAGCGGCGCAAGCGTATATAATGTTTATAAAAAGCAGGCAGATCTTACTGTTGCATTTAACGATTTGTGTTCAATGCTGAAAGGTATGAGCAATCTGCCGATTGTAATTACATTCTCCGGTGTTGACAGACCGTTTGTGATGAATTTTGAAAACATTGTAAGAGATGCAACCAAAAGAAAAACAACTGTTTTCCATAACAAAACTCTGAAAGCAAACGGATTTGTTTCAGTTTACTTTGGTAAAGAATAAGGGGCAAAAATGAAAAACTCTACTGCGCCCAACAGAAAAACGGGCAGAATGATTGCTAAAAATTTAATAGTTCTGTTCACTGTTGCACTTGCCGGCTTTTGCGGCATTCAGGCGTGGTTTACGGATAACCGTTCAGCCAAAGCCAACGGTATAGAGGTTGAGTGTCAGGCACCTGACGGTATTGAAATTGCTGTTGTTGGGCACGGTGACCCCGCTCCTACCAAATATACAGTGGGTAATATTACGCTTAATAAAACTGATTACCCATTTCTTGAGAAACTTCAGTTGACCGAAATAACCGGTGACGGTACATATTTTAGCAAACCGTCTTTGATTCAATCAGGCGGTCAAGCCCATGTTAATCCAGATGGAGAGTGGAGTGAGCCTGCTGCAAATGAGCATTATTTGTCATTTGACCTTTACATTCGTTCAAAATCGCAGTATAATATATCAATAGGCAAAAAATCAACAATAAAACCGGATGCTCCTCAACTCACAACTCAAGACGGTACGGGCATTAAAAATAAAAGCAAGTACGGTAATTTTTCAAGAGATTCCGTAGTTGGTGCGGTAAGATTTTCGGTTGTTGACTATAAATCCGCTCCTCCTTCAAAAAAGCTCCTGTGGTTGCCGGCTCCGAATATCTTGTTGAAGCAGACGACTGACGAGTACACTTTGTCAGTCGATATGCCAAGCGGAGAATCGTACAGTCATGTATACTATGACACGAATAGAGTACAACACACAGTCAGCAGTACTGATGTTGATAAGGCGTTTGTTGTGAATAATGATGGTTTTGACGGCGGAAAATTTACCTATGAGCTTGGTCAAAACCAAAACATTGCACAACTTAACAAGTCCTCAGAAAATGATCAATTCTACAGTGCTATGGTAACCTGTAATATGTGGATTGAGGGCGAAGACGCAGAGGCAAGACTTGCTCTTGTAAACGGAAAGTTTAAAGTTAATCTTGTATTGACAAAAGAAAGTTGATTTTATTTAAAGTAGGAAAGGGGAATTTTTGATGAAGTTGAAAGATAAGTTTTGTGACTTTCTCAACGGTTTAGTTGACTCAAGACTGAATAACACAAAAAAGGTCACAACTTCATATGTTGCTCTTTTTCTTGTTTTAAGTATTTTCGCAGTATCTACCTTTTCATGGTTCACAATAAGAGATACGGCAACTATTGATTCAGATACCTTTTCTCTTGAATCTGCTGCCGGAATGAGAGTTAATAAGGGTGAAGAAATAAGAAATACAATCACCGTAAAACAGGCAAAGCTGAAAGAAGCATCAAGTGTTGACGGTCGTAATATGTTTTTTCCTGTAGATCGCGGATACGGCGATAAAGGGCAAAGCGTTGACACAAGCGAAATGAAATTTCGTGAAGGCACAGTAGGAGATAAAAATAACGGATACATATACAGCGATTTTACCCTTACCGGTCAAACAGGCGGTCAGGTTGAAGTATATGTAAAAAGTTACAAAGTTGAGGTAACAAATAAATATACAAAAAAGACAGAAGTTTATGACGGTGCAACACATATTACTGTTGACGGCAACAAAAAGCCATCGACATATCTGGCATATCAGAATCCTTGCCCAATAAGGATTGCATTCATCAGAAACAGTGCTGAGGCTTCGACCGTTATTGATCCCACTGCAATTATTGACAGCTATGCTGACGAATGTCAGGCAGTAAGCTCTGTTAATTCGCTTGGCTCGGCAACAACCACTAAAGCAAAGGGCAGGTCATTTTCCGACTACTATTTCGGCACAGGTGCTCCTCTTTTTACTCTTGACGGTCTTAAATCCCAAAACATAACCATGGTTGCTTGGCTTGAGGCAACCGGAGAGAACTGTGACGCTTACGAGGGTCAGAATGTGTCAATTACAGTTGAACTTGAAAGTAACTGGAAAGATATGGAATATGTTACTTTCGTTGACAAAACAAAAGGTGATGCTGACAATGACGAAAATACGGAACTCATGTGGGTTGGCAATGCCGGATGTTTCCTTGTTATGACCTATTATGACGAAAACTTTCAAAATCCAAAGTCAGTAGTAATGAGTGCGTCAAAGACTAAGGTTAATGCTGAGGGAAAACCACAACCTATTGAATGGATAGCTTATCTGCCAAAGGATAAAATAACAAACATATCTTTTATGCGATATAGTAAAGTAAAAGAGAAAATTAAGCTTGACGGAACTAATGAGGTTGAGGTAGGCAGAATATATAATGTATGGCATACAACAGCTGAAGTAAATGATTGGATTAAAGCAAATAATAGTGGCAAAGGTGAAAAAGCGTTTAATTGGTCACATCAAATAAATAAAGAACACGGTCTTCAGACATACCGCACAGATGACGGAACTGAAAAAGGAAATAAAGAAAATACCTATTATGCCGTACACGGTAACGGTTACGGCGATACCCCTACTGTTGCTGAAAATGTTGCCCCGTGTATCGGATATTGGGGTACAAAGTATCCCAAAAATTCAGGCGGCAGTGTTGAACCGACTACAACCGAACAACAGCCGACAACCGGAGATGCATATGCAGAGGCGGATATCGTAATTGATAACAAATTATGGTTTAATGATTATAATTGGTATAACGGCGGCGGAGGTCTGAGAAATCTGCTTAGTCAGAATGTTTTTGTACTAAAAGCCGTATTTAGCGATACACACGGTAATGAAACCGCTTATGCAATGAAACCGGAGAGCAGCGGAGATAAGTGTAAACTAAATAGGACAAGTGTTAAAGCCGGTTCGAAGCTTGTCAGATTTGATTTGTATATTTCTGATACAGATACAAAAAAATGCGAATATGATGTGCCTGATACCATTCAGCATACATTTGTAGTGCGTGAAGGTGGCAGTTCTTATAACATATCCTATGAATTGGTAAATGAAGGATCTGGCAAAATCATAAAAGCAGGCAATTGGGAAAATTAATTGATTAACACATTAAGGAGGTGTCACGATGAGAGAAAGACTTGCTCTTTTAAGGGAGTATTTGAAAAACAGACTTGCATTTGGCAAGAATAAAAAAACAAGAAAAGGTTTTATACTCACTATGGTGGCACTTGTTGAAGTACTTGCCATATCGGTTGTGTCCGTTTCGGCTTGGGTTGAAACTATTTCAACAATCACAATTAAAGCTGAGGGCGCAAAAATCGATAACTATGTTTATACTAATGCCGATATTGGCAGTGGTGATGGTTATTCAAACAAAATCATTGACTTGACTAAATATTTCCGTGCTGCGGGTGGAGTGCATCTTGCTTCGGCTTCAAGTGCTGACGGTGAAAATATATTTTTTCCAATAAAGAAATCAGGTGCTTCTGAGTTTGGTGTTGGCTCTTACAGATGTGCGGATGTAAACGATAAGAATGTTAATTATATTGACTTTTCATTTAATGTAAAGGTTGATGAAACCTTTAAAGCGGATCATGCAGAATTTTACCTTGATCAAGTACCTAAGATAACTATAGGTGGTGAAAATGTTTCAGGAAACCTTGTAAGAATGGCAATTACAGATACCGATACTCAAAATACGGTTGTATGCGGTTCTAATGCCGGTGACGGAAATGTTGTAAATAAAGCAGATGGCACTAACGCTCCTGAGAATGTTCAAGCTTTTAGCGATTTTGTTGTTAGTTCTGAATCTATACCAACGGAGTTGTTTCGGGTTGATAGAGGAAGCAGTAAAACAATAAATATTAAAGTGTGGCTTCAGGATGATAATGCGGCTACTGCATATGCCGGTAAAACTGTTTCAATAACTGATGTTAATATTGTAACTCAGAACAAAAAAGGCAATAAAGTGTATTTTGTTGACCGTACTGTAAATGATACCGAAAAAAATTGGACAAATAATGTAAAATTTCAGCAGGGTAGCAAAACTCCTGTAGCGATGAAGTTTGATGCGAAGTCGCATACATATTACTGTGATTATACACCCGCCGCTGACGGTACAAAAGTTAAGTTCACCTCGGGAAGTGTTACTTGGGCTACTGATATGAAGTCGCTCAATTCAGGCGACAGTATGTACTACACCGCCTATGGCGATCATAATGAAAGTAATGCCGGATACGGTACATGGGGCGAAGTGATTGAAATCAGTGTTTCAAGCAAAACTGCCGATGTACTCCCTGATACAGGCAATGTTTCAAGTGTATATATGGTTCCGGATAAAAATGACTCTTACAGTAAAGTCAGAATGCCATTTACTGTTGACAAGAAAAACTGGGTCGGTTATATTGCAAAGGAAAAGGCAGACAACATGACTTTTTCTTTTACAAATAACGGTAATACATATAAAATTCCTGCTCCTAACAGAGGCAATTCAACGCTTTTTGTTGTTACTTCTGCTACAACAGGTTATTGGGATCCACCTGCTACTATTACTGTTACTGCAGGCAAGAATGATGCAGGAGATCCTAAAGTTAGTTATGATGGTTTGACAAGTACTACAATTTCCGTAACCCCAGGTACAAAGGTTAAGCTAATAGCAAATCCTAAAAAAGGTTTCGTATTGAAAAACTGGGTAAACAGCGATACAAGTGCCGTGGCAGACGGCATTGACAGCAACGGTTATTTTACCCCGACAGCTTCAGGTAACTATAATTTTACAGCCGTTTATGTTGAGTCGTTGACATTTGAGGCTTATGTCAGAACATATGACGGTGCAAACCTTTCTGAAAGCACAAATGGCGGCTCAGTTGAAATTAAGTGTGGAAACCAAAACTCGACTGTAGATTCCAACGATGGAACACACATTACACTCAATGCTGTTAAGGGCAGCACAGTTACATATTACGCAAAAGCTAAAGACGGATATGTTTTTGAAGGTTGGTACACAGATGAAGCCTGTGAGAGTATTTCGGAGAGTTCGAGCGATAAATATGAATTGGCTAATGTTGAGGTTTCCAAGAAGTTGTATGCGAAATTCAAAGTTGATACTTATACTGTAGAAGCATACACTCAGCACGGTAATAACGCTCCCTTTGATAAAGCCGGTAAGGTGTCTTTTGACAATAATAAATATGCGTCGAAAGTAACAACAACGGTAAATCGTAACGGAGAAGTAACTTTTTATGCTAAGCCTGAAAGCGGCTATGCTTTTATCGGTTGGTATGAGAGTAAAGATGCAGCAGATCCGAAGGTAGCGGTTAAAGATTGTATCTTAGATAACGGCGTCTATTCTACAAAAATGACGATACAATATTCTGATGTAAAGACATATGCACTGTATGCAAGATTTAAGGCTTTGTATACGGTAGAAGCCAAAGCGATGTACAACAACGGAAATGTTGTTACAGCCGGTACTGTACAGGTTGGCAACGAAAAAGCCGATAAAATTTCGAAAGCTCCCGTTATGGAGGGCGAAAATGTAACAGTTAAGGCAAGTGCCAATAACGGTTACAAGTTTGCCGGTTGGTATAAGGACGAGGCTTGTAATGAACCGTATTTCGATGAAAACAACAATGTTTCACCTATAACCTTAAATAAAGTTAGCAAGGGAATCACTCTGTATGCTAAGTTTGAGTTGGAGACTACTGAGTCAACAACAACAATCTATTTTGAACCCAGAGATGGATTCAGCACTTATAATGCATATGTATACAGCGATTCAGGGACTGAATACAAAGGTGGATGGCCGGGTAAGGTTGCTGATTATGATGATATTACAGGCTATTATAAATTAGAATTTACAACTTCTGATAAAGGTAAATTCAGAGTTATTGTAAACAATGGTAGTGGCACTCAGTATCCAAGCAATAGTGGACTTGAGGGTACAATCGGCAAGACATACCTCTTTGAGAGTGGCTCACCTGAAGCACTTGTAGAATATGTTCCGAAACCTAAACCTATTACTTCGATTGATATAACCCTGGTCGACAGTACTAATAATAAATGGCTATCAAACTCAACCCCAAAAATGAGACTTGTATTACCTGACGGAAGTTATCGTGATCTTAGTTCATTCAAGGACCAAACCAATTGGACATGGAAGGATATACCTGCTAATGTAACTTCGTTTACAATTCAGCGTATAAATCCTAATACTGATAATGAGGTTTGGAATAGTTGGAATACAGGTGACAGAGGCACAAAGACAACCTACAAGGCAACCGGAGATGGGACGGGTAACTGGCAGTAAATCTGCAAAACAAGTAATTCAACGGAGGTGAAACCATGAAGAAATCTAAATTTACACTTGTTATTGTACTCGGACTTGTACTGTGTTTGTTGTGTGGAACAACTACGACTTTTTCGTGGTTTAATCGTCCTGATGTGCAAAAGGGCGACTCCCTTTCTTGGCGCGGAGATTACAATGTGACCAACGGAAAAAATATTACTGCTGTTACTTATGCTGCTTCAAAACCTGACGGCAGTGAGTATAGTACTGATCCGTTTAATTTTAGTGGTTTGACAACTGTTTCCGCCCATGAAACAAAATATTTCTGTACAGAGGTAAAGAACACGGGAGCTGCACCGCAGTCAATTTCTTTGTTCCTTAATAATCATGATAATAACAAACTTTCTGTCGGTGTGAACAGCCCCCTCAGAACCTACAGGAGATTTGCCTCCGATTCACAACCATCCGATGTTTCCAGGACACCGTGTAATGTGAATAAGAAGAATGTGTATGTTGGTTTTGTTACTGCTGAATCTTTACCCACAATACCCGAAAATTTCCAAGCTGACCGTGATAGTTTAAATAAAGGTGATTATTTTCTGCGTTATTGGAATGGTCAGGGCTCCGGTGATGCACGCGTGAATAATAGATTTTTAAAATCAGGTGTGGAATATACTCTTGCTACAGGTTATGAAAATTTTAAAGCTAATTATGATGTTTCTTATTGTACAATCCCATATAGTTATAATGGTGTAAAAATGTACAAAAAGAACAAAGATAATGGTTATGATTGGTGCTATGGCAGTGAAACTACTAATGTAGATACAAATAATACTGTATTGGGATTTTATTGGAAAGGGTACAATCAAGATAGATTGACAGCCGCTTATGAACAGACCAAGGTGAATGGTGAGCTTGCTAAAGCTGCCGGAATTTCAAGTTTTTATTCTAAAGCAGAAGCTGTAGTAGGTAGGAAATTTGATTTAAGCGCAAAGGCACAGGGTACAGTGACTTACACATCGTCAAAAAATGATGTTGCAACAGTTGACGGTAAAGGTCTGGTTACTGCCAAAAAGGCAGGCAAGACTACTATTACTGTTACATCTACGGGTGTGTACGGTGATGTAATAACTGCAAAATGTGAGCTTACCGTAAGCAAAGAACCAGCTAAAAGCTCGTATATTCCGATTGTTACGAATATGAAGATTGAAGGCAAAACCGACAGCGATCCTGTTGTTACAAAGGTGTATTGGTATATCAAAAACGATACAGCATCCAGCGCTGCATATTCACTTGGTGATGTACAAATTTCACTTTAAAATTTTAAAATTTTAAATTTCCAAAAGGGTTGTTTTTACAGCCCTTTTTTATTATAATTTATAATCGGTAGCAGAGAATAAAATCCGCCCGCAAGCACGGGTAGAAAAAATATATAGTGTTTGCAACAAAATCCGATAATGTTGCAAAGTTGTTGTTATTCTGTAGGGGCGGTCATCGGCCGCCCGCGAGTAACCGCACAAATTATATGTAAAACATATT
>ERZ1026998.387-NODE-387-length-15861-cov-7.765279_pt1 | contig 15861 bp, 21 predicted proteins | sample MGYA00519288_ERZ1026998 | MGnify/ENA primary metagenome ERZ1026998 (study PRJEB26926, sample SAMN06164454) | human gut metagenome | biome: ENVO:00009003; feature: ENVO:2100002; material: ENVO:00002003 | host: Homo sapiens | place: USA | collected 2012 ...
GGTGCAAAGGAAAACATTCCCAACGATTCGCCGGTGGAAAAAGTTTTTGAATACCTGAAAAATGAAATCGACAGCGGCCGTTTGTAGCGAAAGAGGAAGACATATCAGCTCCCTCTGATATTTGCGCCTGCCGAAATTTTGTGTTATAGTGTTTCATATTCCTTAACTGCGCGATGACGGGAGAAAGTAGGGAAACAGAACCGTTTCAGAAAGCCCTGATGATGGAAACGGGTACGGTGATTTTTCCGAAGTGCCTCTCCGAGCGGTTTTCCGAAAAGAAAATTTCCCAAGTAAGAAAACCGGGCGCGCCCGATACAGCGCTTAAGTCATACGACTTTCCAAGGTTTCTCCGGCAACGTGGAAACGAAATTGGGTGGAACACGGAATTTACCGTCCCTTTGCGCAGGGGCGGTTTTTATTTTCGCGGTTTTACGGAAAGAAGGCTGTCATGTCCCGCATACTCACTGCAGAACATATCAAAAAATCATTTGGCAAAAACACAATATTAAAAGATATCAATCTTACCGTAGAAAAAGGCGATGTCATTTCCATTCTCGGCTCGTCAGGCACAGGAAAGACAACGCTTCTCCGGTGCTTCAATTATCTGGAAAAACCCGAAGCCGGCCGGCTTACCATTGACGACGTGTCTGTGGACTTTTCCCATATTTCTAAAGCGGAAGTGCAAAAACTCCGGCGGAAATCCACCATGGTCTTCCAGCAGTTCAATCTGTTCCGCAACAAGAATGTCCTTGAAAACATCACGGAAGGGTTGATTTACGGTTACGGCAAAACAAAAAAAGAAGCGGAAGAAATCGCGATGGAAGAACTCTCCCGCGTCCGCATGATAGACTATGCCTACATGTATCCATCGGAACTTTCCGGCGGCATGCAGCAGCGCGTGGGAATCGCCAGAGCTCTTGCACCGAAACCTGATGTCATCCTCTTTGACGAACCCACTTCGGCGCTCGATCCCGAACTCGTAGGAGAGGTTCTGGATACCATCGCCTCCGTCGCGACCCTCGGCATCACCATGATCATCGTCACCCATGAAATGCATTTCGCTCAGGATATATCCACAAAAGCCGTATTCATGTCAGACGGCCTCATCGTGGAAGAAGGACATCCGAAAGAATTCTTCTCCCATCCGAAAGAGGAGCAGACCCGCGCCTTTCTCCGGCGCATGCTGAAAAGGGAAGAGGCGTAACTCTCCCCGTCCCGCTTGTTTTATAAAGGAATGATTCCATGCTTACTTTTGACCCCTCTTTTTTCATAGGCGTATTTCCCCGGCTGATCTCCGCCCTTCCTTTCACGGTGGAAGTCATCATCGCGTCCATCCTGCTCTGTCTCTTCTTCGGCACGATCATCGCCGTCATCAGGATCGCCCGTGTGCCCGTTCTGGCGCCTTTCTGCGACATATGGCTCTCTTATAACAGGAGCATGCCCTTTATCCTCGACCTTTACCTCGTCTATTTCTGCCTGCCCGCCATTATACGGGGACTCGGCATCAATCCCGACGGCTGGCCTCTTACCGTATACGTCTTAGTCTCCCTTACTTTCCACTACGCCCCCGTTGTTTCAGAAATACTCCGCCCCGCTTACCTTTCTGTCGACCGGGGACAGCATGAAGCAGCCATCGTTTTCGGACTTTCTCCTGTTCGTCGCGTTTTCAGCATCATCGCTCCCCAGGCGCTCCCTGTCGCCATTCCCGGATTGGTGAGCGAATCCATCAATATACTGAAAGACACATCCATCATGTTCTTCATCGGCGTCATAGACCTCATGGGCCGCGCCAACCTCATCATCAACGCCGCCTTCGGCCAGCACCGTCTGGAAACATACACCGCCGTCGCCCTGATCTACTGGGCCATCGTCATTGCCATCGAAGCGGCATTCTGGCTCTTCCAGAAACAGGGCCATAAAGAAATAAGGAGGACTGCATGATCGATTTTAAAGTCCTTCCCGAAGCGCTCCTCTTCATAGCAGGCGCCGTACCGAATACCCTTTTCATGGCATTCGTCAGCATTTTCTTCGGCATCCTCTTCGGTTCTTTTATCGCTGTGCTCCGTCTGGGAAACAATATGTTTATCAACATTTTCTTTGCCGTATTTGTTTCCTTCTTCCGCGCCGTGCCGGGCATCGTCCAGCTTTTCATCGTATACTACTCCCTCCCCTACTTTCTTGCGCCCGTATTCAGTGCTTTTTCGGGAACGGAAGTAAAGCCTTTTGACGTAAGCCCCTACTGGAGCGTCTACCTTTGCTTCATTTTATATAACACCGCCTACCAGTCGGAAAATATCCGCGGCGCTCTCCGCTCCGTAGACCACGGCCAGTATGAAGCAGCCGTCGCCATGGGCATGACCTCTTTCCACGCTTTCACAAGAATCGTTCTTCCCCAGGCCTTCGTCGTGGCGCTTCCCGCCTTCTTCACATACTATCTGAAAACCATCAAACTCCTCGCCCTTGTCTTCACAGTCAAAGTCGTAGACATGTTCGCCAAAGCGGATATCTTCTCCGCCCTCTACAATCGACGCATGGAACCGTACATCGCGGACGCCATCGCCTACTGGGGACTGGCCATACTCCTCACCTTCCTCTTCGACCAGTGGGAAAAGAAACTTCGCGGCAAAGGCTTCAACAAATCTGGCTGATGAAAAGAATAGAACCATTTCCCGGCGGATCCTTTCTGTTCTTTTTGTTACTCGGTCTAAAACCGGCCTCTGCAAATACCTCAATTTTCTTATCAGAATAAATATTATTACTATCAATAGCTGAGGAATAATTATGGATAATAAAAACTATTATGATTTGTTAAATGTTCGTCCGAATGCCTCCTGCCGGGAAATACACGCTTCTTATATCCGCCTTTTGGAAGAATACAAAACCGATCTGAACAAAACGGAAGAAGAAGATTATTTTTTGAAGATGGCGGCAAAAATGAATATAGCCGAGTTGGAAAAAGCATACGCCATTTTATCCGATGCGGAAAAAAGGAAAGCCTACAATGACAAAATACACATCGACATAACAGCCTTGCCGACGGAACCTGCATCAGATATATCCCCAGAAACAGCGCAAGTTCCCACGGCAGCAAACACTGTCCCCACAGAAAAGAAAACGCTTACCTTCATAGGCGCCAACAAACGATTTCTTTCCCACTGGTATTCTTTCCACGGACGAACCACACGGAAAGAATTCTGGTACGCCTTTCCTATCATTTTTCTCGGACTTTTTCTTTTCAATATAATCTTCAGTTCTATTTTATTCTTCTTTTTCGATTCCATCCCTTATGACGGCCTGATTGTATTGGTTGCTACATCCATAGTCAATTCCTATATTTTCTGTGCCGCATATACAAGACGATTCCACGACATCGGCCGTTCAGGAAAATGGCTGATTCCCTTTTACCTCATTTCCTGGATTCCTTATTTCCCCCTCTTTGTATTTTCTTTGGCATGCGGCTGTTTTCTTCTCTTTATCACTACCATTGCTTCTGACCGCGACAATAAATACGGCCCCCAGTGGGAAGAAACGAAAAAATAAAGTGATATTATAAAAATATCCTATGACAAGACTTTCCTCTATATAAGCAATATCCGATCCATAATAATTTAAAATCCATGAAAAGGAGAAATTATGACGAACTCAAATGAAAACACTCTCTTTGCGCAAAAAGAACAGGCACCAAAACATCTCACCTTCAGTGCAGGAGTAAAACGACTAAGATCCCACTGGTTCTCTCTCAAAGGACGCAGTACAAGAAAGGAATATTGGCTCATCGGTTTGTGCATTTACATCCTTGTCGGCCTTGCGCTCAACATCGCCTCTATTATTTTATTCTTCATACTGCCGGGAATACGCTCTGACTTAATCACAATTCCCGTAACTTTGGCTCTGATCTACATGAACTTTGCGCTCTCCGTCCGCCGCCTCCACGATATAGGCTACTCCGGCTGGTATGCCCTTTTAGCTTATATACCGCTCATCAACCTTTTCTTCCTTTACCTTACAGTAAAACCATCTGTCCCGGACAATGAGTACGGTCCCCAGTGGGAAGAAACGAAATATTGACCTGCACATATTTCCAAAAGAAAGAACACCGTTGCATTCTCGTTTCAACAAAAAAGAATGGAAATTCCCAAAAAGGAATATTCATTCTTTTTTTATTTTATTCTGTTGCAAGTTTTTTATTTTTCACTATTTTCATAAATTCATTTTCCGATACCGTCCTAAAAACATTTCCCAGTTTCAGCGCAAAAAAAGCACCCATTTCGAGATGCTTCACAGATCCCCGATCAGACACATGCCCCCAGTGAAAGAGAATTTCTCTTTGCGCTTTTCTGCTAAGCCTCCTCGAAAAATCATGAAATCCTTCGTGTCTTATATAAGTACACCACCAGACATGATAGATAAAATCATATAAGCGTGACATAATATATAAAACGATGGATGGAAGAATGCTCTGGCAATTAGTCACAAAAACTTTTACACTGGATGATAGAAAAAGATTTGACCACTCAGGATGCAATGAGTAATACAAAAATTTCTGCCAATGTTTTTATCAAATTACGAAACGGCTAATATTGCTTTGGATAAACTGAAATGTACTTGTATCCCTTTGGACCGTACACCTAATGATGTTTTAGAATTCATACTGGAGGATGATGAATCATGGGTAATGACGTAAAGTTATTTGAAGGAAACCGGATCCGTTCTATCTGGAACAATGAAAAAGAAGCGTGGTATTTCAGCATCATAGATGTAGTGAACGTTTTGACTGATAGCAGAAATCCAAGAAGATATTGGAGTGATCTTAAAAGAAAAATGAAAGAGGAAGAGGGTGCAGACCAACTGTACGAGAATATCGTACAGTTAAAATTGAAAGCACCGGATGGAAAGATGCGCGAAACAGATGTCGCTGATATGCAAGGTCTATTCCGTATCATCCAGTCGATCCCCTCACCTAAAGCGGATCCCTTCAAAATGTGGCTGGCGGAAGTAGGAAAAGAGAGAGTGGATGAAACCATCGATCCTGAACTTACAATAGACAGGGCTTTAGAAACCTACCTGAAAAAAGGGTACACAAGAGAATGGATTAATCAAAGACTTGGAGCGGAATGACCACAAGGCAGTATAAAGATTTGAAGAGCATGCGTATGCGAAAATATTATTAGATAGCATATTTGGCAGACAGAATTTTATTGGAGATATTATTTGGCAAAAAAGAAAAGGTGGATGAAATGATTCAAGATATTTGGCACTAAACCATGCCTATATTCTTGTTTATGCCAAGAATGCAGCTAAGGAAATGCATTCGTTAAAATGGAGGACTGCGCAATCTGAAGAATACTTGAAAAGATATAAAGAGCTTGATCCTGATGGAAAAAGATTATGGAACTGCATTATTAGTCGAGGAAAAATGAAAGAAATATTTAATTTAGATAATAAAAATATGTTTGATGAATTATTAGATAGTATTTCTAGCGCTTTCGAGTATTGGCGTTATATATACGAAAAAGATAATGGTTTTATTAATATCAATTTTTAAGATTTTTTAGGCTGTTACTGAGGGAAATATGTTGCGAGCAATTATATGATAAAACTTGGAAAGAGTATATAGAATAGCTTTATTGGTAACCGTTAATTTCCAGTTTATTAGATTAAAGTTAATTAGAGATTATGGAGGTAGTAATGAATAAGATTACTTGTATTTGTTTGGGTGTTAGAGATATGGAAAGGTCAATAAAGTTTTACAGAGATGGTTTAGGATATAAGACTGACTGCAAAGAAAATAATCCGCCAGTATGTTTTTTCGATACTCCAGGAACAAAATTTGAACTATTTCCTTTGGAACAATTAGCAAAAGATATTGATGAAAATAATCCACCAAAGGGAAATGGATTTCCCGGAATTACATTAGCTTACAATGTTGAACACAAAGAAGATGTTGATAGTGTAATAGAATTAGTACGAAATGTCGGTGGAAAAATTGTAAAAGAACCACAAGACACTTTTTGGGGTGGATATCATGCCTATTTTTCAGATTTAGATGGATATTATTGGGAAGTTGCATGGGGTTCAAATTTTCAGTTTGATGAGAATGGACTATTGAAATTTTAGTAATTAAAGGAGATATAAAAAATGACTTCAAGCAAAGTTCTGTGAAGGTGCAAGTAACTGGGCAAAAGCAAACAAAAGAAAAGAATGGAAGTATGTATTTATTCCATCTAAAGAAGTACGAGCAAATTCAAGCTTTGACAGCTTGACAGAAAGATTTATGAAGTAGCACAAAAAAAGCACCTCCTTCGAGATGCTTCACAGGCATGACATATGGCCGCTGTTTTATTCTTCTGCCGGATATTCACCGCGGTAGGTCACCGTTTCGGAAAGCGGTTTCCGCGGGAGTGGTTGGATTTCTCTGTCTGTATAGCCCAGGGCGATGGCCGCCACCATCTCTCCTTCCACATTCAGCCATTTTTTCAGTTCGTCATAAGCAAAGAAAATATTGCATGTCCACAGCGTCCCGATATTCCTCGCCGTCGCTTCCAGGCACATATTCTGGATCGCCGCACTCACCGACTGGATGTCCGCCATTTCCATCAGATGCTCATCTATGGGAAATTCGCCGTAGTAGTCCTTCCCCTTGCTGTTGATAAAGAAGACGATGACCGGCGCCTGTTCCAGCACGCGGGCCGTATAAATCGCGGCGGGGATATATTTTTCATACCCTTTTCCGAAAATGGCCGCTTTATCGCTCCGGTTCCTTTTGATTCCTTCCTTCAGAGCGCGGACCGCTTCTTTCCGCGCGTCTCCGCGGACGACCACAAAGCGCCAGGGCTGCTCATTATGCTCCGACGGCGCCCAGGAGGCTGCTTCCAAAAGAGCATGCAAATCCTCCTCAGGGATGTTCTTTTTGATGAAACGCCGTGTGCTGCGGCGCGCTTTTATTTCATGTATCACGTTTCCAACTTCCTTTTCCCTATTACATATTCTTCTCACATATGCGTTTTATTATAAACAAATGTGATTTATACTGCAAGTGACCCCCGGACGGTTTATAGGAAATACACCTTTCCTCCGGTACGCCTTACCGCCGGATCTCTATAACATCCTCTTCTTTTTTCCGGTTCAGCGGGGACGGATGATGCGCCGGATAGCCGAAGCTCATGGCAAGCACCATTTCTCCCGCATCCAGCCAGTTTTTTAATTCATCATAGGCGAAGAAAATATTGCCGTTCCACAAGCTGCCGATTCCCATTTCCGCAGCCATAAGCGCCATATTTTCCGCGGCGGCGCCGATGGACTGCACATCGCTCAATTCATGGATTTTTTCCGCGGCGCTCCAATCTTCCCGGAGACTTCTCCCTTCGGGATGGGTGATGAAAACGGTGACGGGCGCGGCAGCCATGCATTTCATCGTATACTTTGCATTGGCGATATACTCTTTGGATCCGGTAATGATTCCCTCTCCTCTTTCCGATCGGTCAATCCCCTCTTTCATGAGCGGGAGCATTGTTTCCTTCGATTTTCCCAGAACAGCGATTATCTTCCAGGGCTGCCGGTTTTTCGGAGACGGCGCCCACATGCCGGCAAGGAGAATCTTCCGGAGTATTTCTTCGGGTATCTCCTGTTTTTTGAACAGACGGATACTCCGCCTTTTAAAAATAATATCTTCCATGGCTCCTCCTTGATTTCTTTTTATTATTATATGTTTTTACAGCGCGTTCTGTCATATAATAAAAGAAACTTATCATTGGAAAGGAGAACCGCCATGCTTGAACCGATCATCCGCCAAAACGCTTTCGGAGGAAAAGGCGAAGTGACTCTCCGGCCGCTTCTGACCGATGAACAGAAAAATGAAAAGATTCAAATGTATGCGGAAGTCACCATTCCTGAAGGCGCTTCGCTTGGCATCCACCGGCATAGGGGAAATGCAGAGTCCTACTGCATCCTTTCCGGAACAGGTCTTTACACCGACGACGGAAAGACCTATGAAGTCCATGCGGGTGACACGACATACTGCGCCGATGGCCACTGCCACGGACTTGAAAATACGGGAGACGGCGACCTGAAATTCATGGCGCTCATCATTCCGTCATGAATTTGCTGTAAAGATATGGTTTAATAAAGGAGATTCATTATGGCTTTAAAAGAATACAAACTTCCTTTCGGCCGCGGGTTCCAGACGGTCATGCTCCCCGAAGAAAGGGTATCCGACGTATTGGAAGGTGTACCGACAGCTGCCTGCGATATTAAAGAAGCGACTGTCGAATGTATGCGCCGCCCCATCGGCTCCGCGCCGCTTACCGAAAAAGTACAAAAAGGCGACAAGGTCTGCCTCATCGTGGCGGATATCACCCGCGCGTGGAACCATGCCCGCGATTTCACCGTCCATGTGGTCAATGAACTGAACCTCGCAGGAATTCCTGATGAAGACATTTTCATCGTTTTCGCCCAGGGCACACACAGGGCACACACCGACGCGGAAAATATCGAATGTGTGGGAGAAGAAGTGGCGCGACGCATTACCATGTACCAGCATGACTGCCGGGATAAAAACATGCTCACCCATATGGGCGTGACCACCCGCGGCACGGAAGTATGGCTGAATAAACGCGTCGCGGAAGCGGACAAAGTCATTCTCCTGAACGCTCTTTCCACCCATGACATGGCAGGCTTCGGCGGCGGACGCAAACTTGTCCTTCCCGGCGTAGCAGGGTGGGATACCATCCAGCAGAACCACTGCCACGCCCTGGGCGACGAAGTCGGCTCCGGACTGAATCCCGATTCCCATGTCCTTAAAACAGAAGGAAATCCGGTCAGCGAAGATATGCAGGAAGGCTGCGATATGCTTTGCCCCTGTTTCCTCGTCCATTCCCTTATCAACGCTGACGGCAAAGTGTCGGGCATGGTCGGCGGAGACCCCTATGAAGCATGGGCGGCGGGTGCGAAAGAAACATACCGTATGCAGAAAGTTCCGATGAAACAGAAAGCCGACGTGACTATTGTCAGCGCGGGAGGTTACCCGAAAGACACCAATCTTTACCAGGGAACGAAATGTTACACATCATCCGACATGGCAACAAAAAAGGGCGGCATCATCATCACTATGATCGAAGCGGATGACATCATGGAACCGCCGGCCTACCTGGACAGTTTCAAATACGATAATCTGGAAGACATGGAAAAAGCTCTCCGCAAATGCTTTACTATCCCCTTCTTTGTCGCTTTTGAAAACCTCATCACCGCTACAACCCATACCATCTACTTCGTAACAAAACCGGAAAATTTCGACATCATCCGGAAAAAAACGCCGCAGATTCCCGTCGCCACCGTACAGGAAGCCTGGGAACTGGCAAAGAAACAACTGAAAAAAGAAGGCAGGACGGACTACACCATCAATATCATCCCCCACGGCAGCGCCGTCGTCCCTTTCCTGGAATAATCCCACGCAAAAAGGGCAGACTTTTGAAAATCTGCTCTTTTTTAATGCACGAATATGAGTCCTGACAAAATTTAAAAGGCAAGGGCACTGCTATATTTCTTTCATTCCGGCAGAAAAACCGCCGAACTTTTATGAATCCACAGTGATCTAAAGCATACTGATATTACTTCCAAAGAACTGATTCGCTGAGCGGACGGCGGGTCTTGTTCCGATGAACCGCTTCTCCACGGTAGCCAAAAGCTGCCATCACGGCAACGCCGAAATGTTCTGTATCGAAAAGGCCGTGCTGTTTTCCCAAAAGCCTGTCCATCTCCTTGGGTATAAATCCTTCCAGGGGGCATGAATCAATTCCCATGAGTGCTGCCACCGCCATCATATGTGCCATGACGATGTACACCTGTTTTCCTGCCCAGTCAAAAGCACTCCGTTCGCTTTCCAGCGTTTTGAAATCATTTTCTGAGAAATTACCGTAAGCGTTTCTGTAAAATTCATAGACTTCATCAGGTACCTGGTGGACGTCTTTCAGCATATGCCTGATGTAATCCGATCCGAAAGTGATATCTGCCTTTTTCCGTGCCAGGAATACCACGAAATGGCTGGCATCCAGTTTGTCCTTAATGCCCCACCCGAATTCCTTCATTTCTTCACGAAGCGTTTTGTCCTGAATGACAAGTATTTTCCACGTTTCCAGTCCGAAAGAAGTCGGAGCCAGACGAGCCGTTTCCAAAAGCACTTCAAAGTCTTCCGGCGGAATAGTTTTTTCGCTGAATCTTTTTGTCGCATAGCGGTACTTCATAGCGTTCAGCAGTTCTTCTTTCTTAAAATTCGGTTTTGCCGCATTGACCGTTTCAATAACGGCTGATTCTTTCTGATCCATAACAATCTCCTTCCTAATACATATAATCATATTTATGCCATAAGATTACGCCCCTCTTCGAAAACTGTCAATATGGTTTCTCCTTCATCTTTTTACCCCCATCCCGGTTAGCATCCCATAAGTATAAAGATATATTTCTTTACCGTTTCTTTAGTTTTTCTGGAGAAAAGTATTCAATCAATTGCAAATACTGAACAAATGGAGTAAAATGTACATATATTAAATCGACAATTTTAAAAACATTTAATCATGAGGCTTGTATGCTCCAAAGTTACGATAAAAAATATTTAAAAATCGCATTGCCTGCGGCACTGGAAGGTCTCTTCATGATTCTCCTCGCTTCCGCGGATTTAATCATGGTCGGCACCTTGGGGGCTGTTTCCATTGCGGCGGTCAGTATTTTCCTCCAGCCGCGGCTCGTCATTCTCTGCTTTACCCGTTCTCTTGCTTCCTCCGTGACTCTTCTTGTTTCCCGGGACGCCGGACGGAATGACAGGACAAACGCCTCCGATATTCTGAAGAAATCTATTTTCATCGGAGCCGTCATCCTTCTGTTCATCCATGGTATCTTCTATCTGTTCCTCGAAGATATTTTCTACCTTATGGGCGCGAAGACAGAATATATAGCGGAGGCTCTCGCTTACGGAAATATTGCGCTGCTTTCCGTTTTTATTTCTTCATTCACCCTCTTTTTCCAGGCAGTCCAGCTTGGCTTCGGCCAGACGGCAATCATCATGAAAACAAATATTCTGGGAAATCTAGTGAATGTCATCATGAATTTCATCCTTATCTTCGGCATGGGGCCGATTCCTGCCATGGGTGTCGCCGGTGCGGCAATCGGCACGGTCATAAGCACCATTTTCAGTCTGTGCTGGACGATTTATCTTATAAAAAAAGACCACCTTCTTGAAGGAGGTTCTTTCATTCCCGACCAAGCGTATTTCAAAAAAGTCACACCTATTTTCCTTTCTGTTTTCAGTGAACAGGGTTTTGAGCGTATAGGCATGGTTCTTTTCACCCGCATGGCAGCGAGCCTTGGCACGATTCCTTTTGCTGTCCACAGTATCTGTATGAATATTGCCGATATTTACTGGGACTACATCGTAGGCTTCGGCAAAGCGAGCATGGTCACCGCAGGGCAGTCCATCGGCAAAAAATCGGAAACCGAATGGCACGCGTTTAAACGGGCAGGCATTAAATGGACCTTTATCTGTTCCACCGCCGCATTCACCCTCACTGCCGTTTTCAGAGAAGAAATCTTTTCCTTCTATTCTTCCGATCCCGAAGCGCTTGCTATGAGCGGCATCGCTATGCTTATCTGCGCTGTCGTGAATTTTCCGGCAGGACATGCCCTCACCTGCGCAGGTATCCTGCGCGGCAGCGGAAAGACCGCTTCTGTTGCGGCGTATGCTTTCGTAAGCATCACGATTCTCCGTCCTATCATGACAGCATTCTTCCTTTTTGTCATGGGCTGGGGCCTTGTCGGCGCATGGTGCGCCCTTCTCCTTGACCAATGTATCCGCGCCTCCTGCGCGACTGTCCTGCTTCACCGCCTCCAAAAAGCCGGATGGAATAAAATGATTGAAAAACTGGCATAAATATTCCCGCTGTCCATTGGATGGCGGTTTTTCATTGGCAGATACATTTGAAATATTTCTTACTTCCGTCCACGAAATCACGAGAAAATATTCTTTTGCTTTTTCCTGTATTATAATTTAAATGGCAGCCGTTAAAATAAGTTTTCTTATTTGCGGAGACAATGATAAATTTTTCTGGAGAACTTTCTTTCAATCAAAAAATAATTACCGAAGCACGCCCCTTTGAAGCGCCTGTCCTTCCCCGGCTTAAACTGAAGAGTGTAAAAAATCTTAGGACTGGCTGCCGCATAATATATCCTTTCAAAAGTCATTAATTTTATAAAGGAGAAAATCATCAATATGACAGAAAAAACAGCCTTATTACTAAATGAATTGACACCTGCACAAAAAAATTATGTAACGAACAGACTTGCAGCGAAAGAGAAAGACCTCTCAGTCGCTTATCTTTGCTGGTTTTTCTGTATTCATTATTTTTATTTAAGGAAACCGGTAAGAAATATACTATACTGGATTACTTACGGAGGCGTTTTCATTTGGGCTATTATAGACTTGTTTCGAATGAAATCCCTTGTCGAAGAATGCAATGAAACGATCGTACAAGAATTAATTCAGGAAGCCACTTTGCTTGAAAGTTAAAGGAGAAATCAATTTATAGCACTTATACGCTCCAAACGGCAAAATCGTCTGCGTTGGAATTAATAATAAAAAAAGTCTGTTTGAAACGATTTTATAATCGGCAGGCGGTATAATGCTTGTGTCTGAAAATCCAAGATGCATACCGATACAACTCAATCGGTTTAACTGACAAAGTATTAGAATCTTAGGATTAGCCGTTCTATGCAGTCTGATATTCAATAACTTTTATTGAGGAGAAACAAGTATGAAAGTAATAGGTGCCAATTTCGCTAAAAAAGTTGAAATTAATAATACCGGTAAAAATATAGTTTTAGGTTATACAGATAAAAGCGGAAAGTTCCGCGTTATCCGTATCGACAAGGATCTGGAAGTCTGGGAACGAATCACTGAAGAAAATAAATTTAAATTTGGCCCATCGATGGGGTGGGGGTTCTTAGGTGCTGTTATCCTCGGCCCTATCGGAGCTATTGCCGGTATTCTTCTCAAAGGCCGAACAAAACAGTGTACAGTGGCTTGCGTATTTACGGAAAGCCGCCGATGCGCTATTGAAATGTCTCCGGAAGAATTTACCGCCTTCCAGTTTGCTGCCCCTGCCGGGTCGGATGTCGAAAGTATCCGGGCCGAGGCAGCAAAACTCGCAGAGATGACAGAAGCCGAAGAAGCTGCAGAAAAAGAAGCCGTAGCGAATGCGGCCACTGCGGCGGATGCGCTTTTGAAGTTAAAGCAGCTGTATGACGCGGGGGTTCTAACTGAAGAGGAGTACGCGGGAAAACGAGAAAAGTTAATGGAGAAATTATAATTGCAATATAAAAAAATCCCGCTATCGTACCGTTAATACGACAGCGGGAATGTAATACCCCAACCGGGGCTTATTACGTTTATGGGAATAGCACACAGCCGACCTACTTTTTGAAGGAGGCTGTTTTTTAATACAGCAAAAGCCGTTATCCATCCCCGGCATTCATCCGATCAGCAGCATAAAAATCTATTGAAGACCGGACTTCATATAGGAAAACTTTTTAAAGCATAACCGTACAATTATAAAACCGAACTCCCCATCTTACAAAATTCCGTAAAATGGGGAGTTCGGATAAACATATTCTGGTGACCCAAGAGAGATTCGAACTCCCGACACCTTGATTCGTAGTCAAGTGCTCTATCCAGCTGAGCTATTGGGCCGTATATGGCAGGGGCAGAGGGACTCAAACCCCCAACCTACGGTTTTGGAGACCGTTGCTCTATCAATTGCGCTATGCCCCTGTATTTTTACATAGATACCATCTATGTGACTGCAATATAATAACAAATATCTTCGGAAAAAGCAAGCAATTTTCTAAAATAATCCCTATTCTGCCTTTCTTTAACAGACTCTTTTCCTTATAGATAAGTACCTGTTGAATAGTATAAAGTGATCCCGAGGAGGGTACATTTTGTAAATGACAGCAATAAGACAACATGGTACAATAAAATTATTCACAGGAATATTAATTTTTTCCTTTTCTTACTTTATCCGATAAAATCTGATAAGCATGTACATATTTATAAAGTTGTGCACAGTTATTCACAGTTATTCACAGATTTATCCATCTTTTAAACAGACCGGGTATGAAAGGATGTACAAATGGAAATTTTTGAACTCTGGACACATGTCTTAGAGGAAATAAAAATTAAAAATCCCGAATATTATAATAACTTTTATAGTTTCGTTTTTCCCATTTCTTTTTCCGATGGTATTTTCACAGCCATATCCACCGTTCCTTATATGATTCCCTGGATTAATGCTGTCTATAAGAAGAAAATAGAGAAAATTCTTTCTGAAAAAAGTGGAGTCTCGGTAAAACTTGTTCTTAAAACCCAGGAAAGCAGCGACGTTCCTACTGCTGAACCGACACCGGAAATACCTGTTGTTACTGAAGCTTCCGAAAATTTTGGAATACCTTCTCCTTCTTCCATGTCCGATACGGAAAAAAAGGAAAACTCTCATGCTTCAGTAAACTCCCATAAAACAGAAGAAAATATGGAGATTTATGATAAACCTGCAGTGCCTGATTTTATGAATATTAAACCGCAAAATCCGGAAGAAGTTAAACTTCCCAGTATTTTGGATAATCCATCTTCCATCAGGCATTCTACCGTTCCTCTTCCGGTTAAATCTCCGGAAAAGAAATTTCCTTATAAATTCGACGATTATACTTTCGATAATTTTGTCCACGGCAACTGTAATGAAATTGCTTTCCAATCAGCCCATGCCATCGCTCTTTCCTGTGAAGAATATACGGATTCTCCCGATACTAATTATTCTAAAAAAAAGCCGGAAGCCAGTAATTATAATCCACTGTTTATTTACGGCCCTTCAGGTTTGGGCAAGACCCATCTTCTTCTTGCCATTTCCAATTATGTAAAAACTCACCGTCCTGATCTTTCCGTTCTTTTTGTAACGAGCGAGAACTTTACGAATGAACTCATTGAATCAATTCGCAGCGGAAAGATGCAGGAATTTCGTGAAAAATACCGCACTGTGGATTACTTGCTTATTGATGATATTCAATTTTTTAACGGTACGAAAGAATCATCCCGTATGGAAATTTTCAACACTTTTAACGCGATTGCTGACAATGATAACTACATCATTACGACAAGTGACCGTACACCGAGCGATCTGAAAGATTTTCATGAACGCTTGATAACACGATTCTCCAGCGGTATGATTGCCCATATTTCTCCTCCTGATTTTGAAATTTGTTCCATCATTCTGCAGAAGAAGGCGGAACGCTCCCATATCGATATGCCTGAAGAAGTAATTTCTTTTATTGCGGGAAACGTCAATTCCAGTGTCCGCGAACTGGAAGGCGCTTTCAAACAGGTTGTCGGTTATTGCCAGATCAAGAATGTTCCCCTTACTTTGGAAAACGCCCGGGACGCCCTTGCCGATATTATCAAGGTGGATCTTTACAGTCATTTATCTGCCGAAACAATCATTGATACTGTCTGCAAGTATTATAATGTAAAGAAAGAACAGGTTTTAGGCAAATCCCGTCCCAAAAATGTGGTCATTCCGAGACAGATGGCAATGTATATTGCCCGCGAAGAACTGAATGATTCTTTTCCCTCTTTAGAAAAATATTTCAATAAAGACCACAGTACGATTGTCCATGCTTACGAACGAGTACAAAAAGAACTCAAAAATAATGACAGGACGAGAAAAGAACTGAAAGATATATTAACTCTTCTCAAAAGGAAAAGGTAAAATACTTGTTTAAAAAACAATTTTTTGGTTAAATAAATTGTTTATACCTTGTGAATAAATC
>ERZ1026998.389-NODE-389-length-15841-cov-4.753136_pt1 | contig 15841 bp, 16 predicted proteins | sample MGYA00519288_ERZ1026998 | MGnify/ENA primary metagenome ERZ1026998 (study PRJEB26926, sample SAMN06164454) | human gut metagenome | biome: ENVO:00009003; feature: ENVO:2100002; material: ENVO:00002003 | host: Homo sapiens | place: USA | collected 2012 ...
TCTGCAAAACGATCATTTTTCCACTCCTTTATAATAGACGGGGACGCCGCACACCACCCGCACCACGGCATCTGCCCGGGCGGCAAGGGCGTTGTTCACCTGTGCCAGCGCCAGCAGATAGCGGTCGATCGCCTCGGCACAACCGTCGTGGTCGTTGTCCGCCACCACCGCGCCACAGAGCGCCCGGATATGCGGCAGCGCGTTGCCCATCGCGACCGCCAGCCCCGCCGCGCGCAGCGCTGCGGCATCGTTATCCGCATCTCCCACCACAACGGTCTGCCCGAGCGGGATGCCCAGATATCGGCAAAGCCAGTCAAGACCACTTGCCTTGCTGATCCCCGGTGGGGACAGCTCCAGCGAGGTCTCCTCCGAATACGCCGCAGTGACCGGCAGATCGTGCAGCCGCGCGTTCAGCTGCTCGCGGATTTCGGCAGAGGCACAAAACAGATTCAGCTTTTCCACCGGGAATGGCGCCGCACGATAGGCCGCGCGCACATCCGCCAGCGGATGCACAACCCGGCGCAGCATCTCCTGATAGACTCCTATATGGAAATGCGCCGCTCGCTCGACATCGACACCGGCGGCATAGGGCGTACCGTCGCTCATCAGATAGGGCATCGCATCCTCCCCCGCCGTCAGCGCGAGCACCTGTGCTACCGTATCCGGAGCCAGCGTCTCGGTATGCAGCACCCGCTTTTCGGCGGTGTCGTATACCAGCGCGCCGCTCTCACAGACATAATAGCGCACATGGCAAAGCATATCCGCAAATTCCGTCAGCTCGCCGATGCAGCGGCCGGTGGACAGGATCACGATCTTTCCCGCCTCATCCGCCCGCCGGATCGCATCCAGCGTGCGCGCCGAAATCGTCTTTCGGCTGTTCAGCAGCGTCCCGTCCATATCCAGCCCGATGAGCGCATAGCGTCCCATGGTCAATCCTCCGCCTTACCGTCAGCCGGAACAGCACACCGCCGTCCGGACACACGATATCCTTGCTGTAGCGGCCGCTGCCGCCGATATTTTCAAGATCGCCGCCGTTGCGGCAGTACCGCTCGGTGTACCCCATTCCATCAAATCAAAAATCCCCGCCGGACAAATCGGCAGGGATTCTCTGGACAACCGTTCAGAAGGATGGGCACCATCCCACGGTCTGTTTCGGCTTTACCTCCGCCTGCCGGACGTCGGAAGCACCGCCGCCCGCTTCTCAGGCGCGGTGGATCAGCTCATCACGGCCGGGGCCGTTGGAAACCATCGTAATCGGGGTCTCGAGCTCCCGCTCGATAAACTCCACATAGGCGCGGCAGTTCTCCGGCAGATCCTCATAGCGCGTGATCCCACGCACATCGCATTTCCAGCCCGGCAGCACCTTCAGCACCGGCTTCGCCTTTTCGAGGGTCGGCGTCGTCGGGAAATCGCGGAGCACACGGCCGTCGACCTCATAGCCGACGCAAACCGGGATCTCATCGAGATAGCCAAGCGCATCCACAACCGTGAGCGCCACCTGAGTCGCACCCTGCACCTGCACGCCGTAGCGCGAGGCAACGCAATCAAACCAGCCCATACGGCGGGGCCGGCCGGTGGTCGCGCCATATTCACCGGCGTCACCGCCGCGGCGGCGCAGCTCCTCCGCCGCCTGCTCATCGAGAATTTCGCTGACAAAGGCGCCCGCGCCGACTGCGCTCGAATACGCCTTGCAGACGACAACAATATCCTTGATCTCATAGGGCGGCAGACCGGCGCCGATCGCGCCGTAGCCCGCGAGAGTGGAGGAGGAGGTCACCATCGGATAGATACCGTGGTCGGGGTCCTTGAGCGCGCCAAGCTGGCCCTCGAACAGGACGTTCTTCCCCTCCGCCAGCGCGCCGCGCAGGAACTGGAACACGTCGCCGACATACGGCGCGATCGCATCCCGCTTCTTCAGAAGCTCGGCAAACAGCTCGTCCACATCCAGCGTCGGCTTGTGATAGAGATTTTCGATCAGCAGGTTCTTGACCTCCATCACGCGGCAGAGCTTCGCATAGGCATAGTCCTCGTCGAACAGCTCACAGAGCTCAAAGCCGATCTTCGAATACTTGTCGGAATAGAACGGCGCGATGCCGGACTTCGTCGAGCCGAAGGCCGCGCGGCCCAGCCGTTCCTCCTCGTAGACGTCAAACAGCACGTGGTAGGGCATGACGATCTGCACCCGGTCGGATACGAGCAGCTTCGGATCCGCACCCTTGTCGCGGATAACCTGCAGCTCCTTCAGGAACTTGTCGATATCGAGCGCGACGCCGTTGCCGATGATATTGGTGATATGCGGATGGAACACGCCGGAGGGCATCTGGTGCAGCGCAGTCTTGCCGTATTGATTGATGATGGTGTGGCCCGCATTGCTGCCGCCCTGAAAGCGGACGACCACATCGGATTTCGCGGCGAGGACGTCGGTGATCTTCCCCTTGCCCTCGTCGCCCCAGTTGGCGCCTACGATTGCTCGAACCATACTCATAACCTCCTGTTTTTAAAGGACACGATAACAGCAGTAGTATAGCATACTCCGCCGAACAATGCAATGCGCCGTCGGGGAATCATGAAAGGCGGCGAAATTCGGGCGGTCTCGCCCCCGTTTTCTGGCCAGTCTGCCGGATTTCGCCACCCGGCCACTATAAAAAGATCGGCGGATGTCCGCAAAACAGACGTCCGCCGATGAATGGAAACGCATCTAAAAAGAGTCGATCTTCTCAACCGCATATTGCAGGATCAGGCGGGCGTCGGTGGTGTCCACGGCGGGGGGAAATCCCCCGCAGCAAAAACGCCTTCGCGTTTTTGACTCCCCCCTGTAGAGGTAATAAGCCTTTTGTGAAAGGGGAGTCATTCCGTGATCCTGCCATTGAGGAACAACGCTTCGACCGGTTATTTGCCAGCCGGAAAATGGTCGATCTTCTCAACCGCATATTGCAGGATCAGGCGCGCGTCGGTGGTGTCCACTTTGCCGTCCCCGCTGACGTCGGCAATCTGCCCCTGCCCTTCGGTCAATACAATTTTATCCACAGCCGCCTGCAACGCCAGACGCGCATCGGTCGTATTCACCACGCCGTCCCCATTGACGTCTCCGGCCACCAACGGTGCCGAGACCGCGATGACACCGGCCTTCCCGTCCGCATCCCAGACCAGCAGGTGATAGACGTCCGGGTTGGCCCCCTCGCCGCTGCCCGGCAGCGGCTCAATCCGCTGCGGCCGGGAATCGCCGAGCCGCCGACTGCCGATCCGCTGATAAGGGAGACGGGCGGTCACCCGGCCGGTTTCATCGACAAGACAATATCCCTTTTCATCCTCGCCAATCAGCAGACGCGGCTGCAAAAACTGCAGATACCGGAAGGTTCCGGGGGCCGCCACTTCCCTACCCTCACCGTCGACCAGACCGACGCCCGACGCCGTTTTCACAATGGCGACATTCCCCGAAAACGCCGTTATCTCCGTATAGGCGCAGTCTGCGGTCAGTATCCGGCCGTCTTTCCAAAGATCATAGCGTCCCTCCCGGGCGATAACGACGGGCTGTTCCGCTTTCTCCGGCAGCATGATCGTATCATACACCGCGTCCAGCAGAACCCGGCCCGACGCATCCAGCAGCCCGGACGCCCACTTCCTGTCCGCATACATATAGCGGGTTGTGATCCATCCATGACGCCGCGTTTCGAGAAAGGTGACCTTGGCGTCCTCCGACACCTCCAGCGGTTTCCCCGTCTGCATGTCGATATAGATCGACCGTCCGGGTTCCCTCATGTAGCCCACCTGACCGTCACACATCGTGTCAAACCATTTCTCCCCGAGCGTCATAACCGCCCGGCCGCTTCGGTCAAACAGCTGTCGCCTGCCGTCCTTCAACGCAATGATATACCGGTCGGACGGCACCTCCACCGCCTCATATACCGGTTCAAACAGCAGACCCCGAACAGGATGATATACGCCGAAGCGATCCCCAACAGAGAGCAGCAGATATTCCGTCGGCCAGTTGATCTGCGGATACAGCACGCCCTTTTCACGGACGGCCGTCGCCTGTCCGTCCTCCCGATAGATCGAAAAGGTGTCGTCGGCATATTTCACCAGATAGTACATCCGGCCGTCGACAGTGATCTCTCCGATATTCTCGGCGTCCATCGGTACCAGCCAATTCCCGTCCCTGTCCAAAATGCCCGCTTGCCCCCGATTGCCGAGCAGCAGCAGGTCATCCGGTCTTCCGGCAAAATAGGTACAGGCCTTCAGCTCCGGCCGTTCCCTTCCGGCGGGATCAAAGACATCAAGCGGTGTCTTTTGAACCGTATCTTCTCCTTCATAGACAATGGTATAACCGCTCTCGCGCCGACAGGTCAGGACAAGAGACGCCGGGTACTGCTTCAACAGCGTCCCATCCGTCTGATACAGAGATTGCTGTTCGCCCCGCTGCAACAATATGCCCTCGAACGCGTTTGCGCCGCTTTTCACCACATCAAAATAGCCGTCGCCGATCAGCCGCCCCTCGGCATTCAGCAGCCCTTCCTGTCCCTTTGCGTTTGAGACGCGCAAAAGGGCGGTGGAAGAGAAATACTCATGTGCCTCGCCGGACGTGTTCGGCGAGGCAGCCGGTGAAAATTCGCCCATCGATCCGTCTACGTGCCGCACCTGTCCGTCGGCATTCAACAGAATCAATTCCTCACCGTCATACACATGCTCGGCCTGCGGGACATTGCTGCCGAGCAGCACGCCGCCGTCCCAAACGGTCGCCCGGTTATAAACCGGCTCAATCACAACACGATAGTCTTCAGCCTGCACCGGGGCCGCTGTCACCGGTATGGCCGAAAACAGACCGGCCAACGCCATCACGGCCACCATACGCCGCCATTTTCGAAAATGCAAGATTCTATCCTCCTGTTCAGGTATCCAGTCCTCTCTCAGACGTTGATCTCCACCTCAACGCCGAGGTCATCTCTATAGCGCTCGAGCACCGGCGCGACCTGCTCCGCGAGAAACTCCGCGGTCTGCTCCGGCGCGCGCCCAACATATCTCGTCGGCTCCAGCACCGCCTCCAGCTCGGGCAGTGTCACCCCGAAGGCGGCGTCGCCCGCAATGCGCTCCAGCAGATCGTTGACGCCGTCCTCCTGCTTGACCCGTTTCGCCGCCGCCATCGAATGCTGCCGAATACGCTCGTGCAGCTCCTGCCGGTCGCCGCCGCGCTTGACGCAATCCATCATGATATTTTCCGTCGCCATGAAGGGCAGCTCGCGGCGCAGGTTGCGGTCAATGACAGCCGTGTTGACAACGAGCCCTCCCGCGACGTTGATGACCAGCGACAGAATCGCATCGGTCGCGAGAAACGCCTCGGCGACGCTGATCCGCTTGTTGGCACTGTCGTCCAGCGTCCGCTCGAACCACTGGGTCGCCGCTGTGATCGCCGGGTTCAGCGCGTCGGTGATGACATAGCGGGCGAGCGAGGCAATCCGCTCGCTGCGCATCGGGTTGCGCTTATAGGCCATGGCAGAGGAACCGATCTGGTTTTTCTCGAACGGCTCCTCCACCTCCTTGAGGTGCTGCAACAGCCGCAGATCGTTCGAAAATTTGGTCGCGCTCTGGGCGATACCGGAGAGGGTCGAGAGAATCGCCGCGTCCAGCTTGCGGGGATAGGTCTGGCCGGAGACGGCGAAGCAGCCGGCATAGCCCATCTTCTCCGCAATCTTCCGATCCAGCAGGCGACATTTTTCATGGTCGCCCTCGAACAGCTCGAGGAAGCTGGCCTGCGTCCCGGTCGTGCCTTTGCTGCCGAGAAGCTGCGCGCGGGAGAGGCGGTATTCCACCTCGTCGAGATCCATCAGGAATTCCTGCGCCCAGAGGGTCGCGCGCTTGCCGACCGTTGTCGGCTGAGCGGGCTGGAAATGTGTAAAGGCAAGGGTTGGCAGCGAGGCGTATTCTCCCGCGAATTTGCCGAGCAGCGCAATCGCGTTGACCAGCTTTTTGCGGATCAGCCGCAGCGCGTCGTAGAGGATCATCAGGTCGGTGTTGTCCCCGACATAGCAGCTGGTCGCGCCGAGATGGATGATGCCGCGCGCCGTCGGGCACTGCTGGCCGTAGGCATAGACATGCGCCATCACATCGTGGCGCACCTCCTTCTCCCGCGCCGCCGCAACATCATAGTTGATGTCGTCCGCATTCGCCTTCAGCTCCGCAATCTGCTCATCTGTGATCGGCAGGCCGAGCTCCTTTTCCGTCTCGGCGAGCGCGATCCAGAGTCGCCGCCAGGTCCGGAACTTGTTGTCCGGGGAAAAGAGATACTGCATCTCCGCGCTCGCATAGCGCGAGGCGAGGGGGGTCTCATAGATGTTGTGCATACGTATATCCTCCTGTCAGGTAGACTTCTATCCTCCATATTTTACAGGTTTTCGCCGCATTTCGCAAGCGGAAAATCCGTGCTTCTCTTTTCAAATTGATATTGCTGCCGTTCGATTCCTCAAATTCTTATATGAAAGCACGCCGACGGGCAACTGATGATAGATAACCGCCCCCAAATGGGCATTTGAAGCCACCATTTTGCGAGTGGTTGCCGCCCGTCCATAGGGCTTCAACAAAATCTTACCCCTCGAAATTGACTTCGGCAGACAAGGCGGCTATAATGGCAATATTGCTAACAGTAACATCGAAGGGTTGTATGGATAATAGGCTCCTGCTCTTGAGCAGGAGTATGGGGAGCATCCAGGCTGCTGTAAAAAAATTGCTCAATTGCGGATATATTCAGTATGAAGAAGCTGTTGAGAATGGAAAGTACAAGAAGATTTATTCCATAACGGATAGTGGAAAACAGAAGTTTATTGAGTGGGTATCCACGCCAATCGGAATACAGAGTAGCAAAAATCCCGAATTGGCAAACCAGTATTTTATGGGTTTTTCAACGCACGAAAACCGCGAGACAAGGTTGCAAGAATATATTTTACAGTTGGAAGAGCAGTGCCCTCGGTGAACAAGAGGAAACACGGTTTTTCGGAGGGGAACAGACGCCCGACTGCGTTCTCCTCCTTACCTGGCGGGAGCCCACCGAGGGTATGACGTATTAAACGCCATTTGCGAAAAAGCAGCAAATGTCAGTGTTCCTGATAAACACAAGGATATTCTCCATTACCAGTTCGCCGCGGCTCAATATGGCAAAGATTTTATGAAATTCCATATCGAGTGGTATCAAAGACTTCTTGATGAAATGAGGAACGAAAAACTATGAAGCCAATAAAATCCGTCAATTCACCAATCACATATTTTGTCAGCAGGACCGGGCAAGCCGAATGGATACTGTTTATCCACGCTGCTTTTGTCAATCATAATATGTTCAAAGCACAATTTGAGTACTTTCAGAACAAATATAATATGCTGGCAATTGACATCATTGGTCACGGACAGTCAACAGATACTCAAAAAGGCGATACAATAGATAAAATGTCAGAGTGGATATTGGGCATCTTAAAGGCAGAAAATATTGAGAAAATACATATTGTTGGTGTTTCATTGGGTGCAGTTTTAGCACAGGATTTTGCCAATCGATATCCATACGCAGTAAGCTCACTGGCTTGCTTTGGAGGGTATGATATCAATCATTTTGACGCAAAGATGCAAAAGGAAAATGGTGCAAAGCAGAAGCTGATGATGTTGAAAGCACTCTTTTCGATCCAATGGTTTGCAAAAGCAAATAAGAAAATTTCCGCCTGTACTTCACAGGCTCAAGATGACTTTTTTGCGATGAATATACTCTTTCCAAAAAAGTCATTTATGTTTCTGGCAACACTCAATCGTATGGTAAACAAGTATAAAACCGGGCAAAGAAAGTATCCCTTATTGATTGGATGTGGGCGATTTGACATTCCAATGGAGTTGGAGGAAATAAAAAAATGGAAAAGCAGAGAACCCAATTGCACGGTGGCTATTTTTGAAAATGCAGGGCATTGTGCAAATATGGATGCGCCGCAGGATTTTAATAAAACAATGGAAAAATTTTGGGCAAGTGTAAATCAATAAAACGAACAGCGAATGGATATTGTGTCCTGTCGGCGGCAATAGGCCCCGTACAATTGTACGGGGCCTATTGCCGTATATGGGGCATACCATCGTTTTCATTGATGTACTTGCACATCCTGATATAGCGGGTTAGAACTGATCTCTGCATTTTCTCCGAAAAATGCGTTCCCCGCCTCCATATCGCCTTGCAAATAATACATAAACCAAGCTGTCACATATCCGTCCGCATAATAGAGCATCTCGCCGTGGTCACAATCATTTCTTCTGGCAATTACTTTTGTTACATCATTGGATATAGTATTATAAGTTTTCTGTATGCTTTCTAATGGTGCAATATTGGAATCTGTCTGGCCTGTTGATGTAATCATCAATGTATTTGTATGTATTCGTGTAGCATCTGTTTCCCACATCAGTGCTTTCGCCATATCTGTTTCAGTGCTACTTAATATGGCGGCTGCCTTATATATATCGGAATGTTTTTGCTCTGTTATGGCATTGATGACGCCGATACCGCCCTGCGAGTGTCCTGTGATTCCGATTTTTTCCATGTCAATCTTTCCGTAGAAAATATTTTCTTTTCCATTTTCCTGATACTCATTCAATAATTCAAGATACCTGACGGACATTTCAGCGGAAAAGCCGTTCCAGGCGTATTCTTCCTCTGTTGCGATGGTGATAAATCCCCATGAGGCAAGATGCTGTTGCAAAGCCGGATATTTAGAGCCTTTTATACCTGTGCCATTCACGAATACTACTACCGGCAATTTATCCATAGACTTTATATCCTTGGGATAATATATTTCAAATTTCTGAAAAGACATCATAGCCCCTGTCTCATAATATTCTGTCTCATGACCGCCCATCGCTAAATACTTAGCTTCAATGTTCCCGCCAGTCTGCACCTTTTTTACATAATCATCGGGTACGCTCGGTATCTTTGAAAGAATATGCCCGCAGCCTTTCAGTGCAAGAAAAATAAAAATGACGATAATTGCTGCAATTCCCACGGCTTTCCACCTGTTTCTTTTATGCTGAATATTTTCCATAGTCTTATGTTCTCCAAATCCTTCATACTGTTTCCTGCTTATTTCACGGGCATATACTTATCAAGATATTCTTCTATCTTTTGCGAATATAGGTGCGCTTCCTTATCATCGTTCTGCAAGCCATGACCTGAATGTTCCAAAACAATATAATCATGCGGAATATTGTGTGCAGTCAGAGCCTCGTCAAGACGAACGGAAGCCTTAAATCCTTGTACTCTATCGTATTTACCGTAAGCCATGAGCGATGGAACAGTGTTATCATCCACCCATAAAAGAGCGGAAATATCTTTGATTGCTTCATCATATGCCGGAGTGCCGAACATATCGACAGTAATCTCTTTTCCTGCCATAACGCCGAACAGTCCCGCCGCAGCTTCTTTGCTTTCGGCAGTATTTTTGTCAAATCCATAGCACCCCCAATCTTCGGGATAGAAGCAGGAGGGCCCCACAGCGCCGAACACCATTCTCACAGGCACAGGAGAGGTATCGGCATCACGATAGGCATAAATCATTGCCAGACAATGACCTGCCGAGCCGCCGGAAATGGTCATTTCATCAATGTGATACCCCAGCTTTTCCGCTTCGGCAATCACAACAGGTATACTCTCCTTGATTTCCATAGACTGTGAATAAACGCTTGTTTCCGGATGTGCTTCATCTCGCAAGGTATAGTTAATACCTGCCGTTACATAGCCTTTTGAACAAAGCCATTGTAGCATTTCAGTATCGTCAACCTTATCGCCGCTTGTAAATCCACCTGCGTGAAGATAAACGACAAGTCCGTAATTTTCTTTTGAATTGCCGGCAGGAACATAGAGATCGAATTTATTAGAGTCCGCCTCTCCATAGGAAATGTCCCTATGTATGGTGCCAACAGAATCATTCCAATCCACCGTATAATCCTTTGCCCATGGGCGTGGCATCGTCTTGCTCGCAATACCTATACCAAAAGCAACAATAAATGCCGCAACGTAGACGAACACCCACATGCCTCCTCTTTTCTTTGCTTTTTGCTCCTTATTCATTTGCTTACTCATAAGAAATTCCCCCCAAATAGCGTACCGCCCAACAGGAGATTCATAAGCGCCCGCATAGCAAGTCGTCCGAGGATAAATGCTATGGCCATGACTGCCAGCAAAATAATGATTCGCTTTTGTGTTCGTGTCATTTCCGTATTCCCATCCTTGCTGATTTTTCTTGACATCGCCATCGTTATATGTTACCATGATGACGCAAATGTTTCCGCGATACAATTGTATTGTCAAAAATGTCTGTTGTCAATAGGAGAGACCAAAATGAGACAAATGAAGCAAAATGTATCACCGATGAGCAATGAGGGGCGAAATGCCTATGTTATAGAGCATCTCAAAAACGCCCTTCTCAAATTGCTTTCAGAAAAGCCGATGAATGATATTTCTATCAGTGAATTGGTTGAAACGGCAGAAGTCGGCAGAGCGTCTTTTTATCGGAATTACGAGGAGAAAGAGGACATTCTAAAAGCGCATATAGACTGTCTATTCCGTGAATGGACAGATGAATGTAATAAAAACAGCGACATGCCTTTAAGCGAACATATCCGCACCATGATTTCTCATTTTGAAAAGCACCGTTCCTTTTACCAGCTTCTGAACGAAAGAGGACTTACCTATCTTTTGAAAGATGTCATCATCGGTATTTGCGGACCGAAGCCTGAATATGAAAAGATACAAGCCTATGCTACGGCGTTTGTTGCCTATACGCTGTATGGCTGGATTGATGTATGGTTTCAGAGGGGGATGGTGGAATCTGCTGATGAAATTGCCGAATTGTTTAAGTCACAGGGACTTTAATATATTGGGGAGATTATAAAACGGGAGGCGGTATTTTATGTACCATCTCCCGTCTGTATTATGCGAATATCAAATCAGCATTCACAATCTTCATAATGGGAATTATTCAGTATGCTGTATATGTCTATATAGAATACTACTTTTTATAAGGCCAGCAATAAAAAGCAGCGCAGACGACACTATTACAGTTATATAGACATCTGGAACAAAGGCTTTTGCAACCCAGAGTGGTGTCGCAAAAAATACTGGAACAAGCAATACTATGAAAATTGGCAGCAATATATGGAACAGTACAAGCAGCATTACTCTGAAACGTATCTTTCCGTGCCCTGTATGCTGAACATAGCGGGGAAGAAAACACCACGGCAGAATGGCGCTCAACAGCACGGTCAGCATGATCACATCAATATACAAATGCCTCAACATATATGCGTTGCCTGCAATTTCATTTGGCGGGCTCCCTAAAAGCATGAGAACAATGCTCCAGCCGATGCTGTCCATCATTTCGTTTGCTACGAAATAATCGTTCATATTGGCTTCAACGGCAATAGCGATATCGCTTTGGGGCATGATGAAAACACAGGAAGTTCCGGTTTCAACAAGTCCACTGTGACGCAGTACCGGCTCGGGAAGCGGTTCTTTCACCGTAGCCCAACCATATCCATACCAAAATGGGACATCGTCTGCAACATAGACCGTGTCCCCGTAAAATATGGTATTGATACTTTCTTTTGAAATAATACCATTGCCACCATTTAGATACATTTGCAGATATTTCCCCAAGTCATTCGAAGAAGCAGAAATATACCCCGCAGGTACCGTGATCCAGGCATCTTGAGAAGAAGGATATTGATGTGCTGTTTTGATCGGTATTCCCCAATAATTTGTATACCCGTCAATCAGTCCGTTTTCCATACTTTTGTCAAGCGTTGCAGCAGTATGAGAAAGACCCAACGGCTCAAATAAATTTTCGGATATATATTCAGAATAGGATTTTCCGCTGACCGTTTCAATGATTTTTCCCAACAAAGAGTAGTTCACATTCGCATAATGATGAACGCCCTGTTTGTTTACAATTTTGCAATTCTCCAGCGTCTGATGCTCGCCCAGTCCGCTTGTATGGTTCAGCAGCTGGCTGACCGTAATTTTATCGCTGTCGGTTGCATTCGGCAGATAGGTTGATACCGTAGCGGTCAAGTCAATCTTTTGCTGCTCGGCCAACTGCATCATGCAAACCGCCGTAAACGACTTACTGACTGAGCCAAGCAAAAACGGCATATCACTGTTTTCACATTGTCCATAATTCCCCGAAAGCAAGACTTCGTTTTTATTTACGATACTTACGGACATGGCAGGAATATTGGCATTTTCTACACACTTTTGCAGGTAATCATCTATGCTACTGTAAACGTCCGCTTGAGTGGATGGCTTGGTGTCTCTTTTGGCGTGAATCGGTTGTACACCGCAAATCGCCAGGATGAAACCAGCAATACATATAATCGCCATTTGCGTGGACGCCTTTCTTTTATTACTCATTTTTCCTTTCTCCCTGTTGGATCATCTCAAGCGTTTCAGACGATGATTGAACAACTTGTGAAATCGTGGTTTTCAAATTGAAATTTAGGGTTTCCATCTGCAATTGACAAAATCGCCGGAGTCCCGTCCCGGCAACATGGATCTCAAAAAGAATATCCGTGCCATCAGATCAGCTGTTCCAGTTCCTCCGGATACGCGCTGTCGATCAGGATATACGGGCAGTCATGCGCCCGACAGAGCGCCAGATTTCGCCCATTTTCCGCGAGCAGCATCTCCATCGTACACCAGGAATCGTCTCCGCGTCGTTCAACCGCGTTGGCGAAACGCCGAATCTCGCCGAAATGCGTCCGGATATACGCCTCCGTCATCACCAGACAGCGATAGGTGATCTCCCGGAGATAGCGCTCCTCGAAATCCCGCCGCCAGTCAAAGGGAATATAGCAGCCCTCGACAACGAGATTCTGCTGATTTTCAATCGCGGTTTTCACCATCTCCCGCACAATCGGCCAGAGCAGTGCTGTGAGCTCCTCGTCGTCCTCCGGTGTCAGCGTCGTCATGCCGCTTCGAATAAGTCCCATTTTTAAATGATCGATGGACAGATAGGGGTACCCGCGCCGCTCAAGCAGCCGCTGCGCCAGCAGCGTCTTGCCTGTATGAGAGCAGCCCGCAATCAGAATTACCAAGGCCATCCTCTCCTTTCCTCCTCATCCTACCATATTCTTCCGCACTCTGACAAGCCCACGGAGAAACCGACAAGAATTGCGCTTGCGTTTTCCCCACGAACGCGCTATACTGGAGAAAACGCTGCATATCCCACCGCTCGCGGAAAGGAGGAGACAGACTGATGAAAAAGCTGGCAATGCTGCTGTCCGGCTGTTTGCTGACGGTGCTCGGCGCCGTGCAGGTTTCCGCCGCCGCCATCCCCCCGACCGGCGAAAAGGTCAGCCCGCTGCCCTATGTGCTGGTCGGCGTGGCTGTAGTGCTGATTCTGGCTGTGGTGGTACTTACGATTCTGGACAAGAAAAAGAAGAAGTGAGCCTCTCGGCCCATTCTATGGAAAGCCCGTCCCCTCTGCTGTGTCAAGGCAGAGGGGATGGGCTTTCCTCTATCCCCCTCTTGACAGTCAACGCGTTGTATGCTAATATCTATTTAGAAAATTTTCGAAATAGAAGGAGGTGAACGGTAAATGGGATTTCCCGAAACCTTCAAGGCGCTGTCCGACCCGGTCCGGCGGGAGATTCTCGTGCTGCTCCGACCGGGTCCGCTCTCCGCCGGGGAGATTGCCGCGCGGTTCGATATGGCCGCCGCCACCATCTCCTATCACCTGTCGCTTCTCAAAAAGGCGGGGCTGATCGCGGAGACGCGCCGGAAGAATTTTATCTACTATGAAATCAATGTCTCGGTGTTCGAGGAACTGATGCTCTGGATCTCACAGTTTGGAGGAAACCAACATGAAAAAGATTCTTGACCGTGGATTGGCAGTCAGCGTACTGCTCTGCCTGCTGCCGACAGTGGCCGGGTTACTCCTCTATAACCGGCTGCCGGAGCAGGTGGCGATCCATTTCCAGGCGGACGGCACCCCCGACAATTTTGTGCCCCGGGCAATCGCGGTGTTTCTGCTGCCCGTCCTGCTGGCGCTGCTGCAAATCGTGGTCTATACCGTACAGACCCACGATCCCAGTCGACAAAACGCCGCCCGCATGCTGTCGCTGATGGGCAAATGGATTGTCCCCGCGATCGCGCTGTTTGCCCAGGCCGCCACCCTCTGGTATGCGGTTGTGGGGGAGATGAACATCTCGATGTATGTCCATCTCGGCATCGGGCTGATGCTCCTCGTCTGTGGCAACTATCTCCCGAAATGCCGCCAGAACTATACCGTCGGGATCAAGCTGCCCTGGACGCTCGCGAGCGCGGACAATTGGAACCGCACCCACCGGCTCGGCGGCTATATCTGGATCATCGGCGGATTTCTCTTCGCACTCAACAGCTTTTGGCAGTGGATATGGGCGGATATCGTTCTCATCGTACTCCTCGCCCTGATTCCTACCGTCTATTCATTCCTGCTCTATCGAAAGGAGGGCTCCTGATGGCTGTCATCGAACTGGCCGGATTGACCAGGGATTACGGACGCGGACGCGGCGTATTCGACCTGTCCTTCGGCGTGGAAAAGGGAGAGGTTTTCGGGTTTCTTGGGCCGAACGGCGCGGGAAAAACCACCGCGATCCGTCAGCTAATGGGTTTTATTCGGCCGGACAGCGGCAGCTGCCGCATCGACGGTCTCGACTGCTGGCGACAGTCGGCGGCAATCCAGCGCTCGCTCGGCTATCTGCCGGGGGAGATCGCTCTGATGGACGAAATGAAGGGCCGGGACTTCCTTACCTTTATCGCCGGGATCAAGGGCGTGCGGGATCTCTCGCGTGCCCGCGCGCTGACCGAGCGTTTCGAGCTGGACACCGCCGGCAGCATTCGCCGCATGTCCAAGGGCATGAAGCAGAAGCTCGGCATCATCTGCGCCTTCATGGCGGATCCGGCGGTGCTGATTCTCGACGAGCCCACCAGCGGTCTCGACCCGCTGATGCAGCAGGCATTCATTGAGCTGATCCTCGAGGAAAAGGCGCGCGGCAAGACCATCCTCCTCTCCTCCCACATGTTTGAGGAGGTGGAGCGGACCTGCGACCGGGTCGGCATCCTGAAGGCCGGGCATCTCGTCGCCATCGAGACGGTCGCCGCGCTCAAGGAATCCCGCCGCCGGGTATACACTGTGACGCTGACCTCGCCGGAGGCGGCCACCGCTTTTGCGGCGGAGCCCGCGCTGACCGTGGACGCTGCGCAGGGACGCGCGGTCAGAGTAGCTGTGCAGGGGGAGCTTGCGCCGCTGCTCACCGCTCTGGCGCGGTATCCTGTGACCAATCTCGAGACCGCGACCCAGCGGCTGGAGGACATCTTTCTGGAATTTTACGGAGGTGATCATTCATGAGCTGCCGCCCCTTTCTCCGACAGGACATGCGCTCCGGCCGCATCCTGTTCGTCGTATTTCTCGCGGTCCTGCTGTTCTATACCTGCGTCATCATCGGGATCTATGACGTCTACCAGCAGGATCAGCAGTCGATGCAGCAGAGTCTCGCGCAGTTTCCCGAGCTCTCCGCCGCCTTTGGTCTCGACACGTCGCTCAGCGGCCTGACCGGTTATCTCGCTTCGCTGCTCTTCGGCATGATCCTCGTGGTCTATCCGCTCGTATACGTGCTGATGACCGCCGTGCGACTGGTGGCGAGACCGATCGATAAGGGCTCCATGGCCTGCCTGCTGGCATCACCCCATTCTCGCGTCGCGGTCATCGGCTCCAAAGCACTCTATCTCGCCGGCAGCATTGTCGCCCTGATGGCGGCAACCGCCGCCGTTAACGGCGTGCTCTGCGAGGTGCTCTAT
>ERZ1026998.396-NODE-396-length-15730-cov-6.079043_pt1 | contig 15730 bp, 10 predicted proteins | sample MGYA00519288_ERZ1026998 | MGnify/ENA primary metagenome ERZ1026998 (study PRJEB26926, sample SAMN06164454) | human gut metagenome | biome: ENVO:00009003; feature: ENVO:2100002; material: ENVO:00002003 | host: Homo sapiens | place: USA | collected 2012 ...
CTTTCAGCACTTTTCTAGAAAATATCAACATCCTCCGACAAACATCTTCGACATGTCACCGCATACTCCGGGAATTCTGCGTTTTGGAATATAAAGCTTTCGTGTTATACCTTCGTTTTTCACGATTTGGGTATCTGCGATAGAATAAGCTTCGCATACCCTCAAACTTTCCACAGCGTGGGTATCAGAAGCCAAACAAGCTTCGCATACCCTCAAACTTTTCTCAGTGTGGGTATCTGCGATAGAATAAGCTTCGCATACCCATAAACTTTTCACAGCGTGGGTATCAGAAGCCAAACAAGCTTCGCATACCCTCAAACTTTCCCTAACGTGGGTATCAGCAACAAAATAAGTAACTCATACCCATAAACTATTTACGCTGAGGCAGAAGAAGGGTACAGATTAGCTTGCTCCTGTCACCTGTGCCCACGCTGAGGCGGAAGAAGGGCACAGAGAAGCTTGCTCCTGTCACCTGTGCCCACGTTGAGGCAGAAGAAGGGCACAGGAGGAGTTCGTCTAGCCGGTGGCAAGCCTGCGTTAACAATGCAAGTACAATACTGCTCCTACATAGGACTTTACTGCTTCAGCAGCATAAAACTGATTTCAGGCAGTAAAGACCGGAACATCAAAGCAAAAAAATACCACCCGGAAAAGACAGCAAAGTCATCCGGGTGGCAGAAGTATGCAATCATCGATTCTATTTATTATTCCTGTGAAGCGTAACCCTTGGAATAGTAGTTCAGGAAGTATTCAAAGCGTTTGGCAATGAGCTTTCGGCCTTTTACGTTCAGATGCAGGTTATCGGTCAGGTATTCCTTGGCATTATCTTCCGTGATGCTTCCGTACAGGTTATCCATGAAGGAAACACTGTGAAGGTTGGAGGAATAACATTCTTTGATCACATAAGTGGATAAAACATCGCGACCGTTATAAATATAGATATCGGAACTTACATAATTGCCATCCTCATCTATTGCATATGCGTAAGTAGGAGACATTACAATAATACGGATCTGCGGATACAGACGCTGCAGGACTTCGAGGCTTGCCTCCAGATTGCCGGTGAACTGCGTAGGATCCGTAGGATTGTCATCATTATACATAGCATTTCCCATCAGATAATCGGTGGCATCATACATGATCGCCACGGTATCAATGGTGTTGAAATCCAGGGTTTTCAGAGTGTTTACGACTTCTTCCGCTTCGGGTGGAGTCTTGTCACCCAAAGCTTCTGCAGCATCATTGTAATAGCCGTCCAGGGGAACTCCGGCGGCCAGATTCACCAGCCAATACAGACAGTAAGCATCCATAGGGGCAAGGGTGGAATCAAAATTGGTGTGTTGCGCGGCCAGATAACTTCCGCTGATGGAACAGTTGTATACGGTAGCACCGGTCTCCTTGGCAATCAGGCTGGCCAGATTGTCGGAAGAACCGCGGTCATCGGCAAAGGGTGCATTTCCGAACACGACAATATTAGAAGCATCGTTTACTATCATTTTACCATTTTCATCGGTCAGAGGGAGAATAGAATCCCAGCTGTCATCATAGGATCCCTGTCCGTCCTTGAAAATATCTGACTGGCTTACCCGCTGTCCCCAATGCGTAATGCGATAACCCAGCAGGCCTACCACCACAAGCAATACCAGGGCAAAAAGGACATGAAGATTCAGAAAACGCCGGATACCCTTAGGAGCGGGATGTTCCTCTTCCTCTTCCTCCTCTTCCCGGTCATTTTCTTCATATTCATCATCCGGATTTCCTTCGAAATCATCGGAAATATCGGATTTCCCAAAATCTGTGTCTTGCACAGTTTCATTTTCCAGGTCTACAATCTCAATATCAGGTATGTCATTCACGTGTTCGTCTCGTTTCATTCCATCTCTCCGTTTCAAGTATCTGTTTTTAAGTGGTAAAAAGAGTTATTCTGATTTTACTATTATACGGAAAGAAAGTCCACAATATTAGAAAGATTTAAGAAATTCTGAAGAAATGGACGAACAGCTTGAAGCGGCGGAAATAGAATGTTATAATGTTACGGAATTGTTACACTGAAGTACATTGAAGAATTATGAGCAGAAGGGATAGATAAAATGAAAAAATTATTTAACCATACAAAACGTCCGGACCGTAACTGGGAAGAAGACGTACAGGATGGTTACGATTGGGATGAAGAGCAGGACGGCGGAGAGTACTACGCCGACGATGAGGAGTACACCGGAGAAGAGGACGGCGAAGAGTACTATGCCGATGATGAGGAGTACACCGGAGAAGAGGACGGCGGAGAGTACTATGCCGACGACGAGGAGTACACCGACGAGGAGTATATCGGAGACGAGGACGGCGGAGAGTACTATGCCGACGATGAGGAGTACACCGGAGACGAGGACGGTGGAGAGTACTATGCCGACGACGAGGAGTACACCGACGAGGAGTATATCGGAGAAGAGGACGGCGGAGAGTACTATGCCGACGATGAGGAGTACACCGGAGACGAGGATGGCGAAGAGTACTATGCCGACGAGGAGTATATCGGAGACCAGGACAGCGAAGAATATTACGCCGACGATGAAGAGTACTATGCCGACGATGATATGGCACCTGCTCGCAGTGGCAAAAGGAAAAAGAGTAAAAAGCAGGGTGGCAATAAAATAGCTGCTATCTGGACCAAATTCCTGAACATGAGCACCATGGACCGCATTATGACGGCAACCGGTGTGGCAGTGCTGATCTTGGCCATTGTGACAGGCAGTGTATATGCCAGCGCACGTATGGTGGATCATCAGGTATCGGAGTTCGTCAGTGTGGGCAGCCAACTGGACGGCATCCAGATGATCGGTGAGCAGGGACTTCTGGCAGTGGCAGACGCACAGATGGCAAAGATTGCGGCAGCCAATGCGGTAGAAGAAGATCCGGAAGAACAGAAGGAATATGAAGAGGCAGAGTACACCAACGGTGGTACCGTTGAACTGGAACTGGTCTCCGTGCAGAAGGATCTAAAGATCAAATTTACCAATAAAAAGAGCGGTAAACTGATCTCCAATGTACCTTTCAGCGTGACGATCACGGATCCCAAAGGTAAATCTGATACCTGGACCGATGATGACATGGACGGTATTATCTACAAGAAGGGCATTACCCCCGGCAACTATACGGTAGCGGTAAATACCCTGACCGATGAAAAATATAAGGATTACACACTGCCTACCGGTACCCAGAAGGTAGAAGTCAGAAAGGATATCGCTTATAAAAAGGTCGATGTGGCAAACGAGATCAAGAAGGAATCCGAGGTCAATGTGGCAAAAGAGGACACCATGAAAAATGATACTGTGGTGGAGTCTATTCTGGAAGATACCGTGCAGTGGGTAGAAAGTAAGAAGTTACCGCCTAGCTATAGAGAGGTGTCAAAGGATACCGTGGTAAATCCGGAAAAACAGACGGCTTACAGCGGAAGATTCCTGCGCATAGCAAATGAAAAGATCAGTATCACGGTAGGAGAGACCAAGCAGCTGAATCCGCCGGCAGGAGCCACGGTTGTTAGCTGGAGCAGCGATAATGCAGGGGTTGCCAGTGTAAATAATGGTGTGATTACCGGCGTGAAGGCAGGTGGACCTGTAACGATCACATGTACGTATACGGAGGCTGGCAGTGCTACACCGACTCCTACACCTACGCCGACGCCTACACCTACACCGACGCCTACACCTACACCGACGCCTACACCGACACCGGAGACAACCCCAATAACACCGGAGACGACCCCAACAACACCGGAGACGACCCCGACAACACCGGCTCCGGCAGAAACGCCCGGTACACCTACAGGAGGAACAGGGGAAGGTGGCTCCTCAGGTGAGTCGCAGGCGGCTGCGCAGTCCATGGGAGGCGGCATCCTTCCGACAGCAAATGCACAGGTAGGAAGCACGCAGAAGACCTATACCTGGGAAGTTACCGTTACGGAAGCCAAAAAGCCGACCGCTGTTTTGGAACCGGCATCCCTGAACGTAGAAGCAGGAAAAGAAGCAACAGCACAGGTTAAAGTTACAAATTTCACAGGTGCAACTTATAAGATCACTGCAAATTCCAATGATAAAGCAGCCACTGCGGCGGTAGATGCAAACGGTAAGATCACAGTGAAAGGTGTAGCAGCCGGTGATGCGAAGATCACAGTCACCGTAACGATGGGAACTGAGACTAAGACACTGGATCTGGCAGTGAAGGTCACTAATGGAATCAAGATTACTTTGGATAAGACAGCTGTAACCGTTTATCCGAAATCTACGGCTGCTGTAACAGCCTCTGTCAGCGGAAGCGGAACCATAACGGCAGATTCCGGAGATAAGAATATTGCCACGGTAGCTGTAAGTGGCAAAACGATCACCGTTACCGGTGTGAAAAAAGGAACCGCAACCATCACTGTCACATATAAGGAGGGCAGCGCGGAAGCAAAAGCCACCTTTACAGTTACGGTAGCGGGCGATGTGAATCCCAGAGAGGATACAAAAACACCGTTAAAGGATACCAGCGGCAGACAGCTGTATGTATCCATCGGTGACAACCAATACCGGGCGGCAGCGTATGCGGATTATTACACTGCCACCAAGTTCTTCCTCATGGAGGAGGCCAGATATACCGGCTGGCAGACGTTAGACGGTAAGGTATATTTCTTCAAGGCAGACGGCAGCAAGGTGACCGGTGAGCAGGTCATCCAGGGTGCAAAATATAACTTCGCAAGTGACGGGTCCCTGGTAGTGGGATCGGGCACTATGGGTATTGATGTGTCCAAGTGGAACGGCAGCATTGACTGGAATGCGGTTAAGAATTCCGGAGTGAATTATGTGATCATTCGTGTGGGATACCGCGGATCATCCCAGGGAGCATTGATCGAGGATCCCAAGTTCAAGACTAACATTAAGGGAGCTACGGCAGCGGGCCTTAAGGTAGGTGTATACTTCTTCACACAGGCAGTGGATGAGGTAGAAGCAGTACAGGAAGCATCCATGGTACTGGACCGCATCAGCGGATATAAGATTTCTTATCCGGTATTCCTGGATGTGGAAGGCAGCGGCGGAAGAGGCGATGCCATCGATTCTGCTACCAGAACCGCAGTCTGCAAGGCATTCTGCAACACGATCAAGAATGCAGGATATACTCCCGGTGTCTATGCCAACAAAACATGGCTGACATCCAAGATGGATGCAGGCGCTCTGAGCGGTTATAAGATCTGGCTGGCACAGTATGCCAAGACCCCGACCTATACCGGAAGATATGATCTGTGGCAGTACAGATCCGACGGAAAAGTCAGCGGCATCAGCGGCAAAGTCGATTTGAATATCAGCTACCTGGGATATTAAGATTTGCAATAAAGCCCAGACCGACTGCTCGCAGGCAGGTCTGGTGCTTTATTAGCAAATCAAACACACATGAGCAAGTAGGACGATAGTCCGGAATGCGAATGAGTGTCACGGATTCGAGAGCACGAAGTGCGGAGAAGCCGTGTTGATATCCCCTTTATTTTATGGTAAAATATCGCTATCTATAGCAAAATGCGCACACCTGCGCAGAACGGAGAGAAAATGAGAACTTATCTGGTAACAGGCGGTGCCGGTTTTATCGGTTCCAACTACATTCATTACATGTTCAAAAAATACGATAACGAGATCCGTATCATTAATGTGGATGCCCTGACCTATGCGGGAAACCTGGAGAACCTCAAGGATGTGGAGAAACGCGACAATTACACTTTCGTGAAGGCAAATATCTGCGACAAGGAAGCCATCAGCAAAATTTTCGCGGAGAACGATATTGACCGCGTGGTACATTTCGCAGCCGAAAGCCATGTAGACAGAAGTATCCGCAACCCGGAGATCTTCGTGCAGACCAATGTCCTGGGTACCGCGGTGATGTTAAACTGTGCCAAGGCAGCCTGGGAGCTTCCAGACGGCAGCTTCAAGGCTGGCAAAAAGTTCCTGCATGTATCTACGGATGAGGTCTACGGATCTCTTCCCGATGATGACAATGCTTTCTTCTATGAGACCACGCCTTACGATCCCCACAGTCCGTACTCCGCAAGTAAGGCAAGCTCGGACATGCTGGTGAAGGCATACATGGATACCTATCATTTCCCTGCCAATATCACCAACTGCTCCAACAATTACGGCCCTTTCCAGTTCCCCGAGAAGCTGATCCCTCTGATCATCAACAATGCCCTTCACGGCAAGAAGCTTCCGGTATACGGAGACGGCAAAAATGTCCGCGACTGGCTGTATGTAGAGGATCATGCGAAGGCCATCGACATGGTACAGGAGCAGGGAAGACTGTTCCAGACTTACAATATCGGCGGACACAACGAGAAGCAGAACATCGAGATCATCCATATTATCATCGAGACTTTACAGGAGATGCTTCCCGATTCCGATCCCCGCAAGGCACATATCAACAACGATCTGATCACTTACGTGGAAGACCGTAAGGGACATGACAGAAGATATGCCATCGCGCCGGATAAGATCAAGGCAGAGATCGGCTGGTATCCCGAGACCATGTTCAAGGAAGGCATCCGCAAGACCATCGCCTGGTATTTCGAGCATGAAGACTGGATGAACAATGTGACCAGTGGCGATTACCAGAAATACTACAATGAAATGTATGAAGAAAAGTAAAGAATACCTGTCAAATGGGAACGATGAACGTCGTTCCCATTCGGTGTGTTAAAAAACAAGTATTTTAAGGAGGTTTTTATGAAAGGAATTATACTGGCGGGAGGTTCCGGAACTAGACTTTATCCCCTGACAAAAGCAATATCCAAGCAGATCATGCCGGTGTACGATAAACCGATGATCTATTATCCCCTGTCAACCCTGATGCTGGCAGATATCAGAGAGGTGCTGATCATTTCCACCCCGAGAGATCTTCCGGTATTCAAAGAGTTATTGGGAGACGGCAGTCAGTTGGGCATGCGTCTCGAGTATGCGGTGCAGGACAAACCCCGTGGCCTGGCGGATGCTTTTATCATCGGAGCGGAATTCATCGGTAACGACAGAGTGGCACTGGTACTGGGAGATAATATTTTCTACGGGCAGAGCTTTTCGGCAGTGCTTCGTAAAGTAGCCGCCAGAGAAAAAGGCGCGACCATCTTCGGTTATTATGTGCGCGATCCCAGAGAATACGGTGTAGTGGAGTTCGATGAGAACGGCAAGGCACTTTCTATCGAGGAGAAGCCGGAGCATCCCAAGAGCAATTATGCGGTACCGGGACTGTATTTTTACGATAATGATGTGGTAGAGATCGCAAAAAATGTAAAACCTTCTGCGAGAGGCGAGATCGAGATCACCAGCATCAACAACGAATATCTGAACAGAGGAACCCTGCAGGTAGAGACTCTGGGTCGTGGATTCGCATGGCTGGATACCGGCAATCACGATGCACTTCTGGATGCGGCAGATTTCGTGGCAGCGTTCCAGAAGAGACAGGGATTGTATATTTCCTGTATCGAGGAGATCGCTTTCAAACGTGGATTTATTGATAAAGAGCAGCTGCTGGCACTGGCAGAGCCGCTGCTGAAGACGAATTACGGTAAATATCTGGTAGAGGTAGCAAATGGACTCTAAGCTGCGGAAAATGGCGATCCTGGCCTCCATGGCGGTGATCCTGCTGGTGGCACTGGCGGTAATGTATGTGAACAGGGAACAACTGTCCCCCACATCCGGCCAGAACACGGCGGTGTCCGGAGCGCAGAATGCAGGTGACGGCGAAGCAGTGGATCCCGTGCCGGAAAGCACCGGGGAGACGGACGCCGCGGAAGCGGATGGCAGGATCGGCAATGACCTGAAAGCCTTTTTAAAAGATAATACGTTTTTTGATCCGGATGTGAATCCGATCCTGGAGGCGGCGAAAGATAACAGCCACCGCCTGTCACTGGTGGCGACTTCCGTGGAAAAGGATCTGCGTATCCAGATCGTGGACAATGAAGGTGTACCGGTGACCGGAGAGAGTTTCTATGTCCGGGTGGACGGTCTGGGAGATTACAAGGACCTGGATCAGGACGGCGTGATCTACATTGCTGATCTGGATTCCGGCGATTATTATATGGAACTGTTACCCATCGAAGGATATAAAGTTCCCATCACCGAGACCAAAGTGCATGTAAAAGAAAAAGTGGAATATCTGGCCATTGATGATATTTCTCTGTTGATCAAGACAGAGGATGAAGTCGATGCGGATGCCGAGGACAGTGCTGTGGCAGGAGCTTTGGCAGATGCGGACAAGACCGAGATCCAAAAGCTGCAGACTACATCCGGCAATGCGAAGGTCGGCATCGATGTGTCCAAGTGGAACGGCACTATCGACTGGGATAAGGTGAAAAATGCCGGAGTACAGTTTGCCATCGTTCGTGCGGGCTACCGCGGTTCGGTTACGGGAAGTCTGGTGGAGGATCCTCAGTTTGTCGCCAACATGAAAGGTGCAACAGCCGCTGGGATTCCGGTGGGTGTGTACTTTTTTACCCAGGCTACAGATGAGAAAGAGGCGGTGGAAGAGGCTTCTGCCGTGCTTGAGCTGATCCGTGATTTCCAACTGACATATCCTGTATTTATTGATACGGAGGGTGCCGGAGGAAACGGCCGGGCGGACGGACTGGATGCGGAGACCAGAACCCTGGTATGTGAGGCTTTTTGCCGGACGGTAGAAAATGCCGGATATACAGCAGGCGTCTATGCCAGCCGCAACTGGTACAACAATAATTTGCAGACCGCCAGACTGGAGAACTATCATATCTGGCTTGCGGAGTACCGCAGTGTGCCGTTATATCAGGGATATTACAAGACCTGGCAGTATACCTCCAAGGGAAAAGTGGACGGTATCGAAGGCAGAGTCGATATGAATATCACCTATGAATGAAAATAAGAAAGAGTGAGGATGAAATAAATGGGCAAGATAACAGTAGAAACATGTGAAATCGAAGGATTGAAGATCATTACCCCCACGGTATTCGGTGATGCCAGAGGGTATTTCATGGAGACTTATAATTACAATGATCTTAAAGCAGCGGGAATCCCGGAAGTGTTTGTACAGGATAATCAGTCTGCTTCTAAAAAAGGAGTTCTCAGAGGACTTCATTTTCAGAAGCATTTTCCGCAGGACAAGCTGGTACGTGTGATCCGCGGAGAAGTCTATGATGTGGCTGTGGATCTGCGGGAAGGCTCCAAAACTTTCGGGCAGTGGTATGGTGTACTTTTGTCTGAGGAGAACAAGAAGCAGTTCTTTATTCCGAAAAATTTCGCGCATGGATTTCTGGTACTGTCCGATTACGCAGAGTTCTGCTACAAATGTACCGATTTTTATCATCCGGATGATGAGGGCGGTATTGCATATAACACGCCGGATATCGGTGTGGAATGGCCCATCCCCGAAGGTATGGAACTGATATTATCCGAGAAGGATACCAAGTGGGGCACTCTGGAACAGTACATGAAGGAAAAAGAGCATGAAAAAAAGTGTGAAAATCAGTAAGAAAACAGGTATTGCCCTGTTCGTGACAGCGGCAGTGATCATGGCTCTGCTCATCGTGTTCCATAAGAATCCGGGACCTGCTGTGGATCAAAGCCAGGAGCTGGCGAAAAAGATCATCTCCTGCGTTGTCATTGCGGCGGCATGCTTTGCGTTTATCCACTGGTACGATAAATTTACCGGACTGCCGGTAGAGTTATTCCAGAATAGACATCTGATCTGGAAGCTGGCGAAAAACGATTTTAAAAAGAGATATGCGGGTTCTTACCTGGGCGCGGTCTGGGCGATGGCACAGCCGGTGGTAACCGTGGCGATGTATTACATCGTCTTCGACAAGATCATGGGAAATACCAGCACACCCCTGCGGGAGGGCGTGGAAGTGCCTTTTGTACTTTTCCTGACAGCGGGACTGGTGCCTTGGTTCTACTTCAGTGAGGCACTGAACAACGGCACCAATGCACTCTTAGAGTACAACTATCTGGTGAAAAAAGTAGTATTTAAGATCAGCATCCTGCCGATCATCAAGATTATTGCGGCTACTTTTATCCATGTATTTTTCGTGTGTCTCCTGTTGATCGTAGCGGCTATTTACGGCTATTACCCCACAATCTACACTATACAGATCATTTATTACAGTTTTTGCCTGTTTATATTTGTGCTGGCACTCAGCTACACCACGTGTGCGGTAGTGGTGTTTTTCCGGGATCTGTCCCAGATCATCAGCATCGGATTGCAGATCGGCATGTGGGCCACTCCGATCTTATGGAATCTGGACGCGCTGTCTCCGGAGTGGATCATGATCCTGAAGCTGAATCCGCTGGTCTATATCGTGAATGGCTACCGCAGTGCGATCTACGAGAAAGAATGGTTTTTCCGGGATTTCTTCTCCACGATGTATTTCTGGATCGTGACGGTGGTATTGTTCGGACTGGGTGCTGTGATCTTTAAGAGACTGAAAGTGCATTTCGCAGATGTGCTATAGTACGATGGATTGTTACAATTCCGAGAGCTCAAGGAACGGGGGACTGCATTACGGAACTGTTGTGGGGGAAACAGAAAGGGTGAAAGTAATTGAAGGGTGCTCTTGAAAAGTTAAGAAAAATATTGTTATGGAAGCCGGGCAGGGTACTGCTGGCAGTGGGCTGTTGCGGACTGCTGTTGTTAGCACTGATCCCACTGTTTCGACTGACGATTTATGCGGTTCCTTATTATGACGACTATAACTTTGGAAGATTTGCCAGAGCTGCCATAGAGCAGGAGCAGTCGAAATGGGCGGCAATCTCCGGTGCACTGGATTGTTCCAGAACCCAGTGGTATGCATGGCAGGGAACGTATTCTTCTATTTTTTTCATGACACTGATGCCGGCTGTCTGGGGAGAGCAGTATTATTTCTTAGGACCGGTGTTCATTCTGTTACTGCTTTTGGCGGGAAGCATGGTGTTTACCCACGTGATCCTGCGGAAAGTCTTCCGAATGGAGAAATGGAGCAGCCTGGCAATTCAGGCAGTGATCACCATAGCGGAATTTATGTTTATCTATTCCGCGCAGAGCGGCTTCTACTGGTATAACGGCGGGATCCACTATGTGGGAATGCATGGCTTCGGACTTTTGTTTTTGTCTGTGGCCATCTGCCTGGAGAGAGCAGAGGGCAGAACCGCGAAAGGTCTGTTATTCACTGCATCGGTTCTGCTTGCCATGATTACGGCGGGAAGCAATTTCGTCACGGCATTGCAGGGATTATTGTGTCTTCTGACCATCCTTCTGGTCAGCGTGGTAGTGGAACGGCGCAGGACGGGGCTGTGGCTGCTGCCGTCTACACTGGTGTATATCATAGGTTTCGGCCTGAATGTGGCGGCTCCGGGAAATTCCGTACGTGCCCGCAGTTATGTGGGCTGGGGTTACGGACCGCTGGAGTCCATCGGCAGATCATTTTTGGAAGCCGTGAAACACATTCCAGAATATACCGGACCGGTGGTTCTGATGGTGATGTTATTGTTGGTACCTATGATCTGGCAGGCAGTGAAAAGCACGGATTACCGTTTTCGTTATCCGGGGATCGTACTCGCCTTGTCCTTCTGTCTGTATGCGACCGGCTATACACCGAGCCTGTATTCCCTGGGACATGCGGGACTGTCCAGAACTCTGAATGCAGTAAAAATCACGTATTTCATGTTGTTGTTTTTAAATGAGATCTATTGGTGTGGCTGGTTGAAACAGATACTGGAAAAAAGGACGGATAAGTCTGCACAGAAGCTGTCTGCACGAAATGGGGCAGCGGTCTGGTGGTATTATGTGATCATCGGTGTGATGTGTCTTATGATGTTTAAGGTATCACCCAATCAGGCGGGTCACTATTCTTCCTACGGAGCCTATTATTATGTGCACACCGGGGAAGCTTATAATTTCCATCAGGAATATCTGGAGCGGGTGGCAATTCTGTCCGGACCGGAAAAAGATGTGCAGCTGCCGGCCTATCAGTTCCGCCCGTGGTTTTTGTGCATGGGAGAAATCTCCGAGGATGCGGACAATGAGGCCAACCGTTCTCTGGCCATGTGGTACCATAAAGACAGTGTAACACTGAAAGAAAAGGATTAAGACATTATGCAGGATAAGAGAAAACTGGCAATTGAAGTTGATAATGTCCAGAAAATCTATAAATTATATGATAAACCTTCGGACCGTCTGAAGGAAGCTTTTGGATTCGGTAAAAAGACCAAACATAAGCTCCACTATGCCCTGAAAGGCGTGAGTATGAAGATCTATCAGGGGGAAACCGTGGGAATCATCGGTACCAACGGTTCCGGTAAGTCCACCATCCTGAAGATCATCACCGGAGTATTGAATCCGACTTCCGGACGGGTGTTGGTCAACGGGCGTATCTCCGCTCTGCTGGAGCTGGGTGCCGGCTTCAATATGGAATACAACGGTATCGAGAATGTCTATCTGAATGGTACCATGATGGGATTTTCCGAAAAAGAGATTGAGGCAAAACTGCCGGAGATCTTAAGCTTTGCGGATATCGGAGATTATGTCTATCAGCCGGTAAAGACCTATTCCAGCGGTATGTTCGTCCGCCTGGCGTTTGCAGTGGCGATCAATATCGAGCCGGAGATCCTGATCGTAGATGAGGCTCTGAGCGTCGGTGATGTATTTTTCCAGGCAAAATGTTATCATAAATTCGAAGAATTCAAGAAAATGGGCAAGACGATCGTTTTCGTCAGTCACGATCTGAGCAGTATCAGTAAATATTGCGACCGCGTCTATCTGCTGAACCAGGGAAATATTCTGGGAGAAGGCAGCCCCAAGGCCATGATCGATACTTATAAACGGGTACTGGTGGGACAGTACGATGAATCCGAAAATGTCGGTGAGGAATCGGAGAATCTCTTAGATGATGAAGATCTGCAGAGAGCCGCTGCGAAAAAGGCGGATGGCGTAGCCAAAGATGCTGCTGAGGCTTCCGCGGAGGCGAAGGGACAGAATCCCAATGCCCTGGAATACGGTACAAAGCAGGCACAGATCGAAGAATTTTACATTACGGATGACAGGGGTGTGCCTACCAATGCCATCCTGAAGGGGACAATGTTTACCATCCATATGAAGGTCCGGTTTATGGATCCTATACCGGCACCGATTTTTGCATTTTCCGTGAAAAATGTCATCGGTGTGGAGATCACCGGTACCAATACCATGATCGAGAAGGCGTTCTTAGACAGTGTGGAACCAGGTGATGTGAAAAATGTGACTTTTACACAGAAGATGAATCTGCAGGGCGGAGAATATCTGCTGTCTCTGGGAGTGACGGGGTACAATCAGGATACCTTTGAGGTCTATCACAGACTGTATGATGCCCTGAATATTACAGTAGTATCCGATAAAAACACCGTAGGCTATTATGACATGGATTCCAACACGAAAGTGTGGGATGCGGAGGAGAAATAAAGAATGACAGAGACCATCGGCAAAGTAACACTGAATCTGGATAAGTATCCCGGAGAGGATTATTATTGTGACGGCAGTGTGGAAGACGAGATTCTGGAGATTGTAAAAAAATACAGTACCGTGGAATATGACCGGATCATCGCAGAGAGAAAAAGCTGGCCGATCCTGTATCATCTGTCGGCTCTGCGGGAAAATATCGTGGATTTTCTTCCGATCAAAAAGACGGACAAAGTGCTGGAAGTAGGCAGCGGCTGCGGAGCCATTACAGGAGCCCTGTCCCGGAAAGCCGGATCGGTGACCTGCGTGGATCTCTCAAAAAAGCGCAGTCTGATCAATGCGTACCGGCACAGTGAAAGTGAAAATGTGACGATCCACATAGGCAATTTTACGGATGTGGAACCGGATCTGCCCGCAGATTATGACTATATCTGCCTCATTGGTGTCTTCGAGTACGGCCAGGCTTACATAGGCGGCAGCACACCTTATGAAGATTTCCTGAAAATTCTGCAAAAGCATCTGGCACCGGGTGGACGAATCGTTATCGCTATTGAGAACAAATACGGACTGAAATATTTTGCGGGCTGCAAGGAAGATCACCTGGGAGACTGGTTTTCCGGAATCGAAAATTATCCGAACGGCGGCGTCGTGCGTACTTTTTCCCGGAAAAAACTGGAGAAGATCTTCGATGCCTGCGGTGTGGGAGAACGCAGTTTTTATTATCCGTATCCCGATTATAAATTCATGACCACGGTCTATTCGGATGCATATCTGCCGGGCCGGGGAGAACTGTCCAATAATCTGCGGAATTTCGACCGTGACAGAATGTTGTTATTCGATGAAAAAAGTGCTTTTGACGGAATCGTGGAAGAGGGGCTTTTTTCTGTATTTTCCAATTCTTATCTGGCAGTGATCGGCAAGCCTCTGGACCTGAAATATGTCAGATATTCCAACGACCGTGCGGAAAGCTTCCGCATCCGTACGGAGATCCTGCGGGATGACCGGGGGAATCGGATCGTGCGGAAATATCCGCTGACCGAAGAAGCCGAGGCGCATGTGCGCCATATGATGGAAGCGTATGAAAAATTAAAAGGACGTTATGCCGGAAGCCGGCTGGACGTTAATGTCTGTCATCCGGGAGAAGAGGACGGCATCCCTTATGCGGAATTTGAATTCGTATCGGGCAGACCGTTGTCGGAACTGATGGATGAATGTCTGGACAGACAGGATATCGAAGGATTCCACAGCCTGTTTGCGGAGTATCTGGAGAGGGTAGGATTCGGGGAAGAAGTTCCGGTAGCAGATTTTGACCTGATCTTTGCCAATATTCTGGTGGACGGGGATCACTGGACACTGATCGATTACGAGTGGACCTTTGACCGTGTCATAGATACGAAAGCACTGGCGTTCCGGGCAATTTACTGTTATGTTCTGGAGAATGAAAGACGCAATGCGTTGGAACTGGACCGGATCTTAGATCGTCTGGACATCACGGAAAATGAGGCAAGACAGTACAGAGAGCAGGAGCGGGAATTCCAGAAATATGTCACCGGACAGAAATTGTCCATGGGTGAGATCCGGAATCTCTTAGGCGGCGAAATCTATAAACCCACCGAATGGATCGGGCGTTTTCGCCAGTCGGAAGGAGAACTGCGGGTACAGATCTATGAAGACAAGGGACAGGGATTTTCCGAAGAAAATTCTTATTTTCCGGAAAATGTCTATGTTGCGGAAAAAGAGGCAGAGTTTACCGTGAAATTCGACGGTAACGTACATTATCTGCGGCTGGATCCGGCAATGTGTTCCTGCATCTGTAAGATTCGGGAACTGTCCATGAACGGACAGCCGGTTCCTCTGCAGGATAAGAAAGTGTTTACTACCAACGGAAAAATCCTGAAATCCGAAGAGGGAGCGGACCATCCCAGCGTGATATTTGCCACGGAGGATCCCAATATGACGATCCGGGCAGATGTGCTGAACCGGCAGGCGGAGAATACGTTGTCTGTGAAAATGGAGATCGTACAGATCCCTCAGGCAATGGCAAAAGATATGATGGGAGTGGAGAAGAAGGGAGCGGCAGCTTGGGTATTCGGACAGCGGTGAAGCAGGTGCTGATCGCACAGCAGGATAAAAAATACGAAAAAGAACTGGCGCAGCTTAAGGTCACCTATGAACAGTGGGCAGCGGAGCAGGACCGGGAAAGCGCGGAACCCCGGGAAATTGCGGGACTTGTAGAATTCGTCATTTTCCGACAGGCGGCGGGACGACTGGCAGATAATGCGACAGA
>ERZ1026998.402-NODE-402-length-15537-cov-5.287431_pt1 | contig 15537 bp, 13 predicted proteins | sample MGYA00519288_ERZ1026998 | MGnify/ENA primary metagenome ERZ1026998 (study PRJEB26926, sample SAMN06164454) | human gut metagenome | biome: ENVO:00009003; feature: ENVO:2100002; material: ENVO:00002003 | host: Homo sapiens | place: USA | collected 2012 ...
GCACAACGGCAGCCCGCTCTATTAGTGGAAATAGTAAAATTCGCGAAAGGACTATTGATTTTTGACGATGACTTTCTTAAAATATAGTTGTGGAAGTAACGACAGAGGCTTTTGGTGAAGCAATCCAACTTTATCTTGAGAAAGGAACGAAACAGTATGCGCAAAATTTGGAAGCAACTGGCTGCCGGCTCTCTGGCAGCACTGATGGTGTTGTCTTTTGGTGCCTGCAACGACAGTAGTGGTGACGGCGGCGGTGCGGATCGGGTGATCGAAGCACTTGAGGGAGAGAATCCGGTCAGCCTCGGCGGCCAGACCTTCAAGGTCGTGGATTTCTCGGGTTCCCGTTGGAACCGCGAGAACAACGGCACCCCTTACTATGACGCGTGGCAGCAGGTGCTCGACGAAGTGGAGTACCTCTACGACTGCAAAATCGAACTCGAGGTAGTTGCACCGGGCGAGCTGTTCAGCAAGCTTCAGCCGGAGATTATGGCAGGCGGCAAATATGCCGATATTGTCTGCACGACCCAGTGGGCCTACGGCCAGCTGATCGGTGCCGACCTGATGGCCAATCTCAATGATCTGCCCGTTAACTGGGACAATCCCTGGTGGAATCAGAACATTCGTGAGATGTCTACGGTTCAGGGCGAGACCTATGCGGCGAACGGCTCTTTCATTTTCGATGCCGCTCAGACTTGGCTGATGTACTATAATGAGAGCATCTGGAACGAGCTGCAGCTGCCGAATCCCTATGATCTGGTCAACAGCGGCAAATGGACGGTCGATAAGATGCGCGAATACTGCCGGATGGCCATGCGAGACAACGACGGCAGCGGTAAGGTTGATTCGAAGGACGACCGCTGGGGTGTCCTCGCCGCGGATGGCGACTTCTGTCGTGCACTGTTTATGGCGCTCGGCGGTCACTATTTCAACACCAATGAAGAGGGACGTGTCCAGCTCGCCTGCAACAACGAGCGCACCTACAATATTGTCGAAAAAATGGCCAATATGGTGCAGAAAGACGGCAGTGTCTGCAAACTGAAATTCGCAGATGAGGCGGAAAAAATGGCCTGCTTCTCGCAGGGCAATTCTCTGTTCTATTGCTATATGCCCGGTGCCGACGGCCTGAAGGATATGGAGGACAGCTGGGGCGTTATGCCGCTGCCAAAGTTCGATGAGTCGCAGGAGAAATATCTCAGCGGTGTTGACCACAACGCGACTGTCTGTGGCGTAACCAGCACGAACGAGGACAATTTTGAAGCGGTCGGCACGCTGCTGGAGGCGCTTGGACGTCATGCCGTGATCCTCGAGGACATTTACTGGCCGGATTATGAGGAAACCTATTGGCGTCATCCGGAGGATGGCGAAGTCGTGGCCAACCACGTGGCAAAGCGCGGCCAGTACGACATGGCGCTGATCATGCAGAACTGCAACCCGGCGTTCAGTTCCCCGATGAGCCTTGTCATGGGCTCGGTCTACGGCAGCAACACCGACTTCGCCTCTGCTGTGCAGGCATCGTCGGATGCAATTGCCACCATCATCAACGACTACTTCGATTATGAGGATGAGGCCACCGATTCGACCGCTCCGGACAATACCGAGGCCGCGGAATAAACCCATCTACTGCGAATCTTACGCATCTGGTTGAATCGTATGTTCCCTTCTCCGTGTCCGGCAGAGCTGGACACGGAGAAGGGTTGCTTTTTTGCTATTCAATAAAATTCATGAAAATGTCTTGACGTTTGAATAAAAAGGCATTAAAATGTACACGTGAACATATCCTTTTGACTGATCTATACCAGGCCTTTGGGATACGGTAGCAAACGCAGGCCACCATTTTTCAGTTAGCTGCGTTGCATATCGATATGCCGATCAATTTGAATAGGGGGATTGTAATGAAAGCATGGTGGAAACGGCTGTCCTGCGGACTGTTGGCAGCGCTGATGGCGCTGTCTTTTGCGGCCTGCAAAGGTGACAGTGGCGAAGGCGGCGGCTCCGAGGAGCGGGAACTGAAAATCTACGACGGCGAAGTGCCGGAGAAGATGAACGGTTATGAATTCAAGGTTGTGGATTTCTCCAGCAACCGTTGGAACCGTGAGAACAGCGGTACGCCTTACTATGACGCCTGGCATCAGGTGCTCGATGAGGTGGAAGGGCTTTACGACTGTAAAATCGTGCTCGAGACTGTCTCGATCGACGAGCTGTTCACGAAGATGCAGCCGGAGGTCATGGCCGGCGGCAAGTTTGCCGACCTGGTCTGCGCGACCCAGTGGGCCTATGGCCAGCTGATCGGCGCCAACCTGCTGCGTCCGCTGGATACGCTGGAGGACGTCAACTGGGACAACCCATGGTGGAACCAGAATATCCGCGAAATCTCGACCATCGGCCGAGGCACGATGGCGGCGAACGGTTCCTTCATCTTCGATGCCGCCGCAACCTATGTCATGTTCTATAATGAGGACATCTGGAATGAGCTGCAACTGCCGGATCCTTATGAGCTGGTCAACAGCGGCAAATGGACGATCGATAAAATGCGCGATTTCTGCAAACGTGCCATGCGTGACAACGACGGCAGCGGCAAGGTCGATTCGAAGGATGACCGCTGGGGTCTGATTACCCCCAATGGTGACTTCAGCCGCGCATTGTTCTTTGCGCTGGGTGGTCACTTCTTTGAAAACAAGGATGGCACTGTCCAGCTCGCCTGCAAGAATGAAAAGACCTACAGTATTGTGGAAAAGATGACCACACTGATTTCACAGGATCAGTCGGTTTGCTCGGAAAAGTTTGTAAAGTTTGACGGCTGGGAGGATCTGGCCAACACCTTTATGCGTGGCAACGGCCTGTTCCTGTCCGCCACGCTGGATTCTCCGGTTCTGAAGGACATGGAGAGCAGCTGGGGCGCCATGCCGCTTCCGAAGTTTGATGAGGCACAGGAGGAATACCTCAGCGGCGTCGACCACAACTCGACCGTCTGCGGCGTGCCGAATACCAACGATAACGTCCACGAGGTCGGCGTTCTTCTCGAAGCGCTTGGCCGTCATGCGGTGATCCTCGAGGATATCTACTGGCCGGACTATGAGAATACCTTCTGGCGGCATCCGGAGGATTCCGCCATTGTCACCAACCACGTTGTCAAGAGCGGTCAGTATGACCTGGCAGTGCTGATGCAAAACTGCAATTCCGCCTTCAGCGCGCCGATGAGCTATGTCTTCAATTCGGCTTTTGGCGGCGCCAGCTTCGATTTTTCCTCCGTTATCGAGGCTTCGGAGGAAACCGTCAACACCATTATCGCGGAGTATTTTGAAGTAACCTCCGCAGAGTCGACAAATCCACCCGCAGCATAAGCATGCCCTTTCCGACCCGGCTATCTGTCTTCCACAGATGGCCGGGTCGCTTTTTGTCCAAAATGGATAAATCCGATTCGGATTCGACAGGGGAATTTTCCGAGAAATTTTCTGCCCTCCCTTGCACATTTTCCCAAAACTGTTTATAATAAACCTGTTGTCAAACTCTCGCGAAGTATAAGCTGAAAGGAGTATCCCTTATGAACTATTCCCATGAAGTGGAACAAATGTGCATAGTGAAAAAAGGCCCGAACCACGGCCCGGCTCCCATTCCGGAGGAGGGCAAATGGGTCAAATCCACCCAGATTTCCGATATCTCCGGCCTGTCTCACGGTGTGGGCTGGTGTGCGCCGCAGCAGGGCACCTGCAAGCTGACGCTGAATGTGAAAAACGGCATTGTGGAAGAGGCACTGGTGGAAACCATCGGCTGCTCCGGCATGACCCATTCCGCGGCGATGGCGGCAGAAATCCTGCCGGGTAAGACGCTGCTCGAGTGCCTGAATACCGACCTCGTCTGCGACGCGATCAATGTCGCGATGCGCGAGATCTTTAAGCAGCTGGCCTATGGTCGTTCCCAGTCCGCCTTCTCCGAGGACGGCCTGCCGATCGGCGCCGGACTGGAGGATCTCGGCAAGGGTCTGCGTTCGCAGGTCGGCACCATGTTCTCGACAAAGGCAAAGGGCGTCCGCTATCTGGAAATGGCAGAGGGCTATGTTATTAAGCTGGCGCTGGACGAAGAGGGCGAGGTCATCGGCTATCAGTTTGTCCGCCTTGGCAAAATGCTCGAGGATATTCGCCACGGCATGGCGCCCAACGAGGCCTATGAGAAAAATATCGGTCAGTATGGCCGCTTTGACGGGGCTGCCAAGTATATTGACCCCCGTGAAGAATAAGAGGAGGACAGACAAATGGCGAACGATGTAAAATTCGAAGGCAAAGAGAGAAGACTTGCCAAAATTGAGCAGTTCCTGTCGGATAACGGTCTGGGCTCCATGGAAGAAGCGAGAGACCTCTGCCTGTCCAAGGGCATTGATGTCGACGCGATTGTCAAGGGTGTGCAGCCGATTGCGTTTGAGAACGCCGTCTGGGCCTATACCCTCGGTGTGGCGCTCGCGCTGAAGCGCGGTGTCAAGGATGCGGCGGAGGCCTCTGCCGTCATCGGCGAGGGTCTCCAGGCGTTCTGCATTCCCGGCTCTGTCGCCGAGCAGCGCAAGGTCGGCCTTGGCCACGGCAACCTCGGCAAAATGCTGCTGAGTGAGGAGACCTCCTGCTTCGCCTTCCTTGCGGGCCACGAGTCCTTTGCCGCGGCTGAGGGCGCGATCGGCATTGCCCGCACCGCCAACAAGGTGCGCAAGCAGCCGCTTCGCGTAATCCTGAATGGCCTCGGCAAGGATGCGGCCTATATCATCAGCCGTATCAACGGCTTCACCTATGTGGAGACCGACTACGACTTCTATACCGGCGAGCTGAAGACCGTCCGCGAGAAAGCCTTCTCCGATGGAGAGCGCGCGCTGGTCAAGTGCTACGGCGCCAACGACGTCCTTGAGGGTGTGGCGATCATGCAGAAGGAGGGGGTCGAGGTTTCCATTACTGGTAACTCCACCAACCCGACCCGCTTCCAGCATCTCGTTGCCGGCACTTATAAGAAGTGGGCGATTGAGAACAACAAGAAGTATTTCTCGGTTGCTTCCGGCGGCGGCACAGGCCGCACGCTCCATCCCGACAACATGGCGGCGGGCCCGGCTTCCTATGGCCTGACCGACTCGATGGGCCGTATGCATGGCGACGCGCAGTTCGCGGGTTCGTCCTCCGTGCCGGCGCATGTCGAAATGATGGGCCTGATCGGCATGGGCAACAACCCGATGGTTGGCGCGACCGTCGCCTGCGCGGTTGCGGTTTCCGAGGCACAGAAATAAGCATGCTTTAATCAAACAGGGCATTGGATGTCTGCGACATCCAATGCCCTGTTTTTCATATGCGATACTGGCTCTTCCCAGATCAGGATACCGTATTTTCTCATATCTCAGGAAACCAGCGACATCACCCACTGCACAGCCAGCCCAACGCCATAAATAACCGGCTGATGCGCTACATAGATCACCAGCGTATGCCGTCCCAGCCATGAGAGCCATCCCGCCCGCCGACGGTACATCCAGGCGGGAAAGCGTCCCTCTTTCGCCCAGTGGCCGACAAAGCTGCCGCCGAGAAAACAGAAAACCCAGGGGAGCAGCGGAAAATAATCCGCGGCGTCGCCGGGCGCTTTGCCGAGTCCGAGTGGATAGAGCCAGGTGTTGTCCACTACGTTTTGCGGAATATCCACTGTCCAGACTCCGGGAATGCCGAAAAAGCTGCCCTCGTCAAACCGCACATGCCAGCAGAGCGCCAACAGGATGGCACAAACCGCGAGTCCCACCACAGGTGGGATCTTCTCCAAAACCGGCCGCAGCAGCGCGAACAACAGAATCAGCACCGCCAGCAGATGCAGAATGCCGAACCAGATCATTTGGGAGGGCATGAACACCGCCATCACCAGCGACACGACCAGCGAAATCCCCAGCAGGATCAACCCTCGCCGCCAGTTACTATGGGACAGATAGCAGGAAATGCCGCAGATGAAGATAAACAAACCGGCGAAAAAGGGCTCCACCGGCGTAAAAAACATAAACAGCTCCCGTCCGACGGGAACATCCAGCAGCCAGCCAAGTGTATAGAACCCGTGGAACACCACCATCAGCAGAATATCCAGACCCCGGATCTCATCCAGAAAATGGATGCGGCCGCTTTTAACGGCCGCATCAGACGAATCGGTCAATACCTTGCTCAATTCCCTGTACCTCCCCGGAACCGCTTTTATTCCTCAAGTGCTTCTTCCGTCGGCTCGCCGCGATCTCGAGAGCCCTTTCGACCGCCGTCACGGATCACCTTGATATCCCGCAGCTGCACCGTCACCGGCGGCGAATCCGGGCTCTTATCCAGCCGCACCTTGAGCCGTCCGGTCAGCAGATTGACCTCCTGCACGACCCCGCGCCCCTCGCTCGTCGAAACAATCGCGCCCACGCGCGGTGTCATACGCAGCAGCTCTTCGTAGGCATCCTGCTCATATTTGAGACAGCACATCAGTCGTCCGCAGGAACCCGAAATTTTCGTCGGATTGAGCGAAAGTCCCTGCTCCTTCGCCATCTTAATAGAGACCGGCTGGAAGTCCCCGAGAAACTGTGCACAGCAGAAGGGACGGCCGCAGATACCGAGCCCGCCCAGCATTTTTGCCTCGTCTCTCACGCCAATCTGCCGCAGCTCGATCCGGATGCGGAAAACCGAGGCCAGATCCTTGACCAGCTCCCGAAAATCCACACGGCCGTCAGCTGTAAAATAAAACAGCAGCTTGGAATTGTCGAACGCATATTCCGCGTCGACCAGCTTCATATCCAGTTTATGGGCAGCAATCCGCTCCTGACAAAGGGCGAACGCTTTCTCCCGCCGCTTTTCATTGTCGGCGATCCGCTTGAGATCCTCCGGCGTCGCCGCGCGCACAATCGGCTTCAGCGGTTTAGACAAGCTCTCAGCATCCACCTCCCGGTTTTCAATCGACACCTCGCCGCATTCCAGGCCACGGGAAGTCTCCACTACCACGCGGTCTCCCTTTTGAAAAGAATGGCCGACAGGATCAAAATAATAGGTCTTGCCGACATTTTTAAAACGAACTCCAATGATTTCGGACATATAGAAAAAACCATGCCTTTCCGCGCGGTCCACTCGTAGTGAGCGATACCGCTCTTTTGACTGCCTGTATTTTTATACCCGGCCTGCTGCGCCGCGAAGCCGCGCACACAACAGGCTGAGAAACAGCGTGTGATTGATATTGCGGAGACGGGCGCGCTGCAACTCCTCCACTGCGGTCAACAGCGCCATCAACTGGGTGCCGCCCAACGCCCGCGCGAGCTGCGCCGCCGCTTCCGGGGAAGCCGACAGCCGACTATCACTGCCGCTCCGGATCGCCAGCGCATCCCGGACAATCAGCAGCAATGCGGCGAGCGCGCTGTCCGCAAGCGGTTTATCCTTTTCGAGGACCCCCGTCAACTGCATCAGCGTCCATTCGTCCGGCGCTGTCAGCGCAGCAGCCATCTGCTGCGACAACTGACGCGCCTTCTGAAATCCGTCATCCTGCATCGCCGCCATTACCTGGCCGATCCGGCCACCAAACAGGGCAAGCCCCTGTCGAAGCGTTTCCTCCTCCGCATCAGGAAGGTTCGCCCGTAAGACCGGCAGCGCTTCTTCCTCCGATACACCGGCGAGCGACACGCAAAGCGAACGCGACTGAATCGTTGAGAGCATCTGCGCGCGGTTTTCACAGGTCAGAATAAACACCAGATGCTGCGGCGGTTCCTCGAGGATTTTCAACAGCGCATTCTGCGCCTGTTCCGTCATGGCGTTGGCACCTGCCAGAATCATCACCCGGCGCACTGCCTCATTCGGCAGCACGTAGGCCGTCTCCCTCAGCTCCCGCACAGTATCAATATGAAAGGATCGCGCCGCACCGTCGCCGCCGGTTTCAAAAATATCGGGATGACTGCCGTGCGCCGCCTTTTGACAGGCAGCACAGACACCACAGGGCTTTTCCGTCCCTTCGGCAGTACAAACAGCGGCAGCCGCAAGCAAACGTGCCAGCGTTCGACGGCCGCTTCCCGGCAAGCCTTCGATCAACAGCGCGTGCGGAAATCGTCCGCTGTCGACACAACCGGCCAGCAACCGTCTGGCCTCCGGATTACCGACAAAATTTGCAAATCGCATAATGGGTTTTATCCTTTTCGTGCAGCACCTGACAGGAAGTGTCAGACCTTTTCATACCGCTCGACATCCACGACAAACAGCGTCGCGCCGCCGACCGTGACCTCCACAGGGAAGGAGGAGTAGGAGGAAGCGCCGTAAGCGGTGCTGGGCACCATCTGCGTGCGCTTCTTGGAATGACGCTCGACAATCGAGATCACCTCATCCACCCGGCTCTCGTCTGTACCGACCAGAAACGTTGTGTTGCCGGCCATCAGGAACCCGCCGGTCGTGGCGAGCTTGGTGACCGAGAACCCCGCCTTGGTCAATGCCCCGGAGACCGTGCTGGCATCGTCTTTGTTCACGATAGCGATGATGAGTTTCATGCTGCTTCCTCCTTCTATTCTGAACCAGACGGCGAGCGCCGCCGTCTCTTACTTAGTAGTATACTGTATTTTCAGCGCAGTTACAAGTTTTTTGCGGCAATATCTTTGTCGCTTTCCGTCTTTTTTATTGCATATGATGGAAAAAAGCGACTGTTCTGCCATTCCTCAGGTGTCTTTTGCACATAAAAGATCCTCCGGGAAGGGAGTCCCGGAGGATCTAACGAATCTGTCTGAATCGTCGTTCAGGCAATGGTAATTGTGACCGAGGCGCGAACATCTTCGGAGGACGCCGCAAACATCAGCTCAAACTCACCCGGCTCGACCACCCACTCCATCCGCTTGTTGAGCAGGCGGAAGCTGTCAAAGTTCAGTGTCAGCGTCACCCGGCGGCTCTCACCCGGCGCCAATGTGATGCGCTGGAAGCCCTGCAGCAGCTTATCCGGCGTCACAACGGATGAGCAGATATCCCGCACATAGAGCTGAACAATTTCGTCTGCGGCGCGGTCGCCGGTGTTGGTAACCGTCACCGATGCTGTGTACCCGTAGGGATCCTCCCCTGTCTTTTCAACCTGCATATCGCGGTAATCAAAGGTCGTATAGGACAGACCGAAGCCGAACGGGAAGCGCGCGCGGATGTCTCCTTCGAGGTAGTGGGCGCTGCCGCCGGGCAAACGGCTGTAATAGCACGGGAGATGGCCGACGCTCTTCGGGAAAGAGATCGGCAGCTTGCCGGAGGGACTGATGTCGCCGAACAACACATCGGTGATGGCGCGCGCACCGAGCTCTCCGCCGAACCAGGCTGCCAGAATACCGTCGACCTGCTCCGTCTCATCGGTCAGATCCACCGGCTTACCATTTTCCAACACGAGGATCGTCGGCTTGCCGACCGCCGCAACCCGGCGGATCAACTCCTGCTGCCTGCCGTACAGCCGGAGATCGCAGCGATCCATACCCTCGCCGCTCGTAATCTTGTCGTCGCCACAGACCAGCACCACCGCGTCGCACTGCTCCGCGAGTGCCACCGCCCCGTCGATATCCTCGCCGTGGCTGTCCAGGCTGAGAGTCACGTGATGACCGGAGTCGTCGCAGACAAACTCCACCTCCAGCATATGCTCCGCCCCGTCCACAAAAGTGAACGGGCACTGAGGCAAGTGCTGCTTGTGATCGCCGAAGCTGTCGATGACCACTTCGCCGTCGATTTTGACCCGAACGCTGTCGCGGGAGGAAAGAACCAGACGGCCGTCAAAGCGATCCTGCGCCGTAAAATCATGGGTGTTGATCCGCAGACGGGCGGTCATGCGGATGGAATAGCCCTTGAACAGCAGATCCTTATGCGGCTTGGCGAGGATCCAGTTGAAGTTGATCTGGCCAAAGGTATCCGACCCGACCGGTTCGCCGCTAAAATCCCCATTGTTATAATAGGTTAGTGTTACACCGTCCGTATACCACCCCTTCGGCACAAGATCGATATCCCGCTCGGTAATGCCGCAGCCGGTGTGCTGGCGTACCACTGTCTCCGCACCCACACGCTTCCGCACCTCCTCCAACAGCGACGGCACCTCATAGCCATAGGGCACGGAGGAATAGCTACCGATACGCTGCTGCGCCGAGCTCGGCCCGATCAGCGCAATGGAGGGCAGGTTTTTGGACAGCGGCAGCACATTGTTTTTGTTTTGCAGCAGCACAATGGACTCCTGCGCCACGCGGTAGGCGGTTTCGAGATGCTTCGGGCAGCGAATCACCTCACGATAATGCGTCTCGTCGGTATAGGGGTGCTCGAAGAGCCCCAGCTCAAACTTTACCCGCAGCACACGGGAAACGGCATCGTCGATCACCGACTCCGCAATGCGTCCTTCCCGCACCAGCTCGAGTAAATCACCTTGCCACTCCGTGTTCGGGAAGTCAAATCCCTGTACATCCAGTCCGCCATTGACCGCCAGCTCAATGCTCTCCTTGTTGCTGCCGGTCATATGATGGCTGTGGCTGAGGCGGCTGACCGCGCCGAAATCCGCCCGGACATAGCCGCGCATGCCGTAGCGCTCCTTCAGCACCTCGCGCAGATAGTGCTCGGAACAGATAACCGCCTCGCCGTCGATGCAGTTGTAGGAGGCCATCGCGTTATAGGCTCCCGCCTTTTTGATGCCTGCCTCAAAGACCGGCAGATAGGCGGATTCGATTTCGCGGATACCGACACGGGCGGGCGAGCAGTTGGTACCGCCCTCCGGCACGCCGTGTACACAATAGTGCTTCGGCTCACAGACGATGGCATCCGGTCGGCTGATGTCCTCCCCCTGTTCCCCGGTCACGATGGCATAGGCCATTTGGGAGGACAGATACGTGTCCTCGCCGAAAGTCTCCTCGACGCGCCCCCAGCGGGGCTCCCGTGCCAGATCCAGGTTCGGCGCGAGAATCTCCTGAATCCCGATGGCACGGGTCTCGGCCGCGGCATCGCGGCCGACCTCCCGGGTCAGCTCCGGATCAAAGGTCGCCCCCATCGCAATCGGCATCGGAAATACCGTCGCGCTGGGATAGGACACACCGTGCAGCGCCTCGCCGGTAAAGATGCAGGGGATGCCGAGACGGGTCTTTTCCACCAGATACCGCTGCAGCTTGTTAAGTACAACGGGCACGGAATACACATCGTGGACAAAACCCATGCCGCGATCACCAAACGCGGCTTCCACCTTGTCCCAATGAAAATCCGCATGCTCGTCGACCGAGCAGAAATGCGCCTCGTGCACCCTCGTCGCCAACTCCACTCCACGGATCATATCCATCTGGGCGACCTTTTCTTCAAGTGTCATGCGGGAGAGCAGGTCCGCCACCCGTTCGGCAACGGGCAGCGACGGATTTTGATAAGGGTTCATAGGGATTCCTCCTGTCTCAAAGTTGGGGGTATATTTTCGTTTCATTCGTTCTCGTGAACGTTTCTGTCGTCAGCATACCAGCTTTTTTTGCTTTCGTCAAGAGATATGCGCCTGTTCAGAATACATTCAGCAGAAGCGCACAAAAGGAGCGCTTTTCTTTGCACATAAAGACAGCCGGGAACAAACTCCCGGCTGTTCTGCTTATCCGTCTTATCCGTTAAATAATCGGCCGACGATGTCCAAACAGGCGGTCGGCCGCGCCGCTGCGTTGCAGCAGCGCGAAGAACAGGAGACCTCCGCCTGTACACACGGCAAGCTGGCCAATGCCGACCTCCAGAGCACAGATACCATAGATCGGCCAGGTGAAATCAAAATAGGCCATTGCGAGCTCCAAACCCACCACCACGGCATTGATCAATACCGGGGGAATCGTCGACAGCACCGGCAGTCCCTTCAGCCGGACATTCCGCCAGCAGTAGGTCAGGACGGCCGCCAAAAATGTCGCAGCCGGGCCGAACAGCAGATCCCACATCCCCGCCGGATTGGCTCCCATCGAAAGCCCATACAGGTTGGAGACCACACAGCCGACCGCCAGCCCCGGCAGCGCTGCCGGCGTGAACACCGGCAAAACCGTCAATATCTCCGACAAACGAAACTGTATCGGGCCATAGCTCAGCGCCGGAAATCCCACGCAAAGCACCGTGTACATCGCCGCAATCAACCCGGCCTGCGCCAATTGATGCAGCCTTTTCGTCTTTTCCATAGACAATCCTCCATAGTTTTGTTTTTGGTCAGGATGGTTTCGAACTGACCGGCGGCAAAGCCGCCACGGTTGACTATACCGCGTTTGTCGGTATTTGTCAAGCTGAAATCCAAAAACCTACCCCCTCCTCCTATGACTTTTGATACAGAAACGCGCGCCCTCGTTTTCCAATCCGTTGAATTGCGCCAATTTTATACAAAAACCCAATACTTCTTCCCAATGTCCGTCCCTTTTGTCCCAGCAGACGCCCCGCCTCCGTTGTCGTAAACGGTTCCGGCAGTCCGGCCGGCAGCAGTGCGGCGAAGTCCGTCGGTGTCCGCAGCAGCAGGCTCTCTCCCATAGCCACCGGCAAACGCTCGGCACGGTGAGAGCCACGTTTGCCGCCATCGCCCCAGCCGTCCTTCATCCGGTATTCCTCCACATCCACCATCACGAGCTGAATCGAAAGCGCCGGATGTGGGATATGTTCCGCAATCCAGAAGAGCTCGGGCAGAGCGTCCGAAAAACTCCCCCTCTTCGGAGAACGGCGCGGCTTCGTCGCCTCTCCGCTCTCGGGATCAATCCAGATCAATTGCTTCTCCCGTGTCAGAGGATAGACGATCGTGACCGGATACTTCGGCAAAAAGGCAGCAAGCTTTCGTCCCATATGGCTGAAGTTGCCGGTCTGGATTTCGGTCACCCGTTCGCCGTCAAAGCAATCCGCCACAAAGCCGTCGAGCGGTATTTCATGACAGCGGTCATCCGGCTGCACCCAGTATTTCAGTACAGCATGCAGGCTTCGCTCCGCGAGCGTACCGATACCGGCACGCTGCTGCAACTGCACAAGCCCTGCACGTTTTGCCTCTTCAAAATCCATCATACGGCACCTCTCTCCATGGACATCGGACAGCCTCGCCTCATATGCTGGAAAAACGGGCTTTTTCGTCTCTGGCATATGTGGGAGGCATATATGAAGCGATCATATCAACATACTCGCCGCGCCTGCTATATCGGCTATATCTCACAGGCCGCGGTCAACAATCTCGCACCCATCCTGTTTGTAGTGTTTCAACGGCAGTTCGGTCTTTCTTATGAGCACATCAGCTGGCTGATTCTTCTCAACTTCGGCACACAACTCGCCGTCGACATGCTGTCGGTCCGATTTCTCGACCGGATCGGCTATCGCGCCGCCGCGATCCTGTCACATGCGCTGGCCGCTGCCGGCCTGCTGATGCTCGGCCTGCTGCCTCTTTTGGTTTCCTCCCCCTTTTGGGGGCTGGTGCCCGCCGTCGTGCTCTATGCGTTGGGTGGCGGCATGATCGAGGTGCTGGTCAGCCCACTCGTGGAAGCGTTACCGGGCAACCGTAAGGCAGCGGATATGAGCCTGCTCCACTCCTTCTATTGCTGGGGACAGGTGGCGGTGGTGCTGGCCAGCACCCTGCTGGTGCGGCTGATCGGCGAGGAACGGTGGTTCCTGTTGCCGATCCTCTGGGCGCTTGTCCCGCTCGGCAATCTGCTGTTCTTCCGCAAAGTGCCCCTGCCCGCTCTCAACGGAGAAGAGGCGGGCCCTTCGCTCCGACAACTGTTTTCCTCCCGTTTCTTTCTGCTGGCACTGCTGCTCATGACCTGTGCCGGGGCAGCGGAAATCACCATGTCCCAGTGGTCCTCTCTGTTTGCGGAGCGGGCGCTCGGCATTGACAAGGTGATGGGGGATCTACTGGGGCCCTGCCTGTTCGCACTGCTGATGGGCATTGGCCGGACAGTCTTTGGCCTCTGGGGTAACCGCCTGCCGCTGCAAAAGCTGCTGTTGGGCAGCGCCCTGTTTTGCGCCGCCTGTTATGCCGTCACGGCCTTTGTCCCCTCTCCAACGCTGTCTCTGCTTGGCTGCGCTTTCTGCGGCCTGTCGGTAAGCCTGATGTGGCCGGGACTTTACAGCTATTCCGCCGCGCGTTTTCCGGCGGGCGGAACCACCATGTTTGGGATGCTCGCGCTTTTCGGCGATATCGGCTGCTCGCTCGGGCCGTGGCTCGCCGGAATGGTTTCGGAGCTGGCGCAAAACGGCAATCTGTCCGCCTTCGCGGCGACCAACGGATTGACGCCGGAGCAGGCCGGACTCAAAGCCGGTATGGCGGCGGTTCTTCTCTTTCCGCTTACAATGGCAGCCGGGCTGCTAGTCTCTCTTTGCCGCTCGCGCAGACGGCGATGCTCTGAGTATAGCCGATAGTCCGGATTTTTGCAATCGGTTCCGCCGAAAAACAAGGCCTGCTGTTCATCTGGACAGCAGGCCTTGTAGATATTGCTATTTCTCCCTGCAAAACAGGCTGATAATACTGTAATAGAGGGGAATTGTCAAAAGAACCACCCAGCCCGGATGCCAGAGATCCGCGAAAAAGCCGAGCAGAAAGAAGACCAGAAGTGCCAACACCGGATAGGCGAATATCTGCGGCTTGCGTCTTTGGATGGCAGCAATCAACGTGTAATAAAGCGGGATAGTCAGCAGCGTCAGCCACGACCAAGCCCAGCCATTCGCAAAGATGCCAAACAAAAACATGCCGAGCAGTGCGAGAACCGGATAGGGAAACGCATATAGACTATGCCGCCTTGCAGCGGCAATACTGCCGCTATAAAGCGGAATCGCAAAAAAGAGCAGCCAGCCGGGATGCCAGGCGCCGGTCAAAATCCCCAGCAGCAGATAGCCGCTGACAGTCAACAGCACAATGGGGAAATCCCGCCAGATTTTCCAGAACAACTCTTTTCGGTCGTATTCCCGACCGTTGACCGTCACCTGTGTACCGCGGACATGTATCTGTTCTTCGCCGTCCGTCACATGAATACCATCCAGACCAACATGCACCTCCTCAATCCCATCTCTGACGTGAATGCCGCTCAGGCCGATATGCACCTCTTCATCTCCATCGTGGACATGGATCCCGTTCAGACCGACGGAGACCTTCTTCTTTTGCGGCGGCTCTGCTTCCGGTTGAGCGGACTCCTCCTTTGCCGTCGACTGTTCGGGTTCCGGACGGGGAATCTCGTCCTCGGTATAGAGCAGCTGATTCAGGGATATATTATACAGCCGCGCAAGCAGAATCAGGTTGTCGGTGTCCGGCGAAGCCTCGGCCCGCTCCCATTTGCTGACAGCCTGACGGCTGAGCCCCAACTTTTCCGCAAGCTCCTCCTGTGAATAGCCATGCTCCTTCCGCAGCTGCACCAGCCGGTTGGCGATTTCTATATTCATACGGGTACTCCCTCCTTCTATATCGACGGAACAGCGCCCGTCTTTCCTCCAAAGTGTAGCAGATTTCCCTTATCCGACACCAGACATTCTGGGTTTCATCCCCCGTTTTCGCCGCAACCAGCGGTTGCCATGTCTCAAAATTTTAGGGGGTATATTTTTGCACAATAAGCATATGTCGTATAATACTTAAATTATATAC
>ERZ1026998.406-NODE-406-length-15455-cov-3.832857_pt1 | contig 15455 bp, 17 predicted proteins | sample MGYA00519288_ERZ1026998 | MGnify/ENA primary metagenome ERZ1026998 (study PRJEB26926, sample SAMN06164454) | human gut metagenome | biome: ENVO:00009003; feature: ENVO:2100002; material: ENVO:00002003 | host: Homo sapiens | place: USA | collected 2012 ...
TTCTAGCTTCGTCGGCAGCGTCAGATGTGTATAAGAGACAGTCTTTCTACAATTCCGCTAAACGTCCGGCTCGATTATTGACAAATTTTACAAAATACCCTATACTTATAATTGGAAAATCCATAACAATTCTTTTGAAATCAGGTGAGTCCAATGGCTTATGGAGACTCTGAGCCGGGGCATTTTCCGCGCAAACGGGATGTCGAAAATGACGTATTATAAGGGGTGAGGCGATTTGTCAAAGTGTTCGTTATCGAAAAAGGGCAAAATACGCCTGTGCTTTGTACTGATAGTCGTCGTTTTATTCATGGGTCTGTTTCTGCTATGCAATGGGAAATGGATATTTTTCCGCCCGGTTCGGGCCAGTGAGGTGACGGCTGTCAGCATCAATATACGCGATTTATCGGTATACGAAGCGTTTCCAAACGATATCACGGTGGAGATTTCCGATCCGGCCTCCATACAGAAGATAGCGGAAACGGAAGCGGTTGCGCGAAAATGGCACAGAGACCATTTTTCACTCGCCTTGGCGCCGTGGCACATTGAATATACCTGGCAATTGACGGATGGAAGCGAAAAGAAACGCGTATACAGAGGGCAGAAGGCGGCGAAGGAATTGAAAGCCGCATTTGCCGATGTTCCGGAAATCGCTGCACTGATAGAGGAGATAGAAACAGGCATTTCAGAATAGTTTTGAAACCGAAACTGCCCGATGTAAGGTTATACATCGGGCAGTTTTGTTATTGCACGTGATCTTCTTTACAGTCGATGTCGCCGCCGTCGGCCGGGTCACCCGTCGGTTCGTCCATAGAGCCATCGGCACAGTCCGCGTCGGCTGGCCATTCCTCGTAGACCTCGTTCATGATGCCGCAACCGAGGCGGAACCCGCAGCCGAAGAGGGATTTGAGCTCCATATTCACAAGCTCGGTTTGGAGGTTTTCGAGCTCCTGCCATTTTTCCCGTTCCTCCGCGGTGAGCCCGTCCGCCCATTCCCGCTTCTTCTCCGAAAGGCGGCGGTTGAGCTCCCAGTAGGCGTCGTCGCGCTCGATGTGCTCCATCGGGTAGAGATCACCATCGTACAGCATATCGATCAGCCGGCTCATAGCGCGCATCCCCCTTCTGTGTGAGTGGGATTCCAAATGGTGAAGTTCGTCATATGGTGTCGTCCTTTCGATCATTTTCCCTGCCGCCCGCCGGGTGCGCGGGTTATGCTGCCTCCCTGTATAAAAAGATCATACTGTTAACACGATGACTCGTATTTTCAAAGGCGAAAGGGAGCTTCCACTATTCTAATTTTTTCAGATAAAAAAATCAATATGTTTTCAAAAAAAGGCTGTGAGAAATCGTTTTGGGAAAGTGCCTGTGGCTGTGTCGCGTGTGTGGAAACCCGGAAATGTGAATGTTTGTGTATAGGTTTCACTGAAAAGAAGGGCTTGGCCGCTGTTCGGAAACGCGAAGAGAATGTGGCCTCTGCCGTGTTCCCTGTTGTACTTTTTACGTTTTCTCAAGAGGCCAGCCGGTGTGGACCTCTTCCATGAGACCGCAGCCGAGGCGAAACCCACAGCGGAACATCGACTGTAGCTCCATGCTTCTGAGATCGGTTTCGAGGTTATCCAGCTCCTGCCACGCGCGAAACTGCTCTTCGTCGAGGCCGTCCGCGAAGGCCTGTTGTTTCTCCGCGATGGTACGGCTGAGCGCCCAGTAGGCCGCGTCGCGCCTGGCGCGCTCCAACGGATAGAGCTCGCCGTCGTAGAGCATGTCCAGCAGAGACTTCATGCCGAACGCCTCCGCTTCGTATGGTATAATCTGTTGTTTCTCAAAAACCATGTCATATCGTATCGTTCCTTTCGTAGACGAATCCCAATCGCTTGCAGGCGACAGCGGGGATATGATAGACTGGCTCTATCCCTTCTGTCCCTCGGGCGGGTGGGGTGGTGAGGAATCGGCTTTTCCTTTGACGAGTGGAGCCGGTTCCTCTGCTTTTTCGGGTCAGCCGTTCCCGCCGCCTTTTGTGCGCGGTGTCCGGGGGAGGGGGGGCGGCCTTCCGTTTTGGAACATTTGCTCACCTCCTGACCACAGGTAACACAATTATATTAACAGGAAATATCCAAAATAGTCAATATATAGGTGGGGAAGCGGCTGTGAGAAATTGTTTCGGGAAAGTGCGCGTGTCTGTGTTGCGTGTGTGGAAACCCGGAAATGTGAACGGTTGCGCATAACAATCACGTCCGGGGGAGCGGCGTTCGCCGCAATTACATTGGCTTTAGATTCTGATTGAGTCTGTCCACCATCCAGGTCATTCGCCTTTCCCGTCCGGCATCCGTCTTTGCCTCAAAATAGGCGCGCGTGTAGGTTTTCTTTACGGATAAGGACATGGCTCTGAAATTTGTGCAGGCGGGCTCATATCCTTCCAGCACCGAGAGTACATACGCGATTTGTTCTTCTGTAACGGCCGCGGAATTTTTGACGTACCACTGACCGTTTTTTTGCGCTTCCTCTATTTTCTTTCTGCCGAAATCGGTCATCAGTCCCCGTTCTTCCAGGCTTTTTGCCAACGCCCGGTTTTTCTCCGACCACTTGCTTTTCTCCCTGCGCATGGAAAAATATTTCCGATAGGTTTTCTCGTCAATGCTTTGCATCTGTCCGTCGATCCATCCAAAGGCGGCTTTGATTGTTTTCGGCCCGCCGGCTTTGCCAAATAGAAGCCAGACGCCGGCAGTTGACAGGCAATGCTCATAAAGCCACTTTCTGAACGCTTCTCTATCGGTGAATTTCAGGATATCGCTCATGATGCGCTCCTTCCTTTGTTTGTATCCAAAGTACACAGCTTTCGATTGGCCGTTTTGATTATAGCACGATCCGGTTTGGGCTGTCAAAAGGCGCGGGGAAGGGAACAGCCTCTCCGCGGACTTTCATATGAAAACAGGCTTCCCCAAACGGGGAAGCCTGTCCTGCATGTTTTGTTCAGGCGAGCAGCGCCTTGTCGTCGGCCAGCTCCTTGCCGCTGAGGGCGGCAAATTTGTCGAGCAACGCCTCGACGGTCAACTGCTTTTTTTCCTCGCCACGGACGTCGAGAATAATCTCGCCGTTGTTCATCATAATCAGCCGGTTGCCGTGCTGGATGGCGTCCTTCATGTTGTGGGTCACCATCATGGTGGTGAGGTGTCCCTCCTCGACAAACTTGTCGCTGAGCGCCAACACATTCGCCGCCGTCTTGGGATCGAGCGCTGCCGTGTGCTCATCGAGCAGCAGCAGCTTCGGGGTTTGCAGCGTCGCCATCAGCAGGGTCAGCGCCTGGCGCTGACCGCCGGAGAGCAGGCCGACCTTGCTGGTCATACGGTTTTCCAGCCCCAGATCCAGCGTTTTGAGCAGCTCGTAGTATTCGTCGTGCTCCTTCTTCGTGATGCCGATCTTGAGCGTGCGGGCAAGACCCCGGCGGGCCGCCAGGGCCAGGTTCTCGTCGATCTGCATCGTCGCGGCGGTGCCCATCATCGGATCCTGGAACACCCGGCCGAGCCATTTCGCCCGTTTGTGCTCCGGGAGGCGGGTGACATCCCGCCCATCGATCAGGATATTGCCGCGGTCGATGGCGTAGACACCGGCGACGCAGTTGAGCAGTGTCGACTTGCCCGCGCCGTTGCCGCCGATGACGGTCACAAAGTCGCCGTCCTCGAGCGTCAGGCTGACGTTGCGCAGCGCGATCTTCTCGTTGACCGTCCCGGCGTTGAAGGTTTTCCAGAGTCCCTTGACCTCCAGCATCCTATTCGGCCTCCTTCCGGGCGGATTTGACAAGCGTCATCAGATAGCTGCGCAGCATCGGCAGCGCGAACGCAATCGCGATGCTGATCGCGGTGAACAGCTTCAGATCGTTCGGATTGAGTCCGAGCTTCAGCACGAATGCGATGATGATGCGATAGAGAGTCGCGCCGATGATAATCGAGATCAGGCGGGCAAAGAACTTGCCCTTGCCGAAGAAGAGCTCGCCGATGATGACCGAGGCGAGACCGATCACGATTGCGCCGATGCCCATCTGCACATCGGAATAGAGCTGCTGCTGGGCGATCATGGCGCCCGAGAGCGCGACAAGGCCGTTGGACAGCACAAGCCCGGTGATAATCATGGTCTTGGTGTTGATGCCCTGCGCCCGGACCATATGCGGGTTGTTGCCGGTCGCGCGGATCGCGCTGCCGAGCTCGGTTCCGAAGAACCAGTAGAGGATACCGATCACGATGAGCACAATCACCGCCGTGACGAGAATGACCGCGAAGTTGCGGTTGAGCGATTCGTCCGACAGCAGATTCAGCTTCTGAACGCCGCTGAAGATGGTGTCGTATTCCCGCGGATTGATCGAGATATTGGCCTTGTCCATGATTCGCAGGTTGACCGAATAGAGCGCGATCATGGTCAGAATGCTCGAGAGCAGCGCCGGGATTTTGAACTGGGTATGCAGCAGGCCGGTCACGAGTCCCGCGAGCATACCGCCGCAAAACGCCGCGAGCAGCGCGACAAAGGGATTGCCGCCCCGCAGAATCCACTGCACCGCGATGGCGGCGCCGGTCGTGATGCTGCCCTCGACGGTCAGATCCGCGATATCGAGAATGCGATAGGTCAGATAGACGCCAAGCGCCATCACCGACCAGAGAAGCCCCTGGGCGACCGCGCCCGGGAGGGTTCCCAAAAGATCAAGCATAAAATCCATAAGAAAAGCCGTCCTGTACTGTATTATTGCGCCGCTTCGCTGTAGGTCTTGAGATAGCTCTGGAACTCCTCCGGGATCGTGATGCCGATCCGCTCGGCGGTCTCCTTGTTGATTTCATAGGCGAACTCGGTCTGCCACTCGATCGGCATTTCCTCGACCTTCGCCTCGCCCTTCAGAATCTTGACCGCCATCAGACCGGTCTGGTAGCCGAGCTTGTCGTAGTCGATACCGACCGTCGCGAGGCCGCCCTTGGTGACCATACCGGATTCGCCGACGATCGTCGGAATCTTCTTGCTGTTCGCGATCTCGGAGGCAATGCTCATCGCGGTCGCGAAGGTGTTGTCGGTCGGGACATAGATCGCGTCGCATTCGGAGCAGATCGCCTCAGTCGCCTGCTGAACCTCGTTGGCGTTGGAAACTGTCCGCTCGACATAGGACATGCCGGCCGCCTCGATGGCCTCCTTGGCCAGTCCCGCCTGGATGATCGAGTTGTTCTCGCTCGAGGTATAGAGCACACCGACCGTCTTCGCGTTCGGGACGAGCTTTTGCAGCATCGCGATCTGGTCCTTGATCGAAGCGAGGTCGCTGGTGCCGGAGATGTTAACACCGGGCTTCTCCTCGGATTTGACCAGCTCGCTGTAGTCGGTCACAGCGGTGCCGAGAATCGGGATGGTCGTCGTCTTGGAGGCGACGGATTCGACAGCCGGGGTCGCGATCGCGAGGACAAGATCCACCTTATCCGAGACAAAGCCGTCGCTGATCGTGCCGAGATTGGTCGAATCGCCCTGCGCGTTTTTGTAGTCGATTTTGACCGTCTCGCCGTCCTTATAGCCGTTCTCGGCGAGCGCGCGGATGAAGCCCTGGCGGGCGCCGTCCAGCGCCACATGGTCCATATACTGCACAATACCGACGGTCGGCACCTTCGTCCCGTCCTTCCCGGTGTCGCCGCCGTTGCAGCCGACACAGGAGAGGGTCAGCAGGCCACAGAGCGCCGCCGACAAAAGTTTTCCATGAAATTTCATAACGCTTCCTCCTCAAATCCGGCAATCTGCCGAATAGAATGCACAAATTATACCACCGCTGCATCGCTTTTGTCAAGAAAAATTTTATCCATTTAAAGCGACAAAACTCAGAGCGGTGTGCTGGTCTGAAAAGCGCACCGCTCTGCTCTTCTCAGGCCAGCGCACTGCGCTTCCAGGCGCCGAACCGGTAGAAGCCGAAGGCCAGCGCGGTCGAGAGCACCCAGCCGACCGGCCAGGAGAGCCAGATGCCCGCCGGGCCGAGCGCGGGAGTCAGCACATAGGCCAGCACTACCCGCAGGATCAGGTCGGTGAAGGTCGAGGCGGTGAAGCAGCGGACCGCGCCCGCACCGCGCAGCACCCCGTCGGTCAGCAGCTTCAACATGACGAAGGGATAAAACGGCGCGACAATCCGGAGAAATTCCAGCCCTGTCCCGAGCGCCGCGCCGCTCTCCTCCGGGAGGAACAGCCCGACCATGCTCCCGCCGAAGCCGAGATAAGCCGCCATGAAGGGCACGGCGACACAGAGCGCGAGCAGCAGTCCGGCGCGATAGCCCTTCGGCACCCGGTCGACCGCCCCGGCGCCGATGTTCTGTGCCGTATAGCTCGAGAGAGCGTTGGACATGGTGCTGAAGGAGGTGACGGCAAAGGTGTTGAGCTTGACAGCGGCGGAATAGCCCGCGCCGACCGAGGAGCCGAAGCTGTTGACCAGTCCCTGGATGAAGAGGTTGCCGACCGAGACGAAGCTCTGCTGGAGAATGCTCGGCACCGCGAGACGCAGGATCCGCGCGAGCATCTCCCGCGAGAACCAGCCCGTCCGCCCCTCGGTCGTCATGCCCCGCAGCCGCCGACGCAGCGTCGCCGCGGCCAGCAGCGCCGCGGCGCCCTGGGCGAGGAAGGTTGCCCAGGCCACTCCCGCGACCCCCATGTCGAAGACGGCGACAAAGAGGAGATCCAGCGCGACGTTGGCGGCCGACGAGCCGAGCAGAAAATAGAACGGCGTCCGGGAATCGCCGAGCGCGGTGAAGATGCCGGTGCTGATATTATAAAGGAAAAGAAACAGAAAGCCGAGGATGTAAATGCGGAGATAGGTGAAGGAGTCGTCAAAGATGTTGTCCGGCGTCTGGAGCAGCCGCAGCAGCGGCACACCGGCGAGCAGGCCGCCTGCCGTCAGCACCGCGCCGATCCCAAGGGAGGCGAGGAAGGCGGTGTTGACCGCGAGCTTCAGCTCGCGCAGCTGCCGCGCCCCGAAGAGCTGGGAAATCACAACCGAGCAGCCGACGCTGGTGCCGACCGCGACCGCCATGAACAGCATCGTGATCGGATAGGACGCGCCGACCGCGGCGAGCGCATCCTCGCCGATGAAGCGGCCCGCAATCACGCTGTCCGCGATGTTGTAGAGCTGCTGAAACACGATGCTGCCGAGCATCGGCAGCGTGAACCGCCAGAGCACCCGGCCCGGGCTGCCCGCCGTCATATCCGTTATCATGCCGTCATCCCCTTTTCTCTATCAGTATACACCCGATTTGCGGCACGGAAAATCCGCACACCGACGGGGTTTCCCGACCATGCGCGGATTTTTTTGTCGCATTTGTCGCGGGCGTCCGGCTCAGCGGAGGATGCCGCGATAGGTTTCACCGACCCGACGATAGCTCTCGAGGTTGCCGACGTCATAGCGCGCGCCGGGCATCTCCATCGCATAGACCGGGCTCTTTTCGCAGAGCCAGGCGATGAAGCTGCCGGGGGCGTCGACGCCGCAGCCGTCCGCAATCGCCTCTCGCACCCGCGCGGCGTCGGCACGGCTGTAGACATAGAAGGGGGGGACGCACCAGTGAGAGGCCGGCTCGGCGGGCTTCTCGGCCATCGCCGCGATCCGGTCGTTCTCCCCGAGGGTCAAAACGCCGCATTTTTTCAGCTTTTCCGCGTCCGGCTCGTAGTAGCGCATCACGCAGGAGGCACGCTTTTCCCGGGCATAGTCGACGAGGCGACAGAGCGAGAAGTCGAGCACATTGTCCCCGGCGATCACGAGCAGATCGTCGTCGAGGCCGAGCTGCCCGATCGCGAATACCACGTCCCGTACCGCGCCGAGCCGGGTCTCGTTGCTCTCGGTGCCGTCGTCCAGCACCGTCACCGGCAGCGGCTTTTTCGCCGCCCATTCCTCAAAGTGGCGAACATAGCGGTGGTTCGAGATGACGACATAGCGCGAGATCGCCTCGGAGGCGGCGATGTCGTCCAGCAGCCAGTCGAGAATCGGCTTCCCGCCGACCTCAAGCAGCGGCTTCGGAAAATTCTCGGTCAGCGGATATAGACGGGTCGCATAGCCCGCCGCGAGCACGACACAGATCATGGAGCGGCCATCCTTTCGGTTGTTGAAATGAGGGGTGGTTTTTCGGAATAAGGGGGCAGGTTTTGGCTCCACCGGTTCTTACAGTTGAACGCCGTCGGCGGAATGGCAGAAATGCACCGAGAAGCTCTCCCGGAGCGCGGGGAAGGCCGCGCAGTAGGCTTCCGTCACCTTTTCCCGGATCGACTCCTCAAAGGCGGGGTCAATCAGCGCCATGCAGCAGCCCTTGAACCCCGCGCCGGAGAACCGGCCGCCGTAGATGCCGTCGGTGCGCAGCATGATCTCGTAGAGCGTCTTGAGCTCCTGCGAGCCGGTCTCATACTGATAGATGCTGCTGTGGCCGCTCTCGAAGGAGAGGCGGCCGAAGGTCTCGATATCCCCGTTGCGCCAGGCCTCGGCGCCCTGCTCGACGCGCGCGAACTCGCTGTAGAAATGCGCGGCGCGGCGGCGCCAGTTCTCCGGCAGCCGGTCGCCGTACTGCTCATAGACCTCCCGCGGCACATCCCGCAGGCGGCTGTCCGCAAAGCGGCCATAGGGCAGCCCCGCAAAGCCCTTCAGCGCATAGGACGCGGCCTTCAGCTCGTCGACCCGCATGTTGAAGGCGGAGCCGACCAGCGTCCGTTCGACGCCGCTGAAAAAGATCGCGATTTCATAGGGCTTCATGGCGGGATTCTGTGGGATCAGCTCATAGCTGTCGTCCTTCGTGTCGAGGAAGAGGAGGTGATCTTTCTTCGAGAACACCTCGCAGCTCTGGTCGAGCTTGCCGCAGCTGACGCCGACATACTGGTTCTCCGACCAGAGCGCGGTTTCGATCATCTCCTGCGCGGTCAGCCGGATGCCGTTTGCGCGGCAGAGCGCCGAGAGGAAGGCGATGATGACCGCGGCGGAGGAGGACAGCCCGCCGACCGGCAGGCTCCCTTCGATGACGGCATAGAGTCCCCGGTGGAGGGTGTGGTGCTGCGCGAGCGCCAGCACCGCGCCGCGCAGATAATCCGCCCAGTCGTTCTGCTTCGGCGGGACATCCTTGATATGGAACTGGACGCGGCCCTCAAAATTCAGGCTGCACAGCTCGACGACGCCGTTGTCGGTCGGCGCGAAGACAACCTCAATGCCCTTGTCGATCGCGAAGCCGGAGACCAGCCCGAACTGGTGATCGGAATGGGCGCCGAGTGGGCAGACGCGATAGGGACAAAACGCGCGCTCCGCCTCCTGAACAGCCGGAAAGCGGCGCTCAAATTCCTGTAAAAGCGACATGGTGTTTCCTCCGTTTTTTACTCCCAGTTTTTGCAGACATCGATCCAGTCGCAGCCGGCGGCATACCGCTCCAGCTCCGGGATGGTCAGCCCGATGGCGCTGTTGCTGCTGCCGCAGGCGGGATAGACCGTCTCGAAGCGCCGCAGCGACACGTCGAGATAGACCGCGACCCCGTCCTTCACCGCGAAGGGGCAGACCCCGCCGACCGCGTGGCCGATCAGGCGCTCGACCTCCTCCGGGCTGAGCATCTTCGCCTTTTCGTGGAACTGTGCCTTGAATTTGGCGTTGTCGATCTTGGCGTCTCCCGCCGCGACGACCATCACGGCCTGCCCCGCGACGAGAAAGGTCAGGGATTTGGCGATATGCGCCGGGGCGCAGCCGAGCGCCTCCGCCGCGAGCTCCACCGTTGCCGAGGAAACCGGGAACTCCTGAATGCGGTCGGCGATGCCGAACGATTCGAAATAAGCCTTCACTGCTTCGATTGCCATACTGTCTCTCCTATCATGATAAAAGTATTTGCATTTTACCACAATTTCCCCGCGATTTCAACAGGTGCGCCGGAAAAGAGAGGGGAGGGGGGCGGAATTTTCCGGTGGAAACGCCGCCCGCAGAGCGGCAAAAGGAACGATCCCATATGACAAACCGTACCGTTTCGCCCAGGTGTGTACGGCTCCTGCAAAGGGGGCGGCCGACAGCCTGATTGAATGTTGGGAATGGTGCCTTACCATTGAGATTGGATGGCCGTCCCCTTTGTGGGGATAGTAAAGCCGGTCATGTCCACGCCCTCCAGCTGCAAGAGGGCGTTTTTCTTGTCTACGCCTCCGGCATATCCGGTCAGGCTGCCGCCGCTTCCTACTACCCGATGGCAGGGGACAATAATGGAAATTTCGTTGTGGCCTACGGCCCCGCCTACCGCCTGGGCCGACATTCGGGCGAGGCCCCGCCGGGCGGCGATTTGTTTTGTGATCCATCCATAGGTTGTCGTTTGTCCATAGGGAATCTGCCGCAGAATGTTCCAGACCTCCATCTGAAAGGCCGAACCGATCATGTGAACAGGCGGCATAAAATCCGGCTCCCGGCCCGTGAAATAGATATCCAGCCAGCGGCGCGCATCATCCAATGCCGGAAGGTTCCCCGCTTGATGTTCGGGATCCAGATGGTCGGCATAGTATTTCTCTCCGTCAAACCACAATCCGGTCAGTCCCTCGTGGTCGGCGGCAAGCAGGATGCCGCCCAGCGGAGAATCATAGTGTGTTGTGTACTGCATATTACCCCTCCAGATATTGATTGGAATCCGCCGGAGCGCCGCTGCGATCCGTCATGGTAGAATCCCCTCACGCCGTTCACTGGTTCCGGCTGACGCCCGGAACCGGTCGGCTGAGAGAACATGAAACTATGCCCGAGGCGGGGGCGTTACCCGCCTCGGGATTTCAGGGAAACAAATTATTTCCCTGAAACCCTTTCCTCAATATTGTATCATACATCCATCGTCTCCGGCAAGCGGTTGGGAGAAAGACCGGTCTGGGAGCGCGTGCGTATGCAGTCTATTGCGGTCGCTTCGCCGCCGCCAACCCATTTCGCACACTTTCCCAAACACATTTTTCACGAAGTTTTTCCGACACTATATTGATTTTCGAGTTCCGCTATGCTGATATATTCCTGGCACTCAACAAAAGGAGGTGAATACCCTGAGTTCCAAACCGGGAAGGCCGAAAAGCGCCAATCCCAAAGACGTTGACCTCAAGGTTCGCGTGGATTCCCAGACCAACGCGGCGCTGCTGGCGTACTGCGAAAAGACCGGGCTGACGCGCGCGGAGGTTCTGCGGAAGGGCTTGATGGAGCTGCTGGCCCGCGAAAAATAGAGGAACCGGCCCGTACTCGTCAAAGCAGAAGCCGATTCCTCACAGTCCCCAACCGCCCCGAAAGACGAAAGGACGTAAATATTATACCATGATCCATGGGAAACGGTATGTTTCCTTATTTCCCTAGGCGGGTAACGCCCCGCCTAGGGCATGGTTCAATGTTCTCTCAGCCGTCCGGTCCTGCGCCGCAGCGCAGGACCGGTGAACGGCGTGAGGTTATTATACCATACATCCATCGTCTTTGGCAAGCGGTTGGGAGAAAGACCGGTCTGGGAGAGCGTGCGTATGCAGTCTGTTGCGGTCTCTTCGCCGCCGCCAACACCTCTCGCACACTTTTCCAAATAGATTTTTCACAGCGATTTTCCGACACTATATTGACTCTTGTAGCCCGTATCCCTTATAATAATATTGGGTTACGGAAGGAGGCGAAGTAATGCCCGAAAAAAAGAAGATGGGCCGTCCGACAGACAATCCGAAACGGGATCCGATCCATGTGCGACTGGACGAGGAATGTCTGGAGCTGCTCGCCGTGTACTGTGCGCAGGAGCAGGTTCACCGAACCGAAGCCATTCGCCGGGGGATACGGAAGCTCCGGGACGACCTGAAAAAGTAGAGGAACCGGCCCGTACTCGTCAAAGCGGGAGCCGATTCCTCACAGTCCCCAACCGCCCCGAAAGACGAAAGGACGTAAATATTGTACCATACATCCGTCGTCTCTGGCAAGCGGTTGGGAGAAATTACCGAAAGGAACGATACCATATGACAAACCGCACAACGTCAATCGATGTTTCCCTGACAAAAGACGGAGGCCGGAGAAGCATTCTGGACAAGCTGTATTACGGCGAGCTGTACCCGATGGAGCACGCGGAATACGACGAGGCCTACCGGGAACTGAACCGCCTGATCTCGGAGAAGAAGCAGGCGTGGGAGAGTCGCCTCAGCGAGGAGGAGCTGCGGCAGTGGCAGGAGCTGGCCGATCTCGAGACGGATCATGTCTGCATGGAGCTGCGGTCGATGTTCCGCTGCGGGGTTCGTCTCGGCTATGGCCTGTTCGCCGAAATTGGCGATGGCTGGCCGTTCAGCAAAGCGTGAGCAAAACAGGGGATGCGACGGCCGCATCCCCTGTTTTTACTCTCCGTCGCCGTCCCGCGTGAGCACCAGCGCCTGACGGCCGAGCTCCTCGAAGCGCTGCTCGAACAGCCCTCGGGGATAGCCGACCCGTCCCCGGCTCTTGTAGGGATCGTTGCAGTAATAATAGTCGTCGTCATAGCCGACCAGCACAAGACAGTGCTCCTTCGCAATCCACTGGAAGGGCTCGCCGGTCGATTCGTCGATCCAGATCGTGCCCGGAACGGAGGCCATCATATCAGTCGTCGCCCAGACGAGCATCGGCTCGCCCCGGTCGATATACGCGGTCAGCGACGAGCAGTCGGTGCCGGTCAGATTGCGTATCCGCAGTTCCGCTGGCAGCGAGCAGCGTGCGAGCGCCCGTTCGATCACCGGCGCATAGCAGCCGTAGGAGGCGACCTCGCGCGGGTTGCCGACAAACCGGTCGTTCGGATTGGGGCCGGTCAGTGTATCGCCCGTTTGCCGGAGAACGCCGCAGTCGAGACAACCGTCGATGAACGCGTCGACCGTCATCGGCACCTCCCAGTATTGCAGCAGCATCACCGCGCTGACGCTTTCACAACCGGTTGGATAACGTTCCTCCTGACTGAGATAGGGCACGGGAAGCACAGATATTTTGGTGGCCGTTCGATCATCCGTCGGCATGGTGACGAGCGGTATCTGGCCTGCCGGTACGCGATCCGACGGGACGGTCGCAACCGGTGTCTGGTCAACCGGTCGCCCGTTGTCGCTGTCTGTCGGCTTGCGCTCTTGTCCCTTTGGAAAAACGTAGCAGATCACCGCCGCCAGCACAACCGCCAGCAGCACATATCTTCCATACCGTCTCATTTGCCATACTGCCTTTCCTTGCTGTGATGTGCTTATTATGGCGGCAAACAGGACAGCAAGTATACAGGAAGCTGCAAAGAAACGGCAAAATTTTTATTCCGCCAGCAGACCGAAGCCGGAGGGTGACTGCTGGACAGGATCGTAGTAGAGCAGCAGGCCGGTCATCCAGCCTCTCGGTGTCAGGAAATAGCCCGGTAAATGCTTTGTGCCGGACAGAATGATGAGAATATTGCCACCGTAGAAAACCATGTCGTAGTCCCCTTCAAAAAGCAGAGAGAAGAGCGAGCTGGGGACCTGGTCGCCGAAGAGGTAGTCGTCGGTTGGATCCTCGGTGGCATGATAAAACATCTCCAGAATGGTGCCGAAAAAGTCATCGCCCTTCTTGTCTTCCCAGTGCGTAATGGAATCGATTTCCGCTTCCTTTGGAATGACCGGATCGAATGGGTAGGCGAAATATTGGTTTCTATTTTGAAAAATGGAGCGCAGCCGGCTTGTCTCGACGGCAATCTCATCGTTGGAGACGATGTTGGAGGTGGCCGGAAGGACATGAAAGGATAGAAAGTGTATGCCGTTCCAAACCAGATCCAACAGATACGTGCCCGCCTCTGCCTCATAGGAAAAATGATGGAGATAAAAGGCGCTTTCCTCCTGCTGCCAGGTCATGGCTGAATAAAAATCCGGCTCATCAAGCGGTGCATAGGCTGAATTGAGCAGTATCAGGCAGTTGATAACACGAGCGTTGAAATTCTTTTTGTGTGTCTGGAAATCGTTTTCCGCTTCATCAACGTTCTGCGAGTATTCCATGACGGAGATGCCCTGCTTCGGCTGATAGGTCGTCCAGGGATAGAAGGTCAGCTCCTCCTCCGGATCGATATAGAGCAGCGGGTTACTGCCGATATCGGCGTCGACCGGTTGCACCGTATCCTTGTAGGAGGGGAGCATGATCTCGATCAGATCCATGCTGAAAAATCCGGTGAGCAGGATGGCCGCTGTCAGCAACAGCGATCCCGCGATTCGCAGTCCTCTCGTCATAGCGCTTCCTCCTTCTTCGAAAACCGCACGGTGACGGTTGTGCCGATCCCCGGAAGGCTCTCGATCAGCAGCTCCGCCCCGTGGCGGCGGGCGATCTCCAGACAGAGCGCGAGTCCAAGACCCGCGCCGCCCGCCTTGCGGGAACGGGATTTGTCGACCATGTAGAACGGCTCGGTCACACGGCGGATTTCCTCGCGGCGCATACCGATGCCGTGATCCGTTACAGCGATTCGGACGTCGTCCGCCTGCCGCCGGGCAGACAGAAGAATCTCCGCCCCCTCCGGCGAGGCCTTGGCCGCGTTGTCGATCAGGTTGCCGAGCAGCGACTGGAACAGCACCCGATCGAGGGGAAGGGTGATCTCCTCCGCCCGGCAGAGGAGCCGCTGGCCGCGGCGGCGCAGCAGCGGCTCAACCGACTGGCGGATGTCCTCAAAGAAGGCGGGCAGTGCGACCGGCTCGAGGTCCAGCTGGGAATTGTTGGTTGTGACCAGCTCCATCAGCTTGCCCGAGAGGGTTTGCAGCCGCCGGGCCTCCTCGACGATGATGCCGGCGTATTCCTGCCGTTGCTCCTCGCTGATCGACCGCTGAATGCGCAGCAGGTCGGCAAAACCGAGGATCGAGGTCAGTGGGGTCTTCATCTCGTGGCCGAGATTGTCGATGAAGCGCTTGCGGCTGTCGGCGAGCGCCTGTACCTCCTCGATATTGTGTTCGATCGAGGCTGCCATCCTGTTGACGTTCTGGGAGAGGCGGCGGAACTCCTGGCCGCCCTTTTCCGGCAGCCGGAGCTGATACTGCCCGGCGGCGATACGGCGGATCGAGGTGTTGATGCGGCCGAGCGGGGAGAGCAGGCGAAACACCACGAGAATCAGCACAAGGCCGATGAGACAGGCGAAAGCGAGACTGACAAACCGGACGAACCGGAGCTGGTCGTCCAGCGTCTCATATACGGCGGATACGTCGGAGATGGTGAAAATCGCGTAGCGGTTTCCCTCCATCGTCACCGGCGAGCCGGTCAGGATATAGGAACGGCCTTCATAGTCGCGAATCAGGCTCAGCGACACCCCGTCCTCTTCGCGCAGCACCTCCTCCTGGAATACCGCTGTCAATGGTTCCGCATGATAGGCGCTGATTACCATGTTTTCCCGGGAAATCGAAACACCGTCGAGATCCTGCTGCTGGGCGCCGACCGTGCCGCGCAGGATCGTGTCAATGCCGTCGGCGGTCAGCAGCAGCTTTTTTTGGCGCAGCCGTTCATGCTCTGCTTGCGGTCTAGCAAGTAAGAGGTAGAA
>ERZ1026998.418-NODE-418-length-15224-cov-3.764520_pt1 | contig 15224 bp, 10 predicted proteins | sample MGYA00519288_ERZ1026998 | MGnify/ENA primary metagenome ERZ1026998 (study PRJEB26926, sample SAMN06164454) | human gut metagenome | biome: ENVO:00009003; feature: ENVO:2100002; material: ENVO:00002003 | host: Homo sapiens | place: USA | collected 2012 ...
GTCAGATGTGTATAAGAGACAGGGTCAGGATCAGCGCGCCCCGTTCCAGCGCCTCCCGGATCGCCTGTCGCTGCTTGCGTTCATACCGGATGCCGTAGCAGCTCTCCAGCAGATCGATATCCCGATCCGCCTCCCGCCGCTCGGACGGCGGAAGCGCGGCCAGCATCACCACCCGCGAGGCGATATAACTCTCCGCTCCGTAGAGATTCGGCAAAAAGACAAACCGGCGGCCGTCGATCTCCGCAGTTCGAACCGACAGCCCACCGATCATCCCCTCCAACACCTCCGCCACCGGCGTAAGCTCCAGCCCGAGCATCTCCGCCGCTGTCGGCAGCAGCTTGCCGTCCGGCAGACAGGTATGTCCGTTGCCGGTGTTGTGCCGCAGGACATAGAGTAGTCCCGCCTCGATTCGCCGCGCGTCGTCCGGTGCGCCGTGCATTCCCATGCATATCTGATCCGCCCGATCGAAGCCGATATAGAGGCCGGGGGAACAAAGCAAATAGGGATTCTCCCGGATCTTGCCGATCGTCTCACCGCCCCACCGCTTCCAACAGCGCAGCGCCTCGTTAGCCGTCAGGCCGTACTGCGAAAAGGTCAGCATCACCTCGCGCAGACCGAACTGGGCCGCGAACTCTTCTCCGATTGCCCGGGCGCGGGCAGGGGTGATACCCCGGATCTCGGCAAGCCGGATCGGCTCCTGCTCCATGATGCGCAGCGTCTCCGCACCGAATTTCTCCACAATTTTCGCCGCCGTCGCAGCACCGATCCCCTTGACCGCCCCGGAGGACAGATAGCGCAGGATCCCGTCTGCCTCTTCCGGCAGTGCCCGTTCGGCATATTCGGCACGGAACTGTGTCCCGAAGGTGGGATGATCCACCCATTCCCCCGCCAGCTTCAGCCGCTCCCCGACGCTCGCCATCGGCAGCACGCCCACAACCTTTTGCAGTTCCTCCCCGGCAGCCACGTCCAGAACGGTCCAGCCGTTGTCCTCATTGCGAAAGACAACCCGCTCGACCGTTCCCTCCATCATCTGCCACTGCTTTTCATCCATCCGTCATCGTCCCCGCTCGTCAGATTTGCGAACATATATTCTATAGTATAGCAAATCTTTCCCGGGATGTAAACTCTTATAGCGGCAGAATTTCCGCCAGCTCCGCCGGCTTGACCAGCCGGACGACCCCGACCTCATCACAGGCACACTGCGCCAGCCGTCTCGTCTCCTCGTCTGCGTCCAGATCCAGCAGATACACCGTCGGGGAGAAGCGATCCTCCCAGATGCGGTGTGCAGCAATGCTGCGAACCAGATATTCCGCATCCGACCGATGTCCGGAGAGCGGCACAATCCAGATGCCGCCGCTTTTCCGAACCGGCAGCAGCAGCCGCAGCACCACCCAGCGAATGCACTGCACACAGCCGCAAAGCGCCAGCAGCAGCACCACCGCTGTCCATATGTATTCCGCCATAAGCCCATCCCCTTCCGTCGTTCTGGTCTGGGGAGACCGCGCGGCTATCCCGCCGCATCCCACCCAGCGCCGCGCCGGCCTCTCTGTTTCATTCTATGTCGCCGCAGCAGAAGGGTGCGTATAAAAGCAAAACCGGGGCTTTGGCCCCGGTTTTCTATCTGTCCGGACTGCTGCCGAGTTCCCGGACAAGCTGTTCCATCTCCCGCTTGGACTGTACGTCGTGTGTGCGTTCGATGACTGCCGACCGTCCCTCCGGCGACAGAGCGGAAAAGGCCTGCAACGCCTCCGGATTCCTGGCCAGTGCCATACCGAGCCCCATCGGAATCTCTCCATCGCTCAATAGACTGCGTATATCCACCATATCCACGCCCCTTTCGAAAGCTGCTGTTAGCATACCCCGAAAAGGATTCGCTTATACCCGGATACGCAACAGAGGAGGATACCGAACGGTATCCTCCTCTGTTGCGAGGAATATGCCCCCTGTATAGGTGATAAACCTTTTGTTCGAAATGAGACATTCCGTGATCCCGCCATTGAAAAGCTGTGCTTCGGTCGGTTATTTCTCAGCCGGGAATTTATCGATCTTCTCAACAGCGTATTGCAGGATCAGGCGAGCGTCGGTGGTGTTGACAACGCCGTCGCCGTCGACATCACCAGCCGCCAGCTGTGCTTCGGTCAGTGTGATCTTTTCGACCGCATATTGCAGCGCCAGGCGCGCATCCGTTGTGTTCACAACGCCGTTTCCGTCAATATCACCCAGAACAGCCGACGAGCTGCCGGCCGCCGGTTTGGTGACCACCAGATAGTCGAGCCAGACCTCGCCGGACGTCTCCGCCTCCTGTGTACTTGCCGTAAGTTCCCACATCATGTTGCCGATGCCGCGTTCCGCGTACTGGAAGCCCTCTTCCATCCGCAGCCAGCCGCTCTCGGCCACCACCTCATAGGTATCGTCGTAGAGACAGACACAATATTTTTTATCAGCACCGCTGCGGGCATCCACCTTGACCTCCACGCGATACCAGGTATCGGCCACCCATGTGCCGATTTTGGTGTCGCCCGCCATCACGGCATTGCCATCCCGCAAAAAACGCACAACGGTCATGAGATCCACGACTGAGCGTCCCTCGGTGCTGTAGAGATACAGCGCCATCATGCTGTCCTCCGCCGCACAGAGCCGATCCAGCTTGATACGGCTCTCGAAGCGATAGATATCGCCCGGCTGCAAAAACAGCGTGTTGTTGCCGAGATACACCGCCGAGGATTTGTTATTCTGATAGAACCGCACCGCCGAGACCCCGTCGACCTCGGCCAGCGTCAGATTGCCGTCCGCGCTCGGCTTCGATATCTGACGGAACTCGTTCGTCGCCACCAGCGCATTGGCAATCCCGTTGGTCTCTTTCACCTCGTAACCGTTGAAATCCTCTGTGAAGAGCAGCTCCTCGTCCAGCCCGATGTCCGCATCCGCCGGCACATCCCAGCGCGTCACCCGCACCATATTGTGCTCCCAGCGCCCGGCCCCCTCGGTGGTGATGGCACCCAGCAGGGTATAGCCGGTCACAAAAATCCGGTCGAGATGCTCCGAGGCCAACGCCTTGATCCCCTGGTTGTCAATAAAGCCGCCGAGCAGGTTCATTTTTCCCTTTTCTCCGGCTGTCGCCAGAACAACGGCACGGGCATGATAATTACCGCCGTATACATTCAACGTACCGCCCTGTACATTCAGATAGGAATCCGGCTTAGCCCAGATGGTGAGGTTGTGGATATTCACCTCGCCGTCGAACTCCTCCGTCAGATAGACCGCGTGGACGCCGTCCTCCGATTCCAGCTTGATATCGCCGCTGAGTTTGTCAAAAGCGGTCAACTGAAGATTGACAAACGGCATCTCCTCCAGCGCCTGTACCTCGATAGCAATGGTCGCAAAGTCAATGGCATGGCCGAGGCACCAGCCGGAGGCTGCCTTGCCGTTTTCCTCGATAAACTGGATACCTCTTCCACCGGAATAAGAGAAGTTGTTGTAGAGACGCTGGTCGGTCACATCGCCCACCTGCATCACAATCGAACGTTCCTGCATCCATTTGTACATCATCTGCTCAAACGCCTGTCGCTCCTCCTCGGAGGGGGCGTTTTCCCAGGAACCGTATTTGGTCTGGGCGCCGTTGAGCAACGTCGTATAGTTGAGCTGATAGTTGGCCACCAGTCCGCCGGTCGAACCGCCGCCGACGCGAATCATCGTGCCGAGCGCCACACCGGACAGATACTCGACATAGTGGTTGTCGCAGCGGTAGCTCATCAGATCCACGCCGTTGTAGCCATTGCGCATCGCCACATTGATGATATAGATGTCCGCTCCCTGTCCCTGAATCGCGTAGGGATAGGCCACCACCGCGTTGATATCCGTGAAGCTGTCCTTATACTGTTCGGGATATTCAAAGACAATGCCGCGGATACCGCTCCCGGCCTTCATCTGGATCGCCGCGGGACCGTCCGGTTGTCCGGCGCCGCCATAGATTTCCAGAACTGTTCCGATATTATAGGGATTTCGGCCGATATCCACCGCGCCTTTCAGCTCGACGCCGGTCGGGATCACCAGCTGACCGTCCAGACGATAGCATCCCGGCTTCAGGAAAACGATACCGCCGGTTTTGCCCGCCTCATCCAGCAGCGCCTGCAACGCCGCAGTCACATCCGTCTCTCCCGAGACATCCACATCCGCGACATAGAGCTTTTCCGCCTTCGGACGGGTCAGCTCACTCTTCGTCTCCGAAGCCGGAACCTCCGGTGCGTCGCCGGTGTCCACCGGATCGTCGCTTCGCTCCAGCGGGCAGTGTCCCGCGTTCTCGATCACAGCGGTATTTTTGAACCGGTTGCCGAGCAGCACTGCACCGTTCGTCCCGCGATCCAACAGAATCTGCGTGCCGTCGGTGTTGATATCGCAGTCCATCACGGTCAACGTGCCGTTGCTCGTATAAATCTGTCCACCATCAATCTTACCGCCGGAGAACAGCATTTTGATATAGCCGTCGTAACTGATCGCCGTGTCAACCGCGTCAATCGTCGTGTCATAAAAGAGGATGTTACCGTCTTTGCAATCCTCTGTCCGCAGGATCATAATGCCGGTGTCGCAGTTCTCAATTTGAACATTCGAGATGACCTCGCTGGCACGGCTGACACCGTCCACCAGAATACCGGCGACACAATCGCGAATTTCGAGTCCATAGGTCTGTCCGTTGGGATAGCCGCCGTCTCCTTTGGAATGGGCCATGTAAAGGCCCATATTGTAGCCCTCAATCTCGGAATACATCAGGTAGGACCAGTCGATGCGCTGGAGGACAACGCCGGTTCCGTTTTCGCGGAGGCGTTCTTTCAGCGTAGCGCGCTGCTCCTCGTTGGACGGCGCACCGGCAAGGCCGGAATTTGCCCAGTAGTCCGGCGAAAAATGAATCTGCTCAAAACGGCCGACGTCCGCGATACCGTCCATATTCAGGCCATAGAACAGCGGCGTGCCGTAGACATTGTAAATGGTCGGGCAGCCGTTGCTGGCCGGTCCCTGCTTGATGCCGATATAAGAGTTAATCAGCGTGACATTGCGCACATGCTCATAGTCGTCGCCCCAGGTGTTCGCGTCATATTGCAGGATGGTGGGCGGATACTGCTGGAAGGAGGTATAGCTCTGCTCCGGATACCAGAAGGTCATGTCCCGCACCATGGTGTTGGACTGCATCCGGATAAAAGCCTTTTTGTCTTCGGTCGACCCCTTGCCGCTGTAGACCTTCAGAATCGTCCCCTTCGGCGCAGACTGGCCATCCGGCGCCGTCCAGTCACCGCGCAGGGTGACGCCATAGGGAATCAGCAACTCGCCCCGGCAGACATACTCGCCCTCCGGAATGAACAGTGTGCCGCCGCCCGCCTCATTCAGTGCATCCATCAGACTCTGGATGACCATCGTGACGTCCTGATCCGGATCGCTCTCATAGGTCGGTAGATAATCCCGCAGATTATAGCCGATCACCGGCAGGTCATCGGTCTCATATTTCGTCGGCGCGAGTTCCCATTCCGGCGCCTTCGGCTCGATGCTGCCGTCACCGACCGGATCTGTTGCCTCGCCCTTCGTGGTATCCACAATCCGCACGTTGCAGAGCTTCACGGTATACCGCTTGCCGATCGCCTCATCCGGCAGGCTCACGACATACATCCGGAAAAAGTTGATATTGCTGTAATCCGTTTCATTGCCACTGAAGGAGGAGAGCGGCAGCGTATACCGCGTCCACCCCGCCTGATAGGTCAGGTTCTTCGTATTATAATTGATCTCTTCCACGTCGTTTTTACCGCCGCTGCTGAGCTCAATCTGTCCCGACGCCCGCGGAATCAAATCGACGTCGCCTTTCAGATAGAGATCGAACTCCAGCGCGAGATTCGCCCGCGGGTAATCCGAAATATCAATCGGATCTTCCACAAAGGGCGAGCCCTGGTTAATCAGAATTTTGTTGTCTCCAATCACCATATTGGAACTCACTTTGTGGTCGATCTCCGCCACAATCCGCTCGCTGTCCGCCGCGCTCACAGCCATCGGCAGCAATGACATCGGCAGCAGGAACAGACAGCTCAACAGGCATGCCAACACTCGTTTCATAAATCCTTCTCCCCTTTTCTCAAACGGCCGAAAGTATGTTTTCGATCGTTTGTCATACAGATATACTATACCAGATATCATTTATTTCGTCAATAAAAAACCCGTTTTTTGAAGATATATTTTATTATTTTTGCATAGAAAACAGCCCCGGTCGGGAGAGTTCCGACCGGGGCTGCCAAAATGAAAAATCCTATCTGCTTTGCGGGGGGCTTTCAGTTGGGGCCATAGCCCCAACTTTTCCCGCTCACCCTATAGAGGTAATAAGCCTTTGGTGAAAAATCGCATATTCCGTGATCCTGCGTTCAAATCAGGAGCTCTTCAAGGAGTTACTTCCCTGCCGGGAATTTATCGATTTTCTCAACTGCGTATTGCAGGATCAGGCGAGCGTCGGTTGTATTGACTACACCGTCGCCGTTCACATCACCGGCAGCGAGCTGCGAACCGGTCAGCGTAACCTTCTCGACCGCATATTGCAGCGCGAGACGCGCATCCGTCGTATTCACAACGCCATCGCCGTTGATATCGCCCAGAGACGAGCCGTCGAAGGTACTCTCCGCGCTCCTGGAAATATAAACATAATCCACCAGGACCTCGCTCGTCGTCTTGTTCGGCGTCTCCTGCGGGCCGTCGTTCATGCACTCCAGTACCAGCTGAGCCACCGGTACCCCCGGCTTCTGATAAGCCTCCGGGAAAGCCGTCACCGGGCCAACCGCCACGGTGGTGTAGTCGTTGTCCATCAGGAAAGCCTGATAGGTCTTTTTGCTCTCGTCGCGCAGATCAATTTCCACACCGACACGATACCAGGTGTTCAGCTCATAATCCGCAATCTTCTCATAGTTGTTCTGGAAGCCGTCCGCGAAGGAAAAGCCCGCGAGCTGAACCTGCTCACCACCGATCATCATACCGATCTCAAACACCGACCAATCTTTTTCCATGATGGACTTCAGATTGACCTTTGCCTCGAGACGATAGAGCGAATTTTTCTTGCCGGTCTCAAGCTGAAGGGTACGATTGATCGCATAGGCCGAGCCGTTTTCATTCTTATAAAGACGGAGAACAGACGCGAAATCCTCATCCGTGACCGTCACCGTACCGTTTTCGCTCTGGACAGATATCACATTGAAGGGGCCCTTCGTAGAGGGAACGTTGGGAATACCGTTAACCGTCTCGGTCTCATAGCCGTCGAAGGGTTCGGTAAACACCATTTCGGAGTTCGGATCCAGCTGGGCATCGCCCGGCACATTCCAGCGGGTGATTCGCTTGACCATGTTGTCAAAGCCGCCGAGTTTTTCGGCATCCGCCACCTCGCCGAGATAGAACATGGAATTCAGCGAAATCCGATCCAGGTTTTCCGTCGCCACAATCACATTATTGTTACGGTTGATGTTACCGCCGACAACGTTCAGCGTTCCCGCCTTCTCTGCGGCAGTCAGCGGCGTGTTGTTGGTGCTGAAATTACAGTTATAGACATTCAGCGTACCGTTGTCCACGCGCAGTGTGGTGGTCGGCTGCGCCCACATGGTCAGGTTGTAGAAATCCACCCGATCGTCGCAGTCCGCCGTCAGCAGGACATCGTGCATGCTGGCATCCTTGCTGAGCGCCTCGCCAATGGCATTGAAGCTGGTGAGCTGGGTATTGATGATCTGCATATCCCCAAGCGCCTGGAACTCAAACGCAACCGTCGCATAGTCAACGCCATGGCCAACCATGATGCCGTTCGGCGCCTTGCCGTTTTCGGCCATAAACAGCACACCGCGGCCGCCCGAATAGGAGAAGCTGTCGAAGACAACCTGATTGGTGACATCGCCCAGCTGCAGGATCACCGCATTATGCTGGGTCTGCTCTTTCATGGTAATTTCAAACTCAGCCTTCTGCTCCGGCGTCGGGGAATTCTCCCAGGCGCCCCAACCGGCGTCACCGCCGCCCAGCATGGCGTTATAGTTGGTCTGGTAGTTGTTAATCAGGCCGTTCTGCGAACCGCCGCCCACGCGGATGGCGTTTTTGACACAGACACCCGCGAAATACTCCACATAGTGGTTGTCGCAGCGATTGGTCATCAGGTCGATACCGTTGTAGCCGTTTCGGGAAGAGACATTGACGATGTAGATATCCTTTCCGGCGCCCTGCACCGCATAGGGATAGGCCACAATCTTCTCCGCTGCCGGGTACTGCTCGGGATAATCGAAGGTGATACCGCGGATACCGCTCTTCTCCTTGAGTACCACAGTCGCGTCGCCCTCGGCCTCGCCCTTGCCGCCGTATACCTCAAAGATCGTACCGGTGTTATAGGGAATACGGCCGAGATCGACAACGCCTTTCAGCTCGACACCGGTCGGCACCGTCAGGCTGCCCTCCAGGCGGTAGTTGCCCGCCGGCAGGAAGACGATACCGCCGCCGGCCGCACCGGCCTTGTCCAGCTCCGCCTGAATCGCCGCCGTCACATCCGTTTTACCGGTCGAATCGACCTCCAGAACATACAGCGTATTCTTCGCGGCCTTCGCCTCGCGGGTACGGGTCTGTTCTTCGGTCAGCCGCTTGATCTCATCCACCTCGATAGGCGTATGATCGATCGCAGACGGACAGAGTCCCTTGTTCTCAATCACCGGATCGCCCTTGAAGCGGTTGCCGGTGAAGATGGCGTTGTGGGTGCCGCTTTCAAGCGTCGCGTGAGGCGCCTCGGTCTCAAAATCGCAGTTGATCATGCTGATCGCGCCGCAGGTCGTATAGACAAGGCCGTTCTCGATCGTGCTGGACAGCACCGAGACCTTGAGCCAGCCCTCGTGGTCGATCGCATAATCGGTGGCGTCGATGGTCATATCCGCGAACTGGATGTTGCCGTCGCGGCAGTGGTCGTCATACGCCACACTGATACCGGTCATACAGTTGTCGATATTGACATTCGCGAGCACTTCACCGGAGCTGCTGACGCCCTCGACATAGATCGCCACACCACAGTCCTTGAAATTCAGACCGTAGCAGTTACCGTTCGGATAGGAATACCGGCGGCCGTTCTCCTGGTTGAACTCCTCCGTACACTCGGAGAGGCTGAAGGAGAGGCCTGTGCCGTAGCCGGTCACGTTGTAGAAGGTCAGGAAGGACCAGTCAATCCGGCGCAGGATAAAGCCGATCGCCTGGGTGCTCAGATACTCTTTGAGCTTCTCGGCATCCTCGTTGGAGGACGGTGCGCCGGCCAGACCGGAATGGATCCAGTAATCCGGTGCGAGATTGATGGTGTCGTAGCGGCCGATATCCGCAATACCGTCAATGTCAAAGCCAACTGCCAGCGGGGTGCCGTAGGCGTTGTAGACATTCGGGCAGCCGCTCATCGTCGGGCCCTGCTGAACCGCGATGTACGAGTTGACAAAGGTCACGTTCCGCACGTGACAGTAGCTGCCGCTCAAGATGGTGGGCGGATAGGCAATCGGGTCGCCGCTCTCCAGCGTCTGCTCCGGATACCAGAAATTGACGTTGCGCACCATACAGTTGTTGGAAAGGGTCATGAAGGGCCGACCGCCGCGATCCCCCTTACCGTTATAAATCTTGAAGATCGTGCCCTCGACCGGGGACTTACCATCCGGTTGCGCCCATTCGCCGCAGAGCGTAACGCCCTTCGGAATATTCAGCGAACCTTCCATATGGTATTCACCCGCCGGGATAAAGAGCGTACCGCCGCCCGCTTCCTCGAGGCCATCCAGCAGGCTCTGGATGATCGGCGTCACGTCATCTTTGGCCGGATCCTTGTCCTTGAAATGTTCCTCGTCGAGATAATCGGCCAGATTATATCCCATCACCACATCGTCGGTGGTCTCGAATTCCGCAGCAATCGGCGCCAGCTCCCAAAACGGATCGTCCGGGATAAAGCTGCCGTCACCGATGCGGTCTTCCTCCTCCGTCGGCGCCGTCTTACTGGTGTCAACCAGACGCACATTGCAGACCTTCAGGCGCAGCGTCTCGCCAACATAATTCTTGACATCTACGATGTAGATACGCATATAGTTGATGGCAGCGGGATTGAGCTTGGAATCGTCCGCCGAACCCACGCCAAAGGTGGAGAGCGGGATCGCCTGGCGCACCCATTCCCCCTGTTTCCACTGCAAATTGGCGACAGAGATGTTGATCTCCTCTTTATCGCAGGTTCCCGAGCTGGTGAATTCGATCTGCCCGGCACCGGACTTCAGCGCTTCGAGGCTGCCGTCCATAAACAAATCCATCTGAAGCGCCAGATTGGATTTGATCGAACCGTCGTCGTTCACATAGCCAAGTGCCTTCAAATCAATCGGCGTGGTAAAAACCAGCGCCGGGTTGATCAGCAGGCCACTGCTGCCAATGGTGTAAAGGCCATTGACGGAGTTGTAATTCAGCTCCTTGACTACATAGCCGCCGAAATCCCCATCAGCAGCGCTGACCATGCCAGGCACCAGCGCCATTGGGAAGATAAACAAGCAGCTTAGGAAAATTGCGAGCCATTTTTTCATCTAAAACTTCCACCTTTCTGTTATATCGGCATTTTCCTGTCTTCCAGTATACAGGCATTCATATGGAAAGTCAATGAAAACTCCATATAAAGAACGAGATTTTACGTAATCTTTTACAATTGGCTTTCTTTTCCTTTACACTGTCATATATCTTGTTCGAATATCGATCCATAACTACGAGGAGATCGCCTCCAGAATCCACTCTCGATTGTTCCGCAGCCGTTCATCCGTCGGGGCAATCGCCAACGCCCGCTCGACCATTTCCAGCGACCGCGCATACAGACCGAGCCGATAGCAGGCGAGCGAAGCCAGGTCATACGGCAGGCTTCCCCAGGAATCCGCCTCGCTGATATAGGTGCGCGGCCGTTCTGTGATAACAAGCGCGCGGCCGGTCGTAAACAGCACGCCCTCCCAGTCCTCCTGCCGATAGAGAAACCGGGCGTAATCCAGCCACGGCTCCCGCAGATGCGGCGCCTCTGCCAGCGAGCGTTGGTGCCATGCCTCTGCCTCTCCGGTCATTCCGAGCTGCTCCGACGCTTGTGCCAGATATCTCATCGACGCGCAGCGTTCATCCGCCCAGACCGCCTCCGGCATCGCCAGATGTTGCCGAAGTGTCTCCCGGCAACGCGCCCAATCCCCCCGGAACAGATACTCCCGTCCGAGATAATGCCGGTTGCGGTCATTGTGCGGATCCTCCCGAACCGCCAGCTCCAACAACGGCAAATACTGCGCCCGAGATTTCTCCGGATCCGGGTGATGGTCGAGCTGAATCCCTTCTACAAATATCGTTGGGCAGTCTCCTTCCCCATCCCAGGCCAGAACTTCATGTACGGGGTTGACCCAACGAAACCCTTGTCGGGCATGGATTTTATCAATCCAGAAGACATGTCCCTCGGTTCCGTCCGGCTGAAAGCTCCAGGTATACCGGTATTGAACACGTCGGACACCGTCATGCCACGCCGCTTCCAGCTTCGTCCGCCATCCCGGATGGAAACATTCGTCGAGATCGGTGCATACGCAGATATCCGCGTCCATCGGCACCAGTTCCAGCGACCGGTTGCGCGCCGTGTCAAACCGCCAAGGTTCTACCCGTTCTTCCGTCACAGCGGCACCGAGCGCCCGCAGTCGTTCGGCCGTTCCATCTATCGAACCGGTATCCAGCACCACTACCTCATCCGCTTCTCGCATGGACGCCATCCACCGCGCCGCAAACTTTTCCTCATTCCTGCAAATAGCATATACCACAATTTTCATGTTATTTCCCCCTTTTCAGCGGATTGTGTTTTGTTGTATAGCTTGTACAGACAATTGCCTCTCGTCCCCATTTTGCAGATTACACACATAACCTCTGCATAAACAGACTGCTACAGAAAATTATTTTCACATATATTCGACAAATTATCTCGTAAATCTCACAACCGCCAGTATACTGTATTGTGGAAACGAAAAATAACCTTAAACTTTATAATAGGAAACTCTATAAACGGAGGGATTATTTTGAACGCAACCAAACGATTCGGTGAAAATCTGAAACGACTGCGAAAGGAACAGGGTCTTTCGCAGGAACAGTTGGCCATCGAGGCCGAAATCAGTACCACCAATCTCCGCACGATTGAACACGGTCTCGGAAACCCAACAACAAAAACGGCGGAAAAGCTGGCGCAGAGCCTGCATACCGATCTCGCCAGTCTGTTTAAATAAACACGCATATCCGCGACATTGTCCGGAGGGAGACATCCGGGCGATGTTGGTGCGCACAATTATTGTCAGAGACGCACACCCCTATGGCCAAATTGGCCGGGAGTGTGCGTCTTGTTTTGTTGTCTGTCGATTTTTCCGGCAGGATTTGGACGATTGACAGACCGTGGGGTCTATGATACGCTATTGACAGATAATGAAAGGAGAATGTGATGAAAATTTGTAAAAAAATAGTAAGCCAAGTTGCCATCACGGTCTTTGCAGCCGTTCAATTGATAAGCAGCTGGATTGCCGGTGCGGCTATTCTCCCGGAAACATCCACATCCCCGGAACAGCCGGAAACCGATATTACTGCTGCCACTCCCGAGACGTCCATCACGTCTGTCGGCTCATCGGCGGTACCTAATGCAACCGATACTCCTGCTTCCGTCCAGACCGCGCAGTCGACTACTTTCCCGCATACCATCACAACTTCGAACCTGTCTGCCGCTTCCCGCCAACCTGCAACCGTCACACAGTCTGTGCCGGGCCGTACCACTGTGCCGACTACCCGGCGCACAGCCGCTCCAACGGCCGGCATCACTATCCGTCCGACGACGACCACCTATCGCACTACCACAACCACCACAACCGCCGCATCGCGCCCATCGGCGTCTGCACCGGATACCGCTGTGGATTACCGACAGGCCATTTTACAATTGGTCAATCAGGAACGAACCCAACGCGGTCTGTCCGCGCTGGTGCTCGATGAAGCCATTTCCCGCGCCGCGCAAATCCGGGCGACCGAAATTATCGAAAACTTCAGCCACACCCGTCCAAACGGCAGCTCCTTCTCGACTGTACTGGATGAAGTCGGTGTAAAGGCCGGTCGTCGCGCAGAAAACATCGCGGCTGGACAGCGCTCCCCCGAGGCGGTGATGCAGAGCTGGATGAACTCCGAGGGCCACCGTGCCAATATCCTCAATCCCAATCTGAAAAAACTCGGGGTGGGCTATGCGGAAGGCGGCCGTTACCGTACCAACTGGGTCCAGCTTTTTACAAACTAACACGATTCCAATCTATTTGTTCTGCGCTCTCCCGGAATGGTTCCAGGAGAGCGCAGCGGTCTACCGGCAGTTGCGGCAGATCGACAGACGACGGATACGGATGGCGGAAATCTGCGGTGGGATGCTCTGGGTCATCACACCATTATAGAAAATACTGACCCGGTCGCCGGGAAAGAACCGGCGCGCCTGATTGGTGTTCACAACGACATTTTGCCCCGTAGCAAGATCCCGAACGAGCAGTCGGCCGGGCCGCACTGTCCGCACAATGGCAATCATCAGCACTGATATACAACCTCCTTTGATAAACGGATATCCCAGCATTATTGTATGCCCATATTCTTTCCCCGGTGACAGCAGCAAGGTCGTCCACATCATTGTGGACGACCTTGCTCATTGCCAGTTATTCGGATTGATCTCTGTTCGGGTTGAGCGACAATAGCAAATCTGCGTCGCCGCCATAATAGGTCGGCATTTTGCCGTCCCATTTTTCCAGAAACTCCAGTTCAATGATGCTGTCGGAGAGCGCCTCATTTTTGATCTGCATGGCCTCCGCCTCACCCTGGGCCTGAATCACCGCCTGTTCTGCCTCGGTCTTGATCCGCTCGAGGTCGTACTTGGCTTTCAGCGCGTTCTGTTCCGCCACCTGCTTTTCTTCAATCGCCTTGTCGAAAGCGGCACTAAAGGTCAGATCGGTAATGTTAAGGCTGTCGACAAAGATGTACTTATCCGCCAGCCGCTCCTTCAGCGTCTCCTTGATCTGAGCAGAAATTTCGCTTCGGCGGGTGATGGCCTCCTCTGCCGTATACTGCGAGGTCACCGACTTGATGCATTCGGAAACCGCCGGTGCAATGATGGTATCCTCATAGTTGAGACTCAGGTTTTGATACAGCGCGTCGACATTTTCTCCGTCTACACGGTAGTTCACCGCCACATTGGTGGTGATGGACTGCATATCCTTGCTTGCAGAGGTTTCTCCCTCCACCGTGTACTTCTTGACACGAGCATCCACATGGACAATCGACTGAACAAACGGGATTTTAAAGCTCAAGCCTTCATCCAGCACCGTTCCATCCACCGCTCCCATGGTCAGCTTCACGCCCTTGAAACCAGCCGGTACAATATCGAAGCAACTGAATGCCGCCACCAACAGCACCAGGGCACAGGGAACAATAATCAGTAGACGTTTGACAAATGTGGGCATCTTCTTTTCCATTTTCTTCATCCTTTTCTGTTGTTTTAAGGCCTTGACAATAGGATATCGTATTCCGGCAGAGAAGTCAAAAGTCGAAAAGAGCCGAATTTCGGCAAAAACAGCCGTTTTGGATCTCCCTTATTGAAATGGCATTTGTCAATCCTATCCAGTCTTGTCCAATGAATTCCGCACGGGTCGCTGCACACTTTTGGAGATTTCTCAGTAAAATCAGGAACTCCGGCAAAGCCGGCGTGAGTAAGTCTTGGAAGGTATTGTTGTGCGACCCATCCACTTATCCGATTGGATAGCAGATTTTCTTCCAACTGCTTTCTAATGTATTCCCTGCGAAGTCAGACGCTCCTTCGCATCTCAGATATAAAAGATGATATTTTGTTTTATCAATTTATTGTATATTAATCTTTTTGCAATACCTCGCCTTAATAATATATACATACCCCATTGTTCCACACAAAGCAAGAATAAATGATGCAATCGAATCAACCCATGCTACTGCTAGTTCACCCATAAATTTGTTTACAATCGTACGTAAAAATATCCCTACTAGTCCACAAAACCCGGTAAAAATATAGGTAACATTTGAAGGGCGTTTTTTCAACAGGTTAGCATACCGATAAAAATTTTGCTTTAACCTGTTATAAGTAATGAAAAGTACTGCTAAGGACATAGTTATATACCTGTCTCTTATACACATCTGACGCT
>ERZ1026998.436-NODE-436-length-14797-cov-14.166463_pt1 | contig 14797 bp, 10 predicted proteins | sample MGYA00519288_ERZ1026998 | MGnify/ENA primary metagenome ERZ1026998 (study PRJEB26926, sample SAMN06164454) | human gut metagenome | biome: ENVO:00009003; feature: ENVO:2100002; material: ENVO:00002003 | host: Homo sapiens | place: USA | collected 2012 ...
TATTAGTACTGATATATATAAATAATTTAGATCACTTACTTATTGCCCATACATTGCTTTTACTTGCGCAGGATGAGCACTCGAAAAACTAAGATGATATTCTTCACTAATGTATCCTTTACGATCATATTCATCATAAAGATTTTCAAAAGCAATTTTGTCCGCATTGTCTATGGCTCGACAATGTGCAACAATATTATTCAAATCATCCTTAGCTTTTTGCAAAGAAGGTTTATCTAAACGCCACATGTTATTACTTATGATTTTTTACATATTTACTGATTAGAAAAGCCTCCATCTGAGCACTTAAATGGCTACCCAGTCTATGCTCAAAAGAAGATATCATTTCTCCTAATGACTCTAACTGATCCATATTCCACTCTTCATAAAGCATCTCTATTGTACTGTAATAACTAGTATTGTCAGAATTGAGATTAAACACTTCTGAAGCTATAGCACCAAAACTTTCTCCGTAAGTTTCTATTTTAGGCTGAGAAAAAGTTCTTACTTTTCCAACTCTCTTTACGATTTTTACGTTTTTCGCAAAAATTTCCTGCAGTATAATAGGAGAATGAGTAGCAATAAGCATAACTGATTTATACTGAGCAAGAATTTTACGCATTTCATTAATCATAAAAGATAACAACGGAGGTTGCAAATGATTCTCCGGTTCGTCAAAAAGAACGAGATTGTTATTTTCACAATTAGAGATTAAGTGAGCCATCGCATGCATGACAAATTTATAGCCAGTAGATAAACCATTAAATATGGTCAAGTATCGTTCTTCAAAATCTTCATTCATATAGAGGATAGGGGTGCTAATTTGCTCTACTGCTTGCCAAAATTCCGGCTGATTATTCCTAACCGAAATCATAAAATTGGTCCAAAGCAGTTTATCTGATTCTTCAAAATTAGACATAGCATATACAAATTCTTCTCCCAATTTAGATGGTTCTTTTAGTCTGACACATTTAATTCTTGCTTCAGATGTAAGATCTATAAATTCTTCATCTTTCTTTCTATGATTAGTTTCATAAAAATCATTCATGTCATAATAAACATCTCTAATTCCACAGAAAACAAATCTTCCTGTATGATTTAAGAGCCCATCGAGTAACATTTGGCATTCTTGTTTTGTACTACCAGGCAGAATAAAATTGTCAAAGGCACTATAAGAAAACATAATCAGTTTAGATATTCCGATAGCATTTGTTTCTAATCTACCAACTTTATTTCCAATTAAACGTCTTGTGTCCGGCGAGGCATATAATATCTTTGCTATTTCATATAGGGTAGTACTTTTCCCTGATCCATTTTTACCAATTAGAGCAATAATTCCATTTGGAATCGTATTTGAGTCTGGTGCTTCTTTAACAGCATTGAAATCAAACTCTACGTAGTCTTTAGATAACGGAAATATTATTTTAAAAGCTTCACTTCTTAAATCAAACAAAATTTCTTGATTCAACATGATTTTTCGTCCTTGCTGTAATGCAAAATCATTTATTGTAGAATCCCGCAATAATGACTTATTAAAACATAACAACTGATACACATCATTATATTCATGTGAGTCATCACCCAATATCATATTTAAAGACCATGAAAAATCAAGTCTTTCACCAGGAGTACGTAATAATGTTTGTAAATTCTCGTAGAAATCCACATCCATCGATAATGAAACATATGTATTAGGAAGTTTACGAAATTGAAGATGTGATTTTTCAAATTCTTTTCTCAAGAGATTTCTCTCGCCTATTTGTTGGTCAATCTTCATAATTCTTATACTACCAAGATAAGTATTTTTTTTGTTTCTACTTCTCTTGGCTGTAACATGAACTCCATACATCGTAATGAATCCATAATCATTCCAATCACTTTCTTCTAAAAGAAAATCAACATCTGGATCAACAACTATATTTCTTGCATCTTGAAAACATTTTTCTATTATTTGAAATAAGTATCTTGGCATTGTTTTATATCAAATGAACTGTTATTATTAATTGGAATCCAATACATATTCACTAGATGGTATATCTCAAGACATTCCAATTTAATTTGTGATGATGATAGCTTGTAAAGAACATGCCATCAGCCTTTCTGAAAATGCAGAATTTTCAGGTAAAGTCTGAAGATAAGAAAAGAGCATAAGTACCCTTTCATCTCTCATCTACCGAATGTAAAAATTTGTTTTCATATTATCATTTCAACTTGTCAAGGATGATTTGAGGAACATATAAAGTTTCAGCACTATAATTCGTTATTTGACGTGATCTCTCTCCGAAAGAATAACCAATTCCAACAATAGTCTTCTGCTGTAAGATAAATGGCTGGTGATATTTCTTGTCTTTGATTTGATTCAAAGCGTCATTAGACAAATCTTTGTCGTTCGGTGAATACTTGAATTCCATGATATAAATAGCCTTTGGACATTCTATAACCATATCTATTCTACCATCTGAAGTAGCCACCTCAGATAAAGGACGCATCCCAATCAACGTTAAAGCAACATGGAAGAAAGAATGAAAATATCCCTCATTGAATTTTTCTTTATAAATGAGATAGGGAATGCTCTTTATAATACAGTTAAGCAGACTAACGAATTTTTTAATCTCGCCCTTATACAAGCTTTTCTTAACTTGTTGATATGGGATAGGAACATTTTCGTCAATTAATATAATGTCCAGGCATCGATTTGACATCTCAATAATCTCATGAACCATTGTAGCAATATCTACAACGATTATGTCAGTATATTCCTTGTTAAGGTTTATCTCAACAAAATAATAGTTATCACGAAGATATTGAGTAAAATTCTGAAGAAACTGAGCGAATTGATTGATAGAAGAAAACTTTGAAGGAATCAGGTGTTGTCCTTTATCAATACCCAAATGAGCTTCAATATTTCCCATAATGGAATCAAGATAATCCAAAAGTTTTCCACCTTGATTCAAACTATAGATACCTGTTCTTCTATCACGACGAATTGCTTCATAGTTTAAAGACCATTTTTGCCATCGTGCATCAATCCATTCGCTTACGTATTCAGATAATTTTCTTTCTAATTTCGTTATTTGCATTTTGCCAACCTCTTAAAAAGCTAAAAACGGGCTACTAAGTTCCATCTCCAAAAAGAAGCTTAAATAAAAAGGAGAGAGGGAGCCGTTCGCCCATATATCAGTTATTTCTTCTATGTATTATTCCTACTTCTTAATACCTTTTCTACCACTACTTTACCAACTCATCCAGAAAATGAGTTAATCCTTCACCAGGATTATCATAGTCGGAAACAATAGGCTTTACACCTCTAGATTCCAATATTTTCTCTTCCACTTCATTGGGTTTAGTCAGAAAGATATACGAAGCTGGGCGAATATCCTTGTATTTCTCCCAAATCTTCGAAAGTTTGTATAACAGGAAGCGCATATTGATGTCTTCCAAACTATATCCAATATAAAGAATGGTTTTACCCAGCATATCAGACCTGAGTTTGATATCCAAAGGAGAATTAAACTCCAAACGTTCAAAATAGCTACTTTCTGTGAGCACTATAGAACTGTCATCAGAAAAATCACCATGAAACTTGACAATCTGGGTCACGTCCTCCTTTATATCAATAAAGTCCTTCACACCAACGATTTTGCAATATTCCTTTCCATAATGCTTGAAGGCTCTTTCTATCCAACTATCATAATTGGTAGTATAGATAATCGGGAAGTTCAAATCAACAATATTTTTATAAATAGACGTAGCATCCAACTTTGCTTCATCAATATTGTGCCATTTCTGGTCCATGTAACTTCTCAGATCTCCAATAGTCTTCCGCTTGAGATAGTAGAATTCAACCAAAGACTGATAATTGGATAGAGTCTTGAATATTTCCGGATCATAACCAATAAGATTGGCCACCTCATCTATCAACTCTGAAAAAGTTGGAAGCCCCAGGTTTTTGGACACTCCGGCACCCACAAAGAGAATAACATCTTTTCGCCTGATGGCCTCTTTAAGTTCTTCTATATACTTCATATGGCTATTGTTTCAAAAAATCAGCAAATTTCTGTAATGCGGTCTTTCTCATACTGATGTCGTTTTTGCGAGCACCCATCTCTGCAAAAGTCAGATCGCAACCATTGGGAACAAATATGCAATCCCATTGGAAATTACGATCTCCCTTCGGAACAGAAATGATACTCCCTTCTACCTCTCCATCAAAAATATGGGTATTCTTACCATCAATATAGCAAATGGTAGTAATAGCCTTGGCCTTGGATTCTCCGACATCAGCCCCAAAGAGTTCTGCAAATTTATCCGCTTGCAGTTTATCCCAAAACACCTGTGTCAAACCTCCAGGCAGTTGATTAATCTTATCAATAAACAGACCGGTATGTTCAACAAATAGCGGACGTCCTATCATCTTAAAAGCCTTTAATGCCTTCTCTTTAACCAAATGATTGACGTTATCCGTTTGAAGCTCTTCTATTTTCCTTGCTATCGGGATAACGCCAACATCTAAAGTTTTCAATATCTCAGAAACCTCCTTGGTCTTACATGCATTATTAGACAAAAATCGAATTTGTTTCATAGCTCCACCTTAATAATTAAAAAACCGTATTATTCTCATCTATCAAACCTCATTTCAAATCCCATCTCACGGATTCTATCCAACCAGTCATAAATTCTCCTTGGAGAATTTCCATCCTTCTCAACCAAAGACTTCTTCTCTAAAGCAGCAGCCATTACAGAGAATTCACGCTCTAAAGATGTAGAGAAAACACCTTTGTCATCTGTATTGATAGAAACTGTGATAGAATGAGGTGCAATACCCTCATGTTCCAAGCCGTAATTGAAGAAATACAAGATAGGATGCTCATCACACCTCTCGAAATCACCAATTCTATAATTTGACGTAGGATTCGTTTCTATCGAGATATGCTTCATTTCAACCTCATCCAGTAATTTTGCCTGCAACTGTCTGATAACATAAATATAATCCTCATCCAGTTTGATTTGATCACACTTGCATCCTTCCTTATATACATATTCATCATAGTGATAGAAATAATATAAGAAACGGGCCTTTATATTTTTCCTGGCTTTACTTACAGCCTCCGACTCGTTCAGCGCATAAATGCCCCAATAACTGGTAAGCCTGTTTTCATATTCCTTTTGAGGATTCTTGTAGCATTCCGGATTATCTCCTCTCAGCAACCAGGCATTATAGTAATCTTCTATGTTTGGGGTTAACACATGATCACCATCCATGATCTTGCATTTTCCATATATATCATCAAAGTATTTGGAATATAACGCCTTAAGTTTAACGGCAATACGATTAAATCCGTCACAGCAAGAGCCTTCGAAGTAAAGCCATACGATATTGTCAAGCAAGGTTTGTTTCGACATTGATATATAATAACCTCGCTTACGGTAATACTTTTCAACATCCGTACCTAGTACCAAAGCGTGCCCCAGCCTATCTCTATTCTCCAGATTCAGGAATAAGATGCTTTCACGCACGGCCCGCAAACCATCAACGATATCCAGGAAATCTTCCCCCACATGAAAAGTAAATCCCAATTCCTTATCCTTACTGTTGTATACAGAAGTTGGAACATAATATTTCAGATAACGAAACACTTGCCCAAACACCTCAGGACGGCACTTTATCTCAGAACTGGCAGCATCAATACCCACAACTCGACTATCCTTACCCAATTCAGAACACATCTTCAGCCAGTTTTTCAGAGCCATAGCCTGCTTTTTGATTTCATTCCTCAAACCATAATGCCGGTAATATAGCGAAGAATCCCTATGCAATTGGACTGCTTTCTGTTTTTCTTTATCGTTTCTCTTTATAAAATGCAGAATAATGGAATATCTCTTATCCAGAACTTCGGTTTTGCAGGAAGCCAGATTACCATTCCTTAAAGATTTATCAATTCCTTCTAATGTCTTCTGCAGCCCTTCCTTACTCCCCTTGGGAGAGATACGAGCCTCCAGATACTTTTGAGAATCACATAGAGAACTGCCAATTGCCACTTGTGACACGATCTCACTATAAGCCGAGTTTTCCTTTAGAAAAAGAACTTTTCTACCTTGATAATCAGCGAAATTGGCAAATCCGACAGAATCATTCAACTGTACAATTTCATTCCTAAATTCACTTTTAATCAGCAGATATATGTAGAAAAGTGTTGCCATGTCAGAATCAGCAGTACCTTCAAAGATTCTCTTAAACATCCTGTACATCAAGAAACGCTCGCCAGCCAAAACGGAGTAAATATACTCACTCTCTCCAGCAGAAGGCAACATGATGTCAGCAGAAATGGCGTAATCCAAGATATTCTTCTGCGTATTACCTTGCGTACCAAAACGATAACCTTTCATCATTCTAGCCACATTGACCCGATTGGAGAGTTCCAACAACTTGATGTTCATCAGTAAATCCTCATCTATGCCTAGCATGCCTATCGTAGAACGATAATAGCTCTCAACAAAAGCATCATCTACATCAGAATTCAGATACCAAAACAGCAAGAGTCTGATAGAAGCTGCCTTCATCACCTTATTATACAGACTGTTGCTCACCTCACTCGAATTGATAATATGAGGAGCTCTCAGATAATCGAAGATCTTTCTGAAACTATCCTGCCTATCTATCACATCATTCATCAAGCTCAACCAGTTTAAGTCAAAAACAAAAATCGAACCATAAAGATGGTAATGCAAATCTATCATTCTCTTTTCAAAGATATTGCCAAGAGCGGCATTGTCATGACTGATGATATCTTTCCAGTTAAAAAATCTGCGGTCTACTCCCTGCATAACATCCTTTGCAGCAAGGTAAGAAGTCGTAAACAGATCTTCACCCAGATTGGAAGTAAGATCATGCCATCTCAACAAGTCGTCATATCTGCAAACAGGCTGATGTTTATATTCCTTCAACACACATGAAGAGAAATGAAGCAATACATTGAAGACACTGTTACTTGGACAAAATGCCAGAGATTTGATGTTATTGTCATTCGTTGCCCATTTAGACTGAAACAAGTCAAATATTGCCTCCACCTGATCCTTGGTTCTGATGGGACTGATGTCATCCAGATATGCCCTAACAAACCATTGGCGATTCACATGAACATCATCATGACTGTTTCCCTTCAATAGAGAAGCAATAACGTTATCACTCTTCTGGAGTTGGAACAGCGTTTTGATTGTTTGTCTCAGCGTTTCCATTGTTCAATCCGTTTAGTCCATTATTGATGGCATCAAGAATTTGAGGCACATCATCCACCGACATTTGTTCCTTGCCTGGAATAGGCAACACCTCATTCAGCATATTCCGATAAGGTTCATTCCTAAATCGAGCATCCAATTTAAGTATTTTTTCTATCAATGTACTTTTTGAACACTTTCTTTTGGTTAAAGTAGACGCCAACCTATCCGCTGTTATAACAGGAACCTGACCATTCACTTCATTATAATGATCATCCATCAGCTGTTTAATCTTCTCTTCATAATAGTCCGATTTCTTCTTATCAGGAGCAGAAAAATCATCAAAGATTAACTTAAATATTTCCTTTAAAGAATATGAACTGCTTATCTCCTTCAAGGTCTCCATCACGAGCCTTGCAAAGCGATAGTTGATTCGATAATAGTCACCCTCATCACCATTTCCCGTTTTATCATAACTGTAGATAGAATATTGCGACATCAATAAGAAGAAACGCTCTAGGATCTTCACATCATCACCACTATTCTTATATTCATCTTCATCCAGGAAGGAAACAAGATCGCACAAAATCTCAGTATTTCTTACACAAGCCCATGACAGCCACATATGCCTATCAAATACTGGCAATTCTGAATTTTCAGACACCGGCAAAGTTGGATGAGCATTACAGCAATCCTGATAATCTTTAGGAGACATATTTCTGATACCACTCTTCGTTAATGACTTGAAGCCATTATATAAAGAATTACTAAATGAAGCCTCTGACTGATTCATTAAGTCAATAAACTCTGCACCATAATCGAACCTCTGATAACATCTTTCAATATCAACAACATTAAAGAGAAAAGCACCTATATCCCAATACCCTTTTGGCTTTCGAGTTAAAGAAGCTGCATACACTAATTCTCGATATTCTCTATAAGTAAAATCTATATAATCTTTATATTTTAGAGGCAAATAATGCTTTGATTTAAAAATTCTGGCAGTGCACAACATAAATACTTCTGCCATCCTCAACTCAATAGGCATCAATTTCTCAGGCTTTTCTGTACACAATTTCATTAAAGCCCTCAATGCCTCCAAATTGATTACTCGATTAGAACGATATGGATCATCTCCCCCCTTTGGAAGTACAACAATCATTCGGGTATTGAAAAATCTACCTCCTACTAACTTCAAATAATTCGGTAATTTCATGTCCTGATACAAGCCACGGGCCAAAACTCTTTCAGAAGTCATTTCTCCATTAAGTTCCTTATCAGCATGAATTTCCTCTATATATTCATCATAAAACTCATAGAGTCTCATTGAATAAATGGTTTTAATCATAAAAAGGAAATGCATCTGCTCTAAAGTAATATCCTTCCTTTCCACAAAATCAATGATAGCCAGGACATCTCCTATAGCTATATTATAAACTTGATTATTGGAATTGAGGATATTTGAGATAGGAGAATCTTTTGTCTCAAAAAACTTATCCTTTTCAAACTTATCCCGTATAATACGTAAAGCAGTAGCATTAATCTGTATGGCCTCAGAAATGGAAGCAAGCTCTTTAATCCCTTTCTGGGAATCAGCATCAAGATGATTCATCATCCAACTCTCAAAAAGGTATTTCTTAAACATCTCTTTATTATTATATTCCTCAGCTATTACCTTTCCATTTTCATCATACTGCCAGTAATCCTTCATGTCAACAAGCAGTCTGATAATCTGGCGTAATTCACGAAGATTATCCGGTACAATAAAACTCGTCTTGACAGCACTGTTATAGAATAAGTATCTCGTTTTTCTGAATATTAGTTCCGGAACAGCCTGTCTTACTGATTCAAACTGATAGCAAGAATTATCCTTCTGATTGATGTGCAATCCTGCATCCCAATAGAAGGTAGACTCCGGCATATATACACGATGATTATATGGAACCAGTTTCGTGATATACCGGTCCACCATTTCATCAAGTTCCTTATCATTCAAGGTCTGTCTTGTATCACTATATTCCCTAGAATAATGCAAACGTTTAAGCTTAGCCAATTAATCTAACTTCACTGCCATAACTACAAGCACATTAGGTAAGACCAAATATTTCCGAATCTGTTCTGCCATTTTGATTGCATCTCTGGAATGCAAGTCAATGTCATCCACGGATATCAGAAGTATCGCATTCTCCTTGCCCATATACTTCATGAACCTGTCTATCAGCTCATACATAGAGGTTCTGAGGTCAATCGCTGCCGACAAAGAAGACAATGCTTCCAAATCATCATCAGGTATAGTGCTATTTGTCATCATTCTGCAAAAATCATGCTGCACTCTGGCAAAAGATTCAGCCAATTTGAATTTCAAACTTTCGTTTACATTATGAGAATAATCCAGAAATTTTTTATAAAGTGTTGCCAATATAACGCCTATGATATTCGATTCACTGTCAATAAACGACGGATCAATCATATCCAACGCATAGAAATTACTCTTTAAAACCATATTATCCAGTTGGGAACTACGAGGGGCTTCAAGCAGATGCACAATAGAGCGCATACACGAAGTCTTTCCAGAACCTCTTTCACCAATGAATGCAAAGACATTATTTATCCATATATCATTACCCTTTAAATAATCGTCCCTGTTATCAGGCAACGCATCAAAATAATGATCCAAAGCATTAAGGATATAATGATAAGGTTCTGAAAAGATGGATGACTTAATGATATCCTTATTGATGTCTTCCACAACAATACGGTTCTCATCACCAATATTAAATGTAATTGTTCTACGATTTTTCATATTTCTAATTTAACAATTAAACGATAACTACAGCTAGTTCTCCAATAAAAGATAGCAACAGTAGCAAAGATAATATTTTTAATTCACCCTACCTTGCACAGTATTAGTAGTTTACATTTCATATAAATCTGCTTATTACGCTTCAAAGCATCCTTCAGCGATATAAAGTCGTATAAGAACGAGCCGAGCCTTCCACCTATCCAAGTTTCCTGGCTACAGATATGTTTGATTTTCACACCCTTGTACTCATCATCCTTATAGAGGTGATATGAAAAGAATATACCGTAACCTCATGGCCACTCTTCACTAGCCCACTGAGATATACTCAGCGAACTACTCAAAGCTTCCGTAGTTATTTGGAATACCCAGAACGTTTACTAATGCCATTTTCATTTTTGAACAGAAATATTCTTAATTATTCTTACAATTTATCTTATATCAAAAAAAGCCTATTCATTTTTACAGTTTCTATCAGATACTTCATAAATTCAGAATGTACTCCATGCTGTTGCTCCATTTGACGGATTAGGTCTTTTCTATAAGCAGTAGGTTTGTCTTCCAATATTTTCCCAAAGATATTCATTACATCAAAGGTGTCTGATGGAAGTTTTATGGTTGAGTTTAATATTCTATTGGCAAGGTTAAATCCTGTCTTTGTCAAATACACGTTAATTCGAAGTGCTTCCAAGCATTCCCCAAATGTATTAGGATAATTACTGACCTTCTTGTGGTATTGTTCATACATATAATCTAAGTCAACATTAACTCCTACAAAATGTAAGTCTGCTAAGAACTTTGAAACAGTTATCTTTTCCTTGACATTCAACAGATATAAGAAAGCTTCAGTATTGAGAATTTTGAAGTTCTCATATTTTGTCATAAGTCCCCAATCTTCACTAATCAAACATCTCTTCTTACCAATCGTCAAGAGCATACTTTCACTTTCGATTTCAAAAAAGGAGTGACCGATTTCTTGGAAATTGAGGTTCAGTTTTTTTGTCGCAACTTCAATAGTAGAATATTTTTCAATCCAGTCAAGTATGTATTGCAATATCTCTATATGAAAACTATCCGAAACTTCTGTCTTCAACCTTAATCTTTCTACTACTTCTTGCGATATGAAACTTGGAAGATTAACTTTCTCACTTTGTAAAGTCTGCTGCAAATAAATCAACAATCCTTGTGGAATAATAAATTTTCTATCAAAAGTTACCCCATAAATTTTGTTAAGCATACTTAGAAGAACTACTGACGTAATATCCAACACGCACTCATAGTCATCTATTGGACATTTTTCATAGTTTTGATACGGCAAACAAAATATCCTATCATTTCCAAACATTCGATTTATGCACTTCTCATACGCATTGCTGTTGCCAAATAAACTGATAAGCATAGACTCACCTTTTGCATACCGTTCTTCCCAATCTTCAATTCGTTTCTTGTTGTCAACCCCACCAGCCAACATCATCAAGTTGGTCAACATGTTTCCATCGCCACCTTTCAAATCATCAAGGGTGAACATACGTATACTCTTGCTTTGACCTTGTTGTAAACCTTGGTATATTTGTCTTGTAAGAGAATGATACTTATTATAAATATGTTGTACTCTTGCAGTAGATATAACACCAAACCTATCCAACGCAACCTTTTCACCGACATGATGTCCTATCATTTTTTCTGTATTAGAATTAATGAATACATCTTCGCTTCTAACTTTTCCATTTTCCTCATACACAACAAAGTCTCCATTTTCAACAATGTCTTTCTCTTCATTGATAATTGGTGAGATATGTGGAGTGTGCACATATTTGAACCACAGGTCTTTTAGCTCTTGCGATTTTGTTCGTAAAATAGCCCCATACAAAAAGTCCACCCCTTCCTTGTAAAAACCTTGTAATATCAGCAAAGTGGAAAAGTTACAATTTAAAACAGAATCGTTTTCAACTGTATTTAAAACCCTGCAAACATATTTGGAGAACTTTGGTTTTTGATTAGTTAAGTTCAAATAACTAAGATAATTATAAAATACACTATTGTTATCCGAATATTGTTCAAACAATAAGCTTATAACTTCTCCAGCATCAGTTAAGTCATTACAACCTATAGCTAAATAATATTCATCTTCCAAGAACTCTTTTACATGTGTAAAACCGTTTTTCCTAAGTTTCTTCAATGCATCAAAGAAAACATCTTTATAATTTTCATCTTCACGTATTATAGATAGATACACACACATCTCTAAAGAATAGACACCTTCTTGTATCAATGGTTTTATAATAGCCAAAGCTTCACTTGTATGTTTTTCGGAACCTAATATTCTTGCCAAGATAAATTTGGCTTCCTTTGGAGCTTTTTTAGCAAGAGTTTTAATAGTCTCCACATCATAATTTCTAGTTGAAAAATACATAAATGTATATTCAAAAATCTGTTGCGTAATTGGATTCTCAAAAATCTTTAAACTCTTGAATTGCTGAACGTCCCCAGCATACATAGCTACACAACTCAATATTGGTTGACAATGCATATCTGGCAACAAGATATTTATCTTCGTAAAATGCTCAAAGGCTTTTACTGCTAATTGTTTATCGAAAGTTCTTGTTGGCAAAAGAAATCCCACCAAAGCTAAAGTTTCATCTTTGCAATCCTTCTGATCTTCAAGAACTCGTGCAGCATCTTCAAAGTCCTTGTTTATCATAAGCATTTCTAATAACATCAATACATAAGGCTTCGAATTTTCTTTCGATGGCTCACTATCTTTCATTGATGAAATTAGTTCATTCCTTTTTTCCTTATTTTCAATCAGAAGAAATTCTGAATACAAGGCCATGAATTCTACATCTGGAATAATATTTTCTATGTCGGTACCAGCAGATAGTTCCTTATATCTATTTGTTATATCATAAACATTATGTAGCGTCTTCGTTATTTTCCTACCATCACAGAAATAATGTCCTTCGCGCAAAAGTCTGGTAGAATATACGGACATGCAGAAACTCCATTGCCGTAGATTGTCATAAGTTAAGTTTTTAGGAATATCCAATTGAACATCATCTATACTTAACCATTCTTGGTCTGGATGATTAAATATATAATAAAATATTACGAATTGAAAATTAATCTCTGATAATACTGACTTAGGAACTTTCTTATATGTATTTTCCGCATCATCTGACAATACTACCAATGCAGCATTAGCCATAGCATTGTTAGGCTCTCTTTCCAAGATTTGATGACATAAATCTATCATTGGTTGTTTCTCATTCCCTTTTATGTTGATATAAATATATTCTTCTACAATTTCTATCAAAAACAAGTTCGCTTTCTTCATTTCTTCGAAAGCTCTCACTAACTCAACTTTTTCATCATTTCCTTTAATATAGCAAGAACATTTTCCCATCAGAAAATCTATTGTTGCAAGCAATTCATAATCTGTAGCACTACGCTTAACCACAATTTTTCTAATTGCTCCTAAATGTTCATAAGCTTCCTTAAGGTGTAACTTATCTATGGAACTTCTATACAAAGGTAACAATTCTTTAATCTCATCATTCTTGTTAGCCAATGCGTCTAATATTTCTTCAGTTGAGTTTCCTTTTATAAAGTCTTCATTTGGCTTGCGAAATTGCAATATAAGATAAATTACGGCAACAAATGTAATAAGTATATCAACAATAAGTATAAAACTATTAAACGAATCTACAGAAAGTTCCAACAGAAAGTTTCCTGTATTCACTCTAAGTACATTAAAGAGTAAAGGAGATGCATTTATAGCCATCATAGCCCCAAAATATCTATAGACAACCTTTGCAGTTGTCACTCTATGAAGAAGATAATCACGCACAGGCTTGCCTATATGCCTCCAAGTCCAAGCCACCAACCATAATTTTGAGGATGACCTTTCTGGACACCATACGGAAAGTATTGCGGACAACGCTAATAAAAAAAGTACTATAAAGACTAATCCCATATACTTACTCTACAACTTATAATTTGTGATTCTTTTAATCTTATCCAAGTGTAAATCACCAATACAGCATCCCAACTATTTATCAGCGGGCTTAGCCGTACCAGTAATTATGATTTTCTATAATCCACGAATTCTACAATCAAGCGACGACTTGGGATGTTTTCGTTACCACCGCATCCATACCATCTTCAAAATGGCGAACATAGTCACATGGCAGGAACCAGGCATCAACCTCCTCGCCACAAAGAATGCAAGTAAGGATATCCCCAATGTACTCACCAAAGTTCACTTTGTTCAATTTGCAACTTTCCAACAACCCGAACATAAATGCCAGATTCTGGGCAGAGAAGTGACTTCCTGTCTGAAGCCAATTGCGTCTTCCCATAGCGATCTGTCTAAAACATCTCTCTATGGCAATATTGTGCATGTCGATTCGGCCGTCCGAAAGGAATGTTCGGAAGGCATCTTCGTCATCAAGTATGTAATCTACGGCTCTGTGAACCATCTGACCATATTTGTCACCTGCAGCACGCATCTTTTTGAGCATTTCCATGATGCGATCAACGATAGGCTCGCTCCACTCTTTACGGAACTCCAGGCGATTTTCAAAATATTCTTTGCTTTCCATTTTATGTGAATTTTAAAACGGTTGCAAAGATAATATTTTTCATTTACCCCACCTTACGCTGTGTTGGTGGTTTACAGAAAATAGCATCCTCACATTTTTTAGATGAAAGATACATTGCATCCCAGACGGTCCCATCCCGCACAACATGGCGAAGACCGCTTTGGTCCGCCAACCTTAGAGC
>ERZ1026998.451-NODE-451-length-14410-cov-7.843539_pt1 | contig 14410 bp, 9 predicted proteins | sample MGYA00519288_ERZ1026998 | MGnify/ENA primary metagenome ERZ1026998 (study PRJEB26926, sample SAMN06164454) | human gut metagenome | biome: ENVO:00009003; feature: ENVO:2100002; material: ENVO:00002003 | host: Homo sapiens | place: USA | collected 2012 ...
GAGATGTAGAGAGGTCTCGTGGGCTCGGAGATGTGTATAAGAGACAGGTTGCATACTGGCATCGTATTATAGCATGCGAAGGAGAAAGGGAAATTCTCAATGTTAAGAGTTGCTATATGTGAGGATGTTTTATCTGAGTTGCAGAAGCAAACACAGATCATACAATCCATCATGGCAAGGCTATCCAAAAATGTGAAATTTTTTTGCTTCCGGAGTGGGGAAGAATTATTAATGGAAACAGACACCACGGGAAATATGGACATCGTTTTTTTAGATGTGGAAATGCTTGGTATCAGCGGAATTGAAACCGCGCGTATCCTTAGGGAAAGAGACAGCAGGGTAATTCTGATTTTTGTATCCTGTCATAACCAGTACTGCAAGGAAATGATTGAAGTGCAGCCATATGCATTTATAGATAAGCCGGTGTCTGAAGAAAAATTGGAGAAGATCCTGAAACGGGTGTTTGAAACACATTTGAATTCCGATGACAGTTATTGCTTTTCTTATAATAAAAGGCAATACAATATTCCACTGAATCAGATCCGGTTTTTCCAAAGTGATAAAAGAATCGTACAGATCAATGCAGTACAGCTGGATATGCCTGAATTGGAATACTTATTTTATGGAAAATTGGAAGAAGTGGAAAGGAATCTGCGGAAAGCAAATGTAAAATTCCTGAGAATCAGAAAATCGTTGCTCGTGAATACTCGTTTTATTAAGGAGTATTCTGCGGACAGGGTTGTTCTGGATAATGGACGGGAAGTAGAAATCAGTAAAAATTACAGAGATCATGTAAGACAGCATTATATTTCAATGTTAAAGGGGAGAAGATGGGAATGATGCTTGTTCTGGCTATTGTGGAGATTTTTTCTGTAATACTGCAGCGTATTTTTTGTGACAGTACATTGAAAAAGAAGAAAATTCGCAGGTATACAGACTATCTGGTATGGGGAGGATATTTTGCGGTCTTCAACGGTGTTACATATGTTTTAACGTATCTGGGAGATGGCACGAGTAATATCTGGCTGAATATATTACTTTTTGTATGTATTTTTTTTGTGACGATCAGAATCCTATATACTGATTCAGTCAGAACATTGATGGCGACGACTATATTTATGTATATGAGCGGCATGTGTGCAGAATTGCTCGTGTATTACGGAAAAGAATTTCTGGCATGGACAGATGATGCAGAAGTAACCTTGCTGTGCACAGTGTTATCTAAAATTGTCTGGTATTTGATTATTAAATTTACCTCTCTCATTATAAAACTGAACAGAAAAGCGGAACTGAATCTTCAGGATTGGTTGGAAGTATTTATCGTTCCGGTCTGTAGTATATGGATCCTGATTTCCGTTTTTATCACAGGAACCCTTGAAAACTATTTCTGGGGATTTATTGTAGTATTCATGATCCTGCTGATCAACGTCTTTACCTACTATCTGTATGATAAAGCAAAAGAAAATATGGAAAAACAAATGCGGGAAGAAATCCTGAAAAATCAGTGTGAGTACTATATTCGCCAGAACCGGGAAAGTAAGGAATGGTGGGAAGAATTAAGGAAGCTGCGTCACAATATGAAGCAGCATTACATATTGGAAAATACTTATTTGGAAAAGGAAGATTATGAAGCCCTGAAAAGATACTGCAGTGAAAATCTGAAGTTTTTAGACAAAAAAGATTTTATTTCCAATAGCGGAAATCTTTATATTGACAGTGTGGTTAATTACAAGGCAGATATGGCGGAAAAGGCAGGAATAAAGGTGACAGCCAATACGGAAGTGCCGCAGGATGCGGAGATGAATGCAGAGGATATCAGTATTTGTCTGGGCAATCTATTGGATAATGCCATAGAAGCTGTAAAGGAACTGACCGAAGATAGGGTGATCAGGCTATGGATCACCACAGACGGTAATAATATAGCCATCAGTATTAAAAACCGGTATAAAAATGCATTGCATAAAAGCGGGGGACGATATCTGACAAGCAAGGAAGACGACAGGATGCATGGAATCGGTCTTTCAATCGTCAGACAGATCGTGGATCAATATGCCGGTGAGATGGAGATACGGGAGGAAGATAATGTTTTTGATGTAATGATATTAATGTATGATTTTTTAACATAAAAAGAATACGGAATATGTGAATACCCGGATTAAGATATGCTTTTCAAGAGAAACGTTTTGAAGCATATTTTAACCCGGGTATTTTTATCCAAAAGTTACATATAACCCGGTCGTTTTTGACATCTACGGTTATGACTTGTCGATATGTGTTATAATGTGCAAAAAATAAGGTGGTGGTCAGGCTATGCCAATTCCTGTAGGATTGCATCCGGGGAGTGGTGGAATTCATAATATAGAAAAACAATATGGCATCTGGGGCGGGATAGATGGAGATGTATTCTCGAAGATGCTTCAAAATATCAAGTCTATGACAATACGAACAAAAAAATGGATAAGAATGGAGATAAAATAATGTCAGTAAAAAATGAATTGGATAATTTTTTTGAAAGATTTTTAGCAGCATACCAAAAAACAGAGGATGGATTACCTAAACGTCCCAGGAGAAAAGATGTAGATCAGGCAGTTTATGTGGGAGAAGCAGATAATGCTGGATGGTGTAAATGGAGACCACTGGCATATGGAAAAGAGGAAACTTTTATAAAGCTATTAGAGACATATGGAATTGAAAGCAACCGAGATATAATTGAATACTTTAGCACCTATCATTTTTTGGGGTTTAATATAAATTATAAAAAAAGTAGAATTGCAATAAGTGGTGTGGATCCTAGAGATGGGTATAGAAGTTTAAAACAAATAATGGAGGCATATACCGATCTGAATGGCAAGGTAACACATTTTGTGATTGGAGTGGAGTCGAAAGTGAACTATTCTGTAGTGGTAGAAATAAAGACAGGAATTGTTAAATTTGTAGATGACGAAAAAGGAAAAATGAGAAAAATTGCACCATCTTTGGAAGAATTTATAAAAGGGTGGGAACCGTGGGTTTAAGCAAGTCGAAAAAGACGATGGATATAAACCACTAAGCCCCGGGAAAATGGAAAAATAACACAAGAGATGAGGAATGACGGATACGATATTTCTGACAAGTGCTATTGTCTTCTACAGTGTTTATTTAACGATGATGTATTGTTAATGAATTTTTATTAGATTAATTCCCGGATGGCTTTGAAGTGCACCATGAATATAATGAGCACCATGATCTGGTACATACATGGGACAGCGACGGAAGAGAGACCCTCTATACTTATGACCAGGAACACAATCCGGTCAGGACGATGGAAAAGATCAAAGAGGGCAAATGGAAAGAAACGGCCCGGAAGTATGATTTCAGGGGAAGATGCATTCTGGAGCGGGATGCCCTCGGAAACGAAAGCCTTAAGGAATATGAAGCCAACCGGGCATACCCCAGCCGTGTCATTACGCCGAAGGGGGAGGAGACCGCCTACGGCTACGATACCGTAGGCCGCAGACTGTCCATCAGCAATACTTACGGCACGGTGGAGCTGGCTTACAATTCCAGAAACTTTGTCACCAGCCGCATCGACGGGGAAGGCTACACCACCCGTAGATTCTATGACCGCATGGGCAATCTGACCACTTACTATCCACCCGTGCAGTGGGAAAAGAAAGAGAGCGGCTATGAGTACCGCCACGATTTTCTGGAACGTGTGGTAGATACCATATCTCCCCTGCAGGAACATCACCGTGTATTCCGTAACTTTGACGGGGACATCACCAGCCGGATCCATCCGGTCAGCTATGCCCTGAAAGGCGAAGAGGGAGAAGGAACCCGCTATGAGTACAATTCTGACGGGAACTGCATCCGTATCCTTTATCCGGACGGAGGCGTGGAGCGGAGATTCTATGATGCGGACGGCAACATGATCAAACAGGTACAGCCGGAATCTTATGATGCAGATTCGGATGACGGCAATGGCTACCGCTATGCCTATGACGCCTGCGGCCGGATGACAGAAGTACAGGATCCCGGGGGGAACATCCTGCACACCTACGAGTACAACGGGCACGGACAGATCCTCCGGGAAGTGGACGGCGAAGGAAAGGAGGTACTCTATACCTATAATGATCTGGGCTGGAAGATCCGGGAACAGATAAAAGTGCAGGAGACCGATCCTGCGCTGTACCGTGTCATCGCCTATACCTATGACAGTCAGGGCAATAAGGTGGAGGAGGCCTACGGACAGCAGGAGGTGGAAAGAGACGGAGAGCCGGATGGCTGGCACCGGATCCATTTTTCCTACGATAAAAACAATCATCTGAATGTAGTGAAAGATGACTTTGGGGCAAAAATGCGCTACGATTATGACTGTCTGGGAAATGTAACGCTGGAAGAGCGTGTCATTGCGGACGGTGTTCATAGTGTTATTCATTATGCCTACAATAAAAACGGGTGGCTTGTTCAGCGGACGGAGGAAATCCAGGGCAACGGCCCGGTACAGGCCGCCGTTACAAGATATGCCTACGATGCCAACGGCAACCTGACAAAGATCACCACCCCGAAGGGCTCCGAGATCCGCAGAAGCTACGATGCGGATGACCGCCTGACCGGGGAGAGAGTCCTTGACAGAAAGAACGGTATCGACAGACGGGTGCAGTATGTCTATGATGCAGCCGGAAATGCGCTGAAACAGGCCATTCTGGGAACGGACGGGGAATGTCTGGAGAGCAGCACCCGGTATGACCTGAAAGACCGGGCGACCCACAGAACCAATCCGGCAGGAGGGGTGACCCGCTATCTCTATGACCGGAATGACAGGCTGCGGAAAGAGATCCGTCCCTACGGCTACGAGCCGGAGAGTGATGACGGGGCGGGGGTATCCTACACCTATGACAGCCGCGGCAACCGCCTCCGCACCACCAATGCATTAGGTGAAGTGGTACAGGAGCTTTCTTACAATCTGCGGAATCAGCCGGTTATCCAAGAGGATACATTTGGAAACCGGACAGAGCTTTCCTACGAATTGGATGGAAAGATCAAGGATGTCCGGCGTTCAGGGAACCATCAGCGTACCCTTCAGCAGTATGAGTATAATGCCAGAGGGCAGATCACGGGAGTTGTGGACGGCAACCAGAATCCCATTTCCTATGACGTGGACAGCTGGGGACGCATCACAGGCATTGGCTTTGTGGACGGGGTGAAGGAAGGCTATGAATACACCCCCGCCGGGCAGGTCAGCAGGACTATAGACGGTAACGGTAATGCGGTGCAGTACCGCTACAACAGTCTCGGCAAGATCAGCGAGAGAATTGATCAGCTGGGATTCACAGAGACCTTCCGGTATGACGAGGAGGGCAACCTGTCCCTGCACATCGACAGGGACGGAAGACAGATGCAGCGCGCCTGCAACGTATTCGGTCAGCCTGTGTATGAGAAGGCGTCCGATGCAGAAGGAAAGCACACCAACATCAGCACCTGGCACTATGACAGTCTGGGCCGGGTGACCCGTGCTGTCTGCGACGGAAAGTCCTATGAATACATCTACGATGCATATGGTAACCTGAAAGAAAAGCGTTCCAACGGGAAACGCTTAGTTTCCTATACCCATGACAGGGCAGGGCAGATCACGGAGATCAGGGATCCAGAGGGAGTCTGCACCCGGTATGAGTATGACATTCTGGGCAGACGAAGCCGCATCTTTAATGATGACGGACTGGAAGTGCGCTACGGCTACGATGCTTTGAACCGCATCAGTCGCATCCATTATGGTAACGGTGTGGAGACCGCCTATACCTATGACGGGGACGGAAACGTCCGCACGCTGGAAACCAAGGCAGGAGAAAATGTCCTGCTCTCCTTTGCATACCGGTATGACGGCAACGGAAACCGCACGGCGAAGACAGGCATGCAGGCAGGTGTAACTCTGGGTGGCGTTACATCCGAAATCACCGCAGGGAATAATGCACTGGATCTCTCCTACAATTATGATGTCCGGGGACAGCTTCTGGAAGAGCGGCGGAACGGCACTTCTGTTTGCTATGCCTATGACAAAGCCGGAAACAGAATCCGGAAGACGGATGCACAGGGAGAAATCCGCTATCTTTATAATGAGAAGAACCAGCTAATTGCAGAGGAAAGCCCTGTCGATAGAAAACAGTTTTCTTATGACCGTCAGGGCGGTATAATAGAGGAGAAAAATGCAGCCGGGATCCGCCTGTTCTCCTATAACAGCCGCCACCAGCAGACAAGGGTGGAAACCGAAACCGGCAGCGTGCAGGAGAACCGCTATGATGCGGAAGGCCTGCGTTTTGAACTGCTGGAAAACGGCAGGAGAACCAGCTTTGTATACCACGATGGAGAGCTTCTGCAGGAGGAGGGAAGAGAAGAGCAGGGCACCAGTTATCATCTCGGGGCAGGGATGGAAGCGTTCCGCAGAGGACAGGAACTGTCCTACTACCACAGGGACGAACAGCTCAGTACGGTATTTGTTACTGATGGACAGGGAGAAATCCGGAACAGCTATCAGTATGATGCCTTTGGCATACCCCTTGAGACCACAGAACAGCTGAATAACCGCATCCGTTATACGGGCCAGCAGTATGATGAACTGACAGAGCAGTATTACCTGCGGGCGAGGTATTATAATCCGGTTGCCGGGCGTTTCATGCAGGAAGACGTCTATCAGGGGGATGGACTGAATCTGTATGCGTACTGCGGGAATAATCCGGTGGTGTATGATGATCCGAGTGGGTATGCAAGTACGTCAACAGGTAAAGCTTGTCCACCACAGGGGAAAATTAGTGAAAGTGTTGATGGGAGTGGTGCAACAAGTGAAAGGAAAGTGCCTAATCCAAATGGTAAGAAAGGATGTCGAGCACATCAGGATACGATAGCTTCAATTCAACCAAGTAAAGAAGGAGGAGAAATGGTATATGAAATGAGATTTGATACTAGTAATGGTAGTAAAAGTCATAGATATGCTGATGCAGTAGAGATAGTTGATGGTAATATTGTAGGGATTCACCAAGCTGGAAAGGTAAATAATAACGGAACACCTGTAATTAGGGAATCAAGAGCTATTGAGGACATTATGAATTCACCAGACTATAATGGTGCGCCAATATATTTTTGGCCATACAATTCTAACTCTGGACCAATTATATATGATTTTTAGAAAGTAAAGGATAAATTTATGGGAAAACAAATAAATTTTTACATGAGCGAAAATATTCAGACAAGTTTTGTTGAGTATTTGCAACAAAATCAGTTTATTTTCTTGGATTATAATGCACAAATTGTAGAGGAACCATTTTCAACCAATGTTTATAGGTTATATTTGTATAAGCAAAATTATGGACAATTGTTTATGCGCCAAGATTTGAATCATATTATGGATATTATGAAAAGCCCTGTAATTGAATTTCGCAAGACAACTATCAAGCTGGAAGAGAAAAAGGTGTTGCGAGGAAGAGTATGGATAGAAAACCAATATTTTAAAGAAGGAATATGTATAAAAAAGCCAGATACATTTATTAGAGATTATCAAATGCTAAATCGCTGGATAAAGAAACATGTACCATATCAGGAAATTAAAAAAGAAAATTTTTTCATTAAGGAATACGTTAATGATGAATTAAAAAGTCTGCAAGAGAACGGATTTAAACTGACGATATAGTTTGTAAGTTTGGCAAACAGGTGTTAAATAGTGTCTGCTGATTAAGCCGCAAACACTTGATTTTACTGACTTTTGCTCCATTTTCTGGTATAATGATTGCAAGGATTTTGACGAAAACAAATCGTTTTTCTTGCAGTTTTTTACAGATTTTGAGCATATAGGGGCTAAAACAATGTACAAACCGATCGACAAGCTACAGCATTCCTTCCTTGATTTCAACCAGCCTTTGGGTCTCCACATGAATCCGGATAACCGCTGGATCAAACTGGCTGACCGTATCCCATGGGATACGTTTGAAGTCAAATACGCTGAACTTTTCCCAAGTGATACCGGTAATGTAGCCAAGCCTCTTCGCATGGCGTTAGGAGCTCTGATCATCCAGACCAAGTTCCAGTATTCTGACCGTGAACTCGTGGAGCAGATCGCTGAGAATCCGTATCTGCAATACTTTATCGGACTTCCCGGCTTTCGGAAAGAAGCTCCGTTTGATGCAAGTACACTGGTTCTTTTTCGTAAACGCATTTCCGCAGAAATGCTGATGGAAGTAAACGAGTATCTTCTTGCGCATAAGGATGATGACAAAGATGACCATACTCCGCCATCCGGAGGAAAAACCAATGATGATGGTACTGCAAAAGAAGATACACACAAAGGAACGCTGACCCTTGATGCAACCTGTGCGCCTGCAAACATACGTTATCCGCAGGATATCTCACTGTTGAATGAAGCAAGAGAAAAACTGGAGACCATGATTTACCGTTTTTGTAAATGCTATGGTCTTAAGTTGCCAAGAAGATACCGTAAATGTGCCAGAAAAGAGTATCTTGCATTTGCTAAGAGCAGGAAGCGCACGGCAAAGAAAATCCGCAGCGCACTCCGCAGACAGCTTGGCTAAGTAAAAAGAGATCTTGGCTATCTGGAACAGTTCATGAGTGATGGATACGCCATGACAGGTAAGGATATCGGTCTGTATCTTACCATCATCAGGCTGTATGAACAGCAACAGTATATGTATGATAACAGAGTCCATTCTGTGGAGCATCGCATTGTAAGTATTTCGCAACCATGGCTCCGGCCGATCGTCAGAGGTAAGGTCAAAGCACCTGTTGAATTTGGTGCAAAATTTGATCTCAGTCTTGACAGCGAAGGTTATGGGCGTATCGAAAAAATATCTTTCGAGGCATACAACGAGAGCACCTGCCTGATTGAAGCAATAGAACGATTCAGAGAGCGTACCGGTTATTATCCGGAACGTGTTCTGGCAGATCAGATATACCGGACCAGGGAAAACAGGAGTATCAGGATAATACCGATAGAATCGAAGTGGAGCGCACCTTCAGCCTGAGCAAACGTTGTTATGGTATGAGCTGCATTACCACAAAACTGGAAGAAACGCAGTTGACTTCTCTCGCATTATCTGTATTCGTGACGAATCTTTTCAGGATTCAGAGGCGAATACTTTACGCTCTTTTTTTCAACAATTGATACATCATCATATAGGAGGTAGTGGTCAGGCTATGCCAATTCCTGTAGGATTGCATCCGGGGAGTGGTGGAATTCATAATATAGAAAAACAATATGGCATCTGGGGCGGGATAGATGGAGATGTATTCTCGAAGATGCTTCAAAATATCAAGTCTATGACAATACGAACAAAAAAATGGATAAGAATGGAGATAAAATAATGTCAGTAAAAAATGAATTGGATAATTTTTTTGAAAGATTTTTAGCAGCATACCAAAAAACAGAGGATGGATTACCTAAACGTCCCAGGAGAAAAGATGTAGATCAGGCAGTTTATGTGGGAGAAGCAGATAATGCTGGATGGTGTAAATGGAGACCACTGGCATATGGAAAAGAGGAAACTTTTATAAAGCTATTAGAGACATATGGAATTGAAAGCAACCGAGATATAATTGAATACTTTAGCACCTATCATTTTTTGGGGTTTAATATAAATTATAAAAAAAGTAGAATTGCAATAAGTGGTGTGGATCCTAGAGATGGGTATAGAAGTTTAAAACAAATAATGGAGGCATATACCGATCTGAATGGCAAGGTAACACATTTTGTGATTGGAGTGGAGTCGAAAGTGAACTATTCTGTAGTGGTAGAAATAAAGACAGGAATTGTTAAATTTGTAGATGACGAAAAAGGAAAAATGAGAAAAATTGCACCATCTTTGGAAGAATTTATAAAAGGGTGGGAACCGTGGGTTTAAGCAAGTCGAAAAAGACGATGGATATAAACCACTAAGCCCCGGGAAAATGGAAAAATAACACAAGAGATGAGGAATGACGGATACGATATTTCTGACAAGTGCTATTGTCTTCTACAGTGTTTATTTAACGATGATGTATTGTTAATGAATTTTTATTAGATTAATTCCCGGATGGCTTTGAAGTGCACCATGAATATAATGAGCACCATGATCTGGTACATACATGGGACAGCGACGGAAGAGAGACCCTCTATACTTATGACCAGGAACACAATCCGGTCAGGACGATGGAAAAGATCAAAGAGGGCAAATGGAAAGAAACGGCCCGGAAGTATGATTTCAGGGGAAGATGCATTCTGGAGCGGGATGCCCTCGGAAACGAAAGCCTTAAGGAATATGAAGCCAACCGGGCATACCCCAGCCGTGTCATTACGCCGAAGGGGGAGGAGACCGCCTACGGCTACGATACCGTAGGCCGCAGACTGTCCATCAGCAATACTTACGGCACGGTGGAGCTGGCTTACAATTCCAGAAACTTTGTCACCAGCCGCATCGACGGGGAAGGCTACACCACCCGTAGATTCTATGACCGCATGGGCAATCTGACCACTTACTATCCACCCGTGCAGTGGGAAAAGAAAGAGAGCGGCTATGAGTACCGCCACGATTTTCTGGAACGTGTGGTAGATACCATATCTCCCCTGCAGGAACATCACCGTGTATTCCGTAACTTTGACGGGGACATCACCAGCCGGATCCATCCGGTCAGCTATGCCCTGAAAGGCGAAGAGGGAGAAGGAACCCGCTATGAGTACAATTCTGACGGGAACTGCATCCGTATCCTTTATCCGGACGGAGGCGTGGAGCGGAGATTCTATGATGCGGACGGCAACATGATCAAACAGGTACAGCCGGAATCTTATGATGCAGATTCGGATGACGGCAATGGCTACCGCTATGCCTATGACGCCTGCGGCCGGATGACAGAAGTACAGGATCCCGGGGGGAACATCCTGCACACCTACGAGTACAACGGGCACGGACAGATCCTCCGGGAAGTGGACGGCGAAGGAAAGGAGGTACTCTATACCTATAATGATCTGGGCTGGAAGATCCGGGAACAGATAAAAGTGCAGGAGACCGATCCTGCGCTGTACCGTGTCATCGCCTATACCTATGACAGTCAGGGCAATAAGGTGGAGGAGGCCTACGGACAGCAGGAGGTGGAAAGAGACGGAGAGCCGGATGGCTGGCACCGGATCCATTTTTCCTACGATAAAAACAATCATCTGAATGTAGTGAAAGATGACTTTGGGGCAAAAATGCGCTACGATTATGACTGTCTGGGAAATGTAACGCTGGAAGAGCGTGTCATTGCGGACGGTGTTCATAGTGTTATTCATTATGCCTACAATAAAAACGGGTGGCTTGTTCAGCGGACGGAGGAAATCCAGGGCAACGGCCCGGTACAGGCCGCCGTTACAAGATATGCCTACGATGCCAACGGCAACCTGACAAAGATCACCACCCCGAAGGGCTCCGAGATCCGCAGAAGCTACGATGCGGATGACCGCCTGACCGGGGAGAGAGTCCTTGACAGAAAGAACGGTATCGACAGACGGGTGCAGTATGTCTATGATGCAGCCGGAAATGCGCTGAAACAGGCCATTCTGGGAACGGACGGGGAATGTCTGGAGAGCAGCACCCGGTATGACCTGAAAGACCGGGCGACCCACAGAACCAATCCGGCAGGAGGGGTGACCCGCTATCTCTATGACCGGAATGACAGGCTGCGGAAAGAGATCCGTCCCTACGGCTACGAGCCGGAGAGTGATGACGGGGCGGGGGTATCCTACACCTATGACAGCCGCGGCAACCGCCTCCGCACCACCAATGCATTAGGTGAAGTGGTACAGGAGCTTTCTTACAATCTGCGGAATCAGCCGGTTATCCAAGAGGATACATTTGGAAACCGGACAGAGCTTTCCTACGAATTGGATGGAAAGATCAAGGATGTCCGGCGTTCAGGGAACCATCAGCGTACCCTTCAGCAGTATGAGTATAATGCCAGAGGGCAGATCACGGGAGTTGTGGACGGCAACCAGAATCCCATTTCCTATGACGTGGACAGCTGGGGACGCATCACAGGCATTGGCTTTGTGGACGGGGTGAAGGAAGGCTATGAATACACCCCCGCCGGGCAGGTCAGCAGGACTATAGACGGTAACGGTAATGCGGTGCAGTACCGCTACAACAGTCTCGGCAAGATCAGCGAGAGAATTGATCAGCTGGGATTCACAGAGACCTTCCGGTATGACGAGGAGGGCAACCTGTCCCTGCACATCGACAGGGACGGAAGACAGATGCAGCGCGCCTGCAACGTATTCGGTCAGCCTGTGTATGAGAAGGCGTCCGATGCAGAAGGAAAGCACACCAACATCAGCACCTGGCACTATGACAGTCTGGGCCGGGTGACCCGTGCTGTCTGCGACGGAAAGTCCTATGAATACATCTACGATGCATATGGTAACCTGAAAGAAAAGCGTTCCAACGGGAAACGCTTAGTTTCCTATACCCATGACAGGGCAGGGCAGATCACGGAGATCAGGGATCCAGAGGGAGTCTGCACCCGGTATGAGTATGACATTCTGGGCAGACGAAGCCGCATCTTTAATGATGACGGACTGGAAGTGCGCTACGGCTACGATGCTTTGAACCGCATCAGTCGCATCCATTATGGTAACGGTGTGGAGACCGCCTATACCTATGACGGGGACGGAAACGTCCGCACGCTGGAAACCAAGGCAGGAGAAAATGTCCTGCTCTCCTTTGCATACCGGTATGACGGCAACGGAAACCGCACGGCGAAGACAGGCATGCAGGCAGGTGTAACTCTGGGTGGCGTTACATCCGAAATCACCGCAGGGAATAATGCACTGGATCTCTCCTACAATTATGATGTCCGGGGACAGCTTCTGGAAGAGCGGCGGAACGGCACTTCTGTTTGCTATGCCTATGACAAAGCCGGAAACAGAATCCGGAAGACGGATGCACAGGGAGAAATCCGCTATCTTTATAATGAGAAGAACCAGCTAATTGCAGAGGAAAGCCCTGTCGATAGAAAACAGTTTTCTTATGACCGTCAGGGCGGTATAATAGAGGAGAAAAATGCAGCCGGGATCCGCCTGTTCTCCTATAACAGCCGCCACCAGCAGACAAGGGTGGAAACCGAAACCGGCAGCGTGCAGGAGAACCGCTATGATGCGGAAGGCCTGCGTTTTGAACTGCTGGAAAACGGCAGGAGAACCAGCTTTGTATACCACGATGGAGAGCTTCTGCAGGAGGAGGGAAGAGAAGAGCAGGGCACCAGTTATCATCTCGGGGCAGGGATGGAAGCGTTCCGCAGAGGACAGGAACTGTCCTACTACCACAGGGACGAACAGCTCAGTACGGTATTTGTTACTGATGGACAGGGAGAAATCCGGAACAGCTATCAGTATGATGCCTTTGGCATACCCCTTGAGACCACAGAACAGCTGAATAACCGCATCCGTTATACGGGCCAGCAGTATGATGAACTGACAGAGCAGTATTACCTGCGGGCGAGGTATTATAATCCGGTTGCCGGGCGTTTCATGCAGGAAGACGTCTATCAGGGGGATGGACTGAATCTGTATGCGTACTGCGGGAATAATCCGGTGGTGTATGATGATCCGAGTGGGTATGCAAGGAAAGCTTGTCCTCCGAAGGGGAAAATTAGTGAAAGTGTTGATGGGAGTGGTAGTAACACAACAGCGACAGAAAGAAGAAATTCACCTGGTGTTGTAGAAGGAAACGGAAGGAATACATCAAAAATGATGTATGGAACGGATAAGAATGCAGGTGTTATTCCAAAAGAAATTGCTGACAAATTAAGAGAAAAGCAATATAATAATTTTGACGAATTTAGAAATGATTTTTGGAAAGCTGTTGCAGAAACAGATTATGCAAATGAATTTTTAATAAATGGAGATCCTAAGAACTATTACCGAATGAAGAATGGAGGCGCACCACTTGTGGTATCTAATCAAGCCATAAATGGTAGCTTTACATATCAGCTTCATCATATTATTCCAATTAATCAAGGTGGAAGTGTTTATTCTGTAGATAATCTTGTTGTGGTTACGCCGCGTTATCATGCTGAAATACTTATTCCTGAAGTGCATGGGTATAATGGATTTAAACAATTTTTTAGATAAGGAGAAAGGATATGGATAAATTAAGTAGAGAAGAAGTAAAAGAATTGGTTGAAAAAATAAGTTATGGTATGGGAAGTGATGAAGAAGTTTCAGAGTGGATTCAAAAGATAATGGATAGTGTGCCTAATAGAAATGTAGTGGAAGCTATTATGTCAGGTCCGAACGCAAGTATAGAAGAGATATTAGATAAGTTATATACAGGCAATGTAATTCGTTTATAATTTAATCCTTATATGTAAGGTTTACTTTAGAGATACCTAGTACCTGTCTCTTATACACATCTGACGCTGC
>ERZ1026998.458-NODE-458-length-14260-cov-4.451461_pt1 | contig 14260 bp, 8 predicted proteins | sample MGYA00519288_ERZ1026998 | MGnify/ENA primary metagenome ERZ1026998 (study PRJEB26926, sample SAMN06164454) | human gut metagenome | biome: ENVO:00009003; feature: ENVO:2100002; material: ENVO:00002003 | host: Homo sapiens | place: USA | collected 2012 ...
TATAGTCTTCGCTCATAATCTGCAAGGTAAAAAGACGTATCAGGTAAATCAGTACAATAACAACAACCGATCCACCAATCACATATTTCCGCTTCTCCAGATTATAATCTCTTTCCACTTATTTCTTCCTCCTTATTGCCTCGGCACATAATATACAAACAATTGTAATGGAGGCATCTGTCAATATTTTCAATAATAATACAGGCAGATTAAAAAACGAGAAAGTATCTATCACCATCAAAATGCTACAAAACAGGAATGTACACAACAGAATATACCGAAAGTAAGGAGAAATCCCCATACTCTTGATGCCCGGCTCAAAGTCTTCGGCACTGTCGCGTAACGTCACCAGCCTGAGGATAGGCTCACGCATAAAAGCCAATAACGTAGCGGCGGCGGCGTTCATTCCGGGAGTATTACTGAAAATATCAACTGTCAATCCGAGTAAAAACGACCACACCATCAATGTGTTACGACTTACACCCGAATTATACTTCAGAATAAAATAAATAAAAAAGAAAGGAGTGGCATATCCATTCATATGCATACGATTTAATACCAGCACTTGCAACAGTACCAGCCCGATAAACCACTCTATTCTTTGCAGATAAGTAATCATCAGTCTACTCTACTTATTCGTTTTAACCTGTTTTTCTAATTCCAGCTGTTCCTCTTGCCCTTTCTCCGCAATAACGCGAACATCATTCAGACGAGCAAAATCTGTAAAGAGCTTGACTCTAAGCAAGTAAGACAGACCATCATGACTGTCGGCTATATCGTCTACTGTCCCTATCGGAATTCCTGAAGGAAATACGGCACTGTGTCCGCTTGTCACAATGGTATCTCCCAAAGAGAATAATGAATGACGAGGCATATCTTTTACGTAAGCATATTCAGACGAACCACCGTCCCATTTCAAGAAACCGAAATAATCACTCTTCTTTATTTTACAGCTGATACTGCTTTTAGAATTCAAAACGGGAATAACGATGGAATGATGAGAAGAAGTAAGATAAACAATACCTACCACACCACTTCCGTTCACTACCCCCATTTCACTGCGCACACCGTCTGCCGTACCTTTATTTATAGTAATATAATTATCGGCATGAGTAATGCTATTATTGATAACACTCGCCTTGAAGATGTCATACCCCTGCAAGGCTTCCTGTTTCATCTGCTCGATACCACTGCTGTCTCCCGTCGCTTCCGTCAAGGCTTCACGAAGGCGTTCCACTTGCAGTTCCAGTTCTACATTCTTTTGTACCAATTCATCATTGATGGTTTTCAAGTGAAAATATCCGGTGACATTATTGGCTGCGTCATACACCGCACCGGCAACCCGGTTGGCTGAGGTAAAGAATGCACTTCCCTGATAACTGTTGAAACGGAATAATAAAGCAAAACTGATTACCTCCAGTAAAACAAAGAGGAACCAGTAATTATACTTTAAAAAGAAATTCAGCAGATTTCTCATCTTTATTTCTTCATTAATATCTTATCGCATCAAGAATGAGAAACGGTCTACATTCTTCAGTGCAATACCTGTACCTTTGGCTACACTCAGCAAAGGATCTTCGGCTATATGGAACGGAATATTAATCTTATCGGTAAGACGCTTGTCCAAACCGCGTAACAAAGCACCGCCACCTGCCAGATAAATACCATTCAACACAATATCGGCATACAACTCGGGAGGAGTCTGCTCCAATGCGCTCAAGATAGCAGTTTCAATCTTGGCAATACTCTTTTCCAAACAATGTGCCACTTCCTGATAATTGACAGGTACTTCCATAGGGAGAGCAGTAATACGATTAGGACCACGAACAATATAATCTTCGGGAGCATCATCGCCTAAATCAGTCAATGCCGCACCTACATGGATTTTAATACGTTCTGCCATACGTTCACTCACCTTTACATTATGCTGACGACTCATATACTCCTGGATATCAGCCGTTAAATCGTCACCGGCAATACGAATCGAGTTATTCGACACGATACCGCCCAATGAAATAACAGCAATCTCGGTAGAACCACCACCTATATCGACAATCATATTTCCTTCGGGTGCTTCCACATCAATACCGATACCGATAGCAGCAGCCATAGGCTCAAAAATCAAATATACATCACGTCCGCCGGCATGTTCTGCACTATCGCGAACGGCACGGAGTTCAACTTCCGTACTGCCTGAAGGCACACCGATAACCATACGTAATGAAGGAGAGAAGAAACGATTACCCATGTTCACCTTCTTAATCAGCCCGCGCATCATCTGTTCGCAAGCATTAAAATCGGCAATCACACCGTCACGCAAAGGACGCACAGTACGAATATTCGGGTTCTCTTTCTCATACATCATTTTAGCCCGCTCGCCTACGGCAATCATCTTGTCAGTGCGACGGTCGAGTGCAACGACCGAAGGTTCGTCCACTACAATCTTTCCGTTATTCAATATGATGGTATTGGCAGTGCCAAGGTCCATCGCAATCTCTTGTGTAAAGGAGAATAATCCCATAATTTTTATTTAATTGACAGGTATAATGAGAAGATGTGTCAAAGCCGGAATCGGTTATCTTCCTTTGACACACCCTCTCAAACTATTATATTAGTGTTTAAAATGACGGATACCGGTAGTAACCATGGCTACTCCATGCTCATTGCAATACTGGAACGTCAATTCATCTTTTACAGAGCCTCCCGGCTGGATAACAGCTTTCACACCTTCCTTATCAGCGATTTCCACACAGTCGGGGAAGGGGAAGAAAGCATCACTTGCCATCACTGCGCCATGCAGGTCAAATTCAAACGATTTGGCTTTCTCGATTGCCTGCTTCAGGGCATCCACACGTGAAGTCTGACCCACACCGCTTGCCAGCAATTGTTTGTTTTTAGCCAAAACGATAGCATTGCTCTTACTGTTCTTTACAATCTTGTTGGCAAACAACATATCTTCCACTTCGGCAGCCGTCGGAGCTTTCTCGCTTACTTGTTTCAAATCGGCAGCAGTTTCCACATCCAAGTCTCTCTCCTGAACCAACACCCCATTCAATAAAGAGCGGAACTGCTTCTTGGGCAACTTGGCTTCTTTACGCACCAAAATAATGCGGTTCTTCTTCTGCCCCAGAATTTCCAATGCATCCACATCATAATCAGGGGCTATGATAACCTCAAAAAAGAGTTTATTGATTTCTTCTGCTGTTTCCTTGTCGATAACCGCATTAGTAACCAATACACCACCGAAAGCAGAAACAGGATCACCTGCCAAGGCATCTTTCCATGCTTCAAGAACAGTAGGACGTGAAGCCAGGCCACAGGCATTATTATGTTTCAGAATAGCAAAAGTAATTTCATCAAATTCATCAATCAAATCAACGGCAGCATTGATATCCAACAAGTTGTTATAAGAAATTTCTTTTCCGTGGATTTGGTCAAACATCGCGTCCAAATTACCATAGAAATAACCTTTCTGATGCGGGTTTTCTCCATAACGAAGCTGCTTTTGATCTTCCATTGCACAACGGAAAGCAGAGCCTTCCCCACCGTCAAAGTAATTAAAGATAGCCGAATCATAATGAGATGAAACAGCAAATGCTTCTTTGGCAAACCAACGGCGCTCTTCTCTTGAGGTGGTGGCACCATGTTCCAGCAACATATCGCGGAACGGTTTGTATTGTGCCTGACTGGCAATAATAACCACATCATTGAAATTCTTTGCAGCAGCACGTATCAATGAGATACCGCCTATATCTATTTTTTCGATAATAGCCTGTTCTTCCGCACCGCTGGCTACAGTTGCCTCAAACGGATACAAATCTACGATGACCAAGTCTATTTCAGGAATTTCGTATTTCTCAATCTGTTGCATATCCTGTTCCAGACCGCGACGGCACAAAATACCTCCGAAAACCTTCGGATGCAATGTCTTTACACGTCCGCCCAGAATAGAGGGGTAAGTAGTCAGGTCTTCTACCGCTTTGCACGGGAAACCCAATGATTCAATAAACTGTCGTGTTCCGCCTGTTGAGAGGAACTCTACTCCTTCTTCGTGTAGTTTGGTAATAATCTCATCCAAACCTTCCTTGTGATAAACCGATACCAATGCGGTTTTTATTCTCTTAGCCTCTGACATTTTTTATAGATTAAGTATTTGGGCTACAAAGGTATGAATTTTCAGTTTATATCTTCCACACAAAAAGGTGAAATATTATTTATCGGTTCATATTTGTCCTAAAACCCGGATTGTAACACAAATGTAACATATATGACATTTCATCATAACATAGCTCTTCTACCTTTGCGCCCATTAAAAATAGAGTGAACAAAATTTATGGAAACAATGTTTTTGGGAATCGTCGTATTCCTCTTTCTGCTAGCCATATTCGATTTGGTAGTAGGCGTCAGTAACGACGCAGTAAACTTCATGAACTCCGCTATCGGTGCCAAAGCAGCATCATTCAAAACCATTATCGCCATCGCCGCCCTTGGTATCTTTATTGGCGCCACACTGAGCAATGGTATGATGGACATCGCACGTCACGGCATCTTCCGCCCTGAACAATTTTACTTTCAGGAGCTGATGTGTATCTTTCTGGCTGTTATGGTAACGGATGTCGTCTTACTGGACATTTTCAACTCTTTAGGAATGCCTACCTCAACTACTGTATCTATGGTGTTTGAACTGCTGGGAGGTACTTTTGTATTAGCCCTCATCAAGATAGCAGGAGACGAAACCGGCATGTTGGGCTTTGCCGACCTGCTGAATACAGAAAAAGCCTTGTCCGTCATTTTGGGTATTTTCCTCTCGGTAGCCGTAGCCTTCTTCTTCGGTACATTGGTACAATACCTCTCACGCCTTCTCTTTACCTTTAATTATACCAAGAAACTGAAATACACCATTGGTTTGTTTGGCGGTGTTGCCGTAACAGCCATTATCTATTTCATGCTGATAAAAGGACTGAAAGACTCTTCCTTTATGACCCCTGACAACAAGCATTGGATTCAAGAGAACACTCTGATGTTGGTAAGTTGCAGTTTTGTATTCTTCACCATTCTGATGCAAGTACTGCACTGGTGCAAAATCAATGTATTTAAAGTGGTCGTTATGTTGGGTACTTTTGCTTTAGCCATGGCTTTTGCCGGCAATGACCTGGTGAACTTTATCGGTGTGCCCTTAGCCGGTTTCTCCGCATATACCGACTTCATGGCGAATGGCAATGGTAATCCGATGGGTTATCTGATGGATTCACTGAATGGTCCCGCCACTACCCCATTCTTATTCTTATTTTTAGCAGGAGTCATTATGGTATATGCCCTGATAACCTCGAAGAAAGCGCAAAATGTTGTAAAAACGTCGGTAGACCTTTCACGCCAGGATGAAGGCGATGAAATGTTCGGTTCATCAGCCGTGGCACGTAGTATTGTCCGTTCCACCATGACCGCTTCAGAAAACATAGCCAAGGTATTGCCCGACAACTTGAAACGTTGGGCCGACAGCCGCTTCTGCAAAGATGTTATGATCATGGAAAACGGTGCTGCATTCGACTTGATACGCGCCTCAGTCAATCTGGTATTGGCAGGTCTGCTCATTGCTTTGGGTACTTCTCTGAAACTTCCTCTTTCTACCACTTATGTTACCTTTATGGTTGCCATGGGTAGCTCGTTAGCCGACCGTGCATGGAGCCGCGACAGTGCCGTCTATCGCATCACCGGAGTTCTTTCCGTCATCGGTGGTTGGTTCATTACTGCCGGAGCTGCCTTCACTATTTGTTTTGTGGTAACACTCATTATGTATTACGGCGGCACATTTGCTATGCTGGCTTTGATTGCACTCGCCATATTCCTATTGGTGCGTAGCAATATCAACTACAGCAAAAAACAGAAAGATAAAGGTAAAGACGATATATTCGCACGCCTCATTACCAGCAAAGACAAAGAAGAACGTTGGACATTGCTCCGCCAGCACGTTAATAATACATTGGTAGCCGAAATGACATTTACCAACGAAACTTATCGTCAAATAACCGACGGATTCATCAACGAGAATTTGAAAGCCCTGCGTAAAGCCGTAAGCAATACTGACAGCCAGAAGGAAATGCTGAAAAAAATACGCCGCAAAGAGATTCTGGGTCTGCGCCGCATAGACAACTTTACCGCCATCGAAAAGAACACCTGGTTCCATTTGGGTAGTAATAGCTGCGAACAAATGCTCTACTGTCTGAAACGTATCTGTGACCCTTGCAAAGAGCACGTAGACAATAAATTCACTCCGTTATCAGAACGCGCCACCAATGAATTTATCCCTGTCCGCGACGAAATGACCGCACTGATGGCTCGCGCTACAGAAGTGCTTGCCAATAAGGATTACACTCAAACCGATGCTTTGCTGCGTGAAGGAGCTTTGTTGAAAAATAAGATTTCCACCCTGCGAAAACAGCAAATGGACCGCATACAGGAACGTGACGTGAACGTAAAAGCCTCCATGGTATACCTTAACGTGCTACAAGAATCACAGGAATTGGTATCCTGCTGGCGTCATTTACTGCGCGCAGACCGTATGTTCCAAACTGATTTGAAGAAATAACACACCTATTCTTATAATAAATAATAAAATTGTGATAGCTTCTTTTCCTTATTTAAGGAGAAGAAGCTATCTTTGTCTCATTATAATCCGTGATTATTCATAATTATTACAATAACAATCTATGGAAAACCTCAATCAAATTATCAAGCAATTCCCCGAGGTGGGCGAAGTAAAAGAAGTAAAAGCACTGACTTCAGGGCTGATCAACCAAACTTATTTAGTAAAAACTGTCGATCCCCAAGAAGCTGATTACGTATTACAACGTATCAACCATCAGATATTTACCGACATCGACATGTTACAGCACAACATCGAAGTGGTGACAGGTCATATCCGCAAAAAACTGGAAGCACAGAACGAAACAGACATCGACCGCAAAGTGCTCCGTTTCCTTCCGGCTACCGATGGAAAGACCTTTTATTATGATGGCGAAGGCTATTGGCGCGTATCAGTATTCATTCCCCGTTCACAGACTTTGGAAGCTGTCACTCCCGACTCTTCTTATTTGGCAGGTTTGAAATTCGGCGAATTCCAAGCTATGTTGGCCGATGTGCCCGAACAGTTGGGTGAAATTATTCCTGATTTCCACAACATGGAATTCCGCATGAAACAGTTGCGCGAAGCCGTTGCCACCAATGCAGCCGGCAGACTGAGCGAAGTGCAGGACATCGTTGATGCCATTGAAAAAGATGCCGACGAAATGTGCAGTGCCGAAAGACTGTTCCGCGAAGGCAAACTTCCGAAACGTATCTGCCACTGCGATACTAAAGTCAGCAACATGTTGTTTGATGAAGACGGTAAAGTGCTTTGCGTTATCGACCTCGACACTGTCATGCCCAGCTTCATCTTCTCCGATTTCGGTGACTTCCTTCGTTCGGCAGCCAATACAGGCAAAGAAGACGAAAAGGATTTGAACAATGTCCGTTTTAATATGGAGATTTTCAAGGCATTCGCCAAAGGATACATTGAATCAGCCCGTTCGTTCCTGACTCCGGTTGAAATTGAGATGTTGCCTTATGCAGCTACTTTGTTCCCATATATGCAGGCTGTACGTTTCTTGGCCGACTATATCAACGGTGATACGTATTACCAGACCAAGTATGAAGGTCACAATTTGGTACGCACAAAAGCCCAATATAAATTATATTTGGAAGCAAAAGCTGCCGTGCCCGAAATGAAGGCTTACATTGCAAGTCTGCTGTAATAGATATTTTTTCATTGCAGGGGCTCAAGAACTGAGTCCCTGCAATGTATATCCACAGACTTCTCACTCTTTCCTTTCAGATGTTCTGAGAAATAATCCACCAGTCTCCAATAAAAATATTCATTCATGTCACCGAATCCGTGGCGCTGCTGCGGTAAAATCAGCATATCAAAGCGTTTGCCGGCACGGATCAATGCATCAACCACGCGCAGTGTATTACCCGGATGCACATTGTTATCAATGTCACCGTGAATCAGCAGCAAATTGCCTTTCAGCTGTTTAGCAATCTGAGGATTGGTCGCTATCTTGTAAACAAAGGTAGTATCTCCCTTTTCGCTTACCACTTCCTTTACTCCGTGATGCGTTTCGCTCCACCAACGGTTATAAATATTATTGTCATGGTTTCCGGCACATGAAACGGCAACCTTAAAGAAGTCAGGATATTGACACATGGCAGCCGTACTCATAAATCCGCCTCCCGAATGTCCGTGAATACCCACTTTATCTATATCTATATAATTATAACGCATTGCCAACTGCTCGATAGCATATTTGTGGTCGGCCAAGGGATAATCGCGCATATTGCCATATCCATAGTTATGATACCACTTGGAACGGCTTGGATGTCCGCCACGTTGTCCTACCGAAATGACGATGAAACCGGCTTGTGCCAATCGGTCTGTACGCGGAGTCATACGGGTAAACGGATAAACCGTACCTTCAACCTGCGGCCCCGGATAAACATAGTCTACAATAGGATATACCTTTGTAGAATCGAAATTAAACGGTTTATACATCACACCATAAAGGTCGGTCACTCCATCGGCAGCTTTCACCTTAAAAGGTTCGGGAAACTTGTAACCGGCAGCAAAAAGCTGCGAGAAATCACTTTCCTGAATCGTCATCACTTTATTACCGTTCGTATCCAGCAAGTCGGCACAAGGCACTGTATTGACACGTGAAAAGTTATCCACCACAAAACGAGCCTCATCATCCACTTCCACGCGGTGGAAATAATCCCCCTTTGAAAGTTGCTTCAGTCCGCTACCATCCAAATTCACCCGATACAAGTGCTCATAATACGGGTTCTCGTTCGGGTTCATACCATTGGCAGTGAAATAAATGACACGCGCTTTATTGTCTACTTTCAATATTTCTTCCACATGCCAAGGTCCCTTCGTGATACGGTTTTTCAGATTACCTTTATCATCATATAAATAAAGATGCGCCCAACCGTCGCGTTCACTCCACTGTATCAGTTCTTTTCCATTGCTCAAAAGATGCAAAGGACGCGTTTCCTGATAAGTATTCATACGCTCTTTAATAACAGGAACAATAGAATCCTGCCCCACAGTGTAAGAACAAATATCTATCCGATGCAAGTCACGGCTTTTACGTGAAAGATAGAAACGGTTATTGTCACCCAGCCAGATTGAAGGCTGATCTTCCATATCACGCTGTTTCTGTAGCCACGGACTGTAAGAGAGTCCCAAAGTCTGATCTTTATAAGCGTCCACCTTTATTTCTTTCCGGCTGTTGTCACTCATATCAAACAAATACAAATGTTCTATCGGAGCTTCTTTTTCACCGGGCATCTGATATTTATAAGTTTCCAGGGTAGGACGCGGTTGTGCCATAGAGTTAATCACCCACAACTCTTTTACGGCCCGGTCATCGGAAACTGTCATTGCAAAATGACGGGAGTCGGGCGACCACACCCCATACACCCTGCGACGCTTGCCATTACACAGCGTATCAGTGTTGAGCGTACTGTAAGGAATACCGTAGCCAAAATCTTCCACACCGTCTTTGGTCAGCTGAATTTCGACAATAGTACTGTCCTTTTCATTCTTCTTTGCCTTCTCATAATCTTCACGGCTCATACGATAAAGATTCAGGTCTTTGGCATAAACCACCGTCTTTCCGTCAGGAGAGATTGATCCCCATCTGATTTTCTTGGGTTCTTTTTCTTTATCTTTCAGCTGAGTGAGCTTACGGGTGGGATAATCGTAAGAAAAATAAAAGACTTCTTTCTCGGTCTTGCCTTTTTTATCCTTTTTCTCCTTATCCTCCTTCTTGGGCTTGGCATCCTGAGAAGATATCACCTCAAAAGTAAAAGTACGACCGTCTTCCTGAGCTTTCAAGTTCCTGATGGGAAGATGACGCGCTTCAAAAGGGTCTTTTACAATTTCGGTCAGCTGCGAGGCCATTTCATCACGGTCGAAAAGCTGCTTCTTACTGCGTGCCGAAGGGTCTACCACATACCAAAAGGTACCTTCACTTGTTTTATACTGAAACCAGAAGTTATTCCCTTTCTGAAACCAATGAGGGTCTACCACAGTAGAGAACAACATGGTGTTCAGTTTCTCCTGAGTAAATTTTTCCGCCTGTAAGTACTCCGGCAACCTTTCTTGTGCCTGTACTACGGGTGTAGTTGTACATAATCCACCTACCAACAAGGTGAACAATAGCATTTTCTTCATAATATTTATTTGTTATCGTGTTAGTTTCTTCTTTATTATATCTTGTGGAAGTATGCTGCTTAAAACGTAACTCTTATCATCCTTTATAAGCCCGACAGGTACCAAACCGGTCTGTTTTTTCAAGTTCTTGAAAAGACTACTGTAAAAATCAGAGATATGTGTTCTTTCATGTAACAGATACTCAATAAAATAACGGTTCAAAAGTACATAAAAACAGCATACCCAACAAATATCAGAACATAAAAACAGTATTTTAAAAAGGGAAAATTACGAAAAGATGCAGCTGTTTCCAAAATAGAAACAACCTCTCATCCCGATGGGTCTTTGGCGCAATGTTTCCCAAACAACAAGGCTTTACGCTTCGCGGCTTGGTTTACCAATAGCGATGAAACCATTGACGGCAAGAGTAGATCAAAAGCATACTTGAGATTTCAAGGATTTCTCCCTTTCTCCTTTCATTAGTCGTTGAAACGCCCTATTGATGGGGGTTCGGTAGTGAATGAACATTGTGTCACCACCCTTTCAGCCTCCTTTCATTCGTAAAACTTCTTCCGGCAGGATAAAGGCTGAAGGCAGCTTGTGAAGGGACTTGGGAAGCACGGCTGAAAGGAGGATGAAGGGATATCCTGTCATTCTTAACAATCTGATTATCCGCACATTTCGGCTAAAATGTAAGGATGAACGGAGAAGAAGGAATAACCGACTTGGTGAGGGGATGCATTCTGCCCTTACAGGAAAAACATGCCGAGCTTTTTAAAAAAGAAGGTGGTGTTTTCAAAAAAGACCTTGATGTTTTAAAAAATCCTCAAGGTCTTTTTGCAACATACAGTGCAAGCTGCCTATTTGTAAAATGTGTACGTACGCATCGGGCCACACATACGGTGGCATAAGCCCACACGTATATACGCATCGAGCTACACGTACGTACGCATGAACCTGCATATATATATGTACCACCAAGGGAAATTGTATATCACATCAATCAAATTCAATAAAAAAATCGGGAAGTGAATAGAATCCGTTGCCGAAGATATTCACTTCCCGATTGAATGGGATGTAATTCTCAACTGAGAATGAGAAGGGAGTGTGTCAAAACTAAGCCGGGCTATCCAATTGTCAGATGTAGGGGCAGGGTTTGCCTGCCCGAAGACACAAAGCAAACAGTTTTCGGGCGAGCCCTTAGAAGGAGTAGAAACAATAATATCGGCTACTTTACCCTTCACATCCAACAAACTGTATGAGAAATTGTCAGTCAATTCCACTGTGGCAGGAGTAAAATGAATTCCCGGCTGCTACCATTCAAAAAAAAGAGCACCCCGAAGGATGCTCTTCCATATTAAAGATAAATACTAAAGACGTATTATTTCTTTTCCACCTTAATGCTTGAAGTATATACAATACCTGTAGCATCTTCAAATGTTGCAGTCAAGGTAGTTTCGTAAGTAGGAGAAGACGAATCGCTATTTTCAAATACTAATCCGTTAGCATCCTCTTTTACTGTTACTGTAGGAATACCTGTACTCCATGTTACTTTGATTTGCTTATCCGAAGCAGCTGGTGCATTGCTATTACCGAATGCATATCCTTGTAATTTGTTAGCATCAGCACTTGGATAAGAATCTGCAACATTAGTTGAATTTACAGCTAAGTCTGCGCTTAAGAAGTTAATAGCCAAACCTTGTTTTTTATTGCTAGGTTTGGTCAATCCGGCTATTTTACCATCAGCATCTATACCAACCGTACCAGTAACAACTGCATTATCTTTATAGAATACAATCTTACCACCATCAAAGATAGTCTGAAGTTTTACTGTAAACTTAGATGATTCAACAGTAAATGCTTTCTTAATAGCTGTTAATTTGGTGACATCACTACCTGAACCGGTATATGCAGTCATTGCGTCCAAAATACTATAAGAAGCAGTTGCTTTCAATTCACTGTTAGCAAGAGCCTTGTCTTTGTAAACTACCTTCTTATTCAAAGTTACCTGCTGAGCATTACCTACTGTACCAACAGCATCATTATTAATCTTATCAAAAGCATAAGCAATATCATTGTAATTAGCATCTACTCCCGATTTAGCAGTGTATGCATTTGACATACTGATTAATGCATTATTGACAGAAGGATAAATTCTAGCTCCATATACACCTTCTGTCCAAGCATCTGTTGCAGCAAACAAATCATCGAATGCAGGAACTGTCACATTTACAGGCATAGCAATCTTAGCGATTTCATTACCAACAGTAGTACCGTCCTTAATTACCAAATTCAATGTGTATTTACCCGGCTTAGCATCCTCAGCTACATTATTAGTACCGGCATTAGTAGCTACAGCTATTTCAATAAAGCGAAGTGATTCAAGACCATCATTGCTAGCATTCCATGCATCACCTTTCTTACCCTGAGCATCGGCTTTGTAATAAGTTGATGTAAACACATTATCATCACTAGCAACAATAAATCCTTCCTGGGTTGCAGCTTCAACTACAGAAAGCTGGTTTGCTTTCTGTACAGCTTCAATTGTTGCTGCATCCAATTTACTCAATGCATCACCTAAGTCAATCAGGATAGCAGGCAATACTTTAGTGAAATCTGCGTTCGGCATAACCTTATACTCGGTAGCAGAAATTTCTGTCGGAGTATCGATAGAAGCACCTGCCAACTTCAAAGTGATAGTATTAGAAGTCGTAGTTTCTACACCACCGATATTCACCATGTGTACAGTTGCAACAAGAGTTTCACCACTTGCAGCTTGCGGAACAGTAACAGTCATACCATCTGCTTTAACACCTAATTTTTCAGCTTTTGCCTTATATGTTCCTTCAAAAGTGATATAAGAGTCATACAAGTTAGCATCAGCATACTTCAATGTTGTCGTTCCTACAGGAAGTTCAATACCATTAGTAGCGCCCTTAACTTCTGTACCTTCTGCATCTATATAAGACAGCTTATCAGCAGCAAAAGTAATCGCTGCAACAGATGTTTCAGGTGCTTTTGTTTTAATGGCAATATCATAAGCAGTATAAGGAATACCATTTACACACAAAGCATACAAAATTTCCTTATCAGCATTAGCACCTGTACCTTTAAATACCTTATTAATATTATCAGCAGTAACCTCATCAGTCATTTCCACCGTCAAGTTCCAATTACCGTTTTCAGAAGCTGCACGATTGCCAACAATAACGCTATTAAATGTATTAGGAGTAGCAATAACCTTAACAGGAGCTACATTACCCTTGCTGTCTACCAAAGTAAGTTTTTGAGCAGACAAATCGTAATTCTTAGGAGAAACAACCAAATCAGCAACACCAATCTGACCAACTAAGAATTGATCCTTTTCAATGGCACCTTTAGGACCTTTCCAATCTAATTTAGCAGCTTTCGCTGAAGAGATTGCCTCAGCATCAGCAGCAGCACCTGTAGCAACATTACCGATTGTCAATCCGGCAGGCAAAGAAATAGCAGTCAACGCATTAGCAGTCAACGGTAATACGATAGATTGCATCTTACCGCTTTCATCCGGCATATGCAGAGTCACTACACCGTCTTTTACTACTGCATAAGCATCACCGGCAGCTTTGTATTCAGACTTCACAAAGTCTTTTGCTGCTTTGTCATAGAAATACCAATATCCGTCTTTTACATACGGAGTCATATCCACAGCTTCTTCACCTTCACCCGTAGTAGCAAACCAACCTGTAGCTTTGCCATCAATACTGATTTCACCGGTCTTGTCGTCAATCACAACCTTGCTACCGGGAGCAGCACTGGCAACGGTCAGGTTGTAAGAAGTACCGTCGCTTACCGATACTTTGAAACCACCGTCTACCGATTCAATCTTGGTAACATAAGCGCCACCGGCATTTACTTTACTTTCAAGATCTGAAAGTTTTGATTTCAGATCGGTCAGTTCCTTGTTGATTGCATCGATGTCATCGTCGTAATCCTTACAAGACACAAATGTTCCTGTTGACGAAACCA
>ERZ1026998.465-NODE-465-length-14099-cov-3.545856_pt1 | contig 14099 bp, 16 predicted proteins | sample MGYA00519288_ERZ1026998 | MGnify/ENA primary metagenome ERZ1026998 (study PRJEB26926, sample SAMN06164454) | human gut metagenome | biome: ENVO:00009003; feature: ENVO:2100002; material: ENVO:00002003 | host: Homo sapiens | place: USA | collected 2012 ...
GAGATGTAGAGAGGTCTCGTGGGCTCGGAGATGTGTATAAGAGACAGTATCCATGGTCGTAGAAATATCGGCGTGGCCCAGCACATCTTGAATCACCTTCACATTCACACCAGCCTCGCATAGCCGTGTTGTAAACGTGTGTCTCAGAGAATGGCAGCTGAACGGAGGTAGTAACACTGGATCATCCTTGCCTCGATACCGCGTCAGGACTTCATCATTACAATCCCGAATTATACGCCGGATAGCCTTATTGAGGGTCCCTTGATGTTGTGTAGCTCCATAACGATTGACGAAAATAAAATCCGTATATCCGTCAATAGAAACTAAACACTTGATTCCGTTTTCCTCTTGAAACTTTTTTTCTTGTAGAAAAGCTTCCTTTACAAAATCCATCATGGGAATTGTACGCTCTCCAGCAGCTGTCTTTGGAGTATTGATAGCGAAAGAACATTTTTTCTCGCCACCTCTGTTGTAATACACCAAAGTGTGATTGATGTTGATAAAGCCTTCTTCCAAATCGATATCGCACCAGCGAAGTCCTACAATCTCGCCTACACGCATCCCCGTACCGAGCATAATTGCAAACACAGGATACCAATGGTTGTACATCGGATTTCTTTGCAGAAAATCAATGAATAATTCCTGTTCGGGAATGGTAAGAGCTTTCCGCTTTTCCCTATGAAAATTATGGGCTTGCTTCAACTCTTTTAGCATACCTTCCGTTGGATTCAACCGGATAATACCATCGTTCATTGCCATGTCAAAGACTTGGTGCAGAACATTGTGTACAGTCTCCATTGTAGAAATCTTCAAAATCTTTTCGTCAGCCATCGAATTGTAGAAGCGTTTGACATCCGTTTTCTTGACTGCCGCGATTTTGTATCGCCCAAATCCCGGTCTTACAAACATATTATACATATAAATGTAATTCTGAAAGGTGTTATCCTTGAGACCGCGTTTGAGTGTACACCACAGTTCAAACATATCGTTCACGGTAATGCGCTTAGTTTCCACTCGGATTCCGTCTCGCTTATCACAGATCACAGCTTCTTCCTTTTCACGAAGTTCATCTAAGGTTGTCGCATAAATCGTGTGACGTTTTCCGTCCGGAGTAGTCCATCGATAATCATATGTTCCATTCTTGCGTTGCGATTCACCGGTACGCAATTTGATACGATCCTTATCGAGTCTTTTTCCGCCTTTATTCTTTTTTGTTGTCATTATAAAGTTCTCCTTTCTTGCGGCAAGAAAGGAAAAATACATTTTGACACTTTATTATATCATGTTTTACGCCAATTTTTCAAGTTATTTTTTGGCGGCAATACGCTACTTGAAGTCTCATAAATATATTCACTGCCTTTGGAACATTTTCACCATTAAATCGAATATGCCTTTTCAATATACTCGTCCAGCATTTTTCTCTTTATCAACCGTTTTGTTCCAACCCATAATACAAATTCGCAGTCTTCTTTATCAGTCAACTGCCGAAGCTTATTGATACCTATGCCGGAATAAGCGGCAGCTTCCTCAAGCGTCAAATTGCTTTTTTCCCAAATAGGAATTTCCTTCTTGCTCATAGCGTCTCCTTTTACAAATAAATTAAATAGATAAATTTTAATGTCCACCGGCGGCTGCAGCGAACAGCTCCATAGGAATCTAACCTCCCCGCCTTCATTGTGGCCGGGCCGCGAGTTACGGAAGTATCATTGTCCCCAGTCCGAGTCATGGCGTCATGCAGGTGCTGCCCGCATATTATTACTCATGGTTCTGTTTGCCAGACAGACGGATAGCCGCTCGGCAGACCGGGAATGTGCCGGTTCCGGACTATGCAATTATCAAGGTACAATAAGATATGGGGATATCTTTACACTGACAAATACGGATCGTCTTTCTCTTCCATACACTCGTAAATAAAAATTTTTTCAAAAAAATCGGTCCCGGAATATCCGGGGCCGATTCTGTTCAGATATTAAATTTTGAAATATTCAGAGCAATATGTATCATTATGTATTGTTTGAGATCCTCATCAAGGCATCCATATAGGTAGCTGTTTTTCTCAATCAATGGCATATACAGTTTTAGCAGCGTTTCCACATCTGCATGATTACCCGTTACAGCACCCTCCAATACCTTTCTGAATTCATCCGGTTTCAATTCTCATCACCACCTTCTAAAAGGCGGGAACGCAACTTTTTCAATGCAATACACCTTTGATTGCGTACATACTGAATAGAGCAATTCAGTCTCTTTGCAATCTCTGCCTCGCTGATGTCTTCAAAGAATAGAAGCTCCATAACACGGCGGCGTTTCAGCGGAAGTTCCATAAAAGCTTTTGCCAGCCGCTCCTCCTCAAAGTCATACGATGTGGGTTCTCTGAATTTGCGCAGCCATTCATCTTCAGAATTTTCCGTCACCAAAAATGATTCAGGAATCTCGTCAATTGAAATGTAATCCGGCTGCCGACTCAATTTGCGTACATAGTCAATTTTTGCACGCTTAACTACGGTTTCGAGCCAAGCTGTGAATTTGGCTCTGAGTTCATCCCTTTCGGATTCTCTGCGTTGGTAGCTCACAATAAATGCCTCCTCAGAGGCACGCCACCAAAGCAGAGATTATAAAAGAAAGACACGCCCTGATGGCATGCCTTTCATAAATTATTTGTTATCAGATCCAGCTAACTCAATCCAACGGAATCACCCCCTTTGTCGGTCAAATAACAAAAACGACCATACTACACCGTAGTGTAGTACAGCCGTTCAATGTGCATGAATAGATAAAGTGTCAGGTGCAAAACAGCACCGTCTCATAACAACGCTATTACTTATTAAATTTATCAAGCGAATCAATATAGTTCATCAATGCCTCACAGGCAATGATACGCTGCTTTACTGAATATTTTTCGATGCGCTCAGCAATTTCTCTTAAATAAACCTTCTGAGGATCAGAATATTGTTCTTTCAGCAACTGATCGACTGTAACAGACAAAGCATTTGCAATGCGCACAGTCATCTCCAAACTGGGAACACCCGTACCATTCTCGATCTGACCAATATGGCTGTTGCTGCATTCACACTTTTCCGCCAAATCCTCTTGACGAAGTCCCCGAGCCAACCGATAATGCTTGATATTTTTACCTATGATTCCGTAGTCCACTGTTCCATCTTCTCCTTATGTTATTATTTTAGCGGACTTCACTTGTACTTTGAAGAAGGTAGAAGTGGCATATACGAACCATAAATGGAATTAAGCAATTATTTATGACTTTTTTGTGTTTATAATGCTTAAAATTCTATTTATACTTTGATAATACTCAGAACTAATTAAACACCTCTAAATTTTCCAACATCATTGCTATATCTTCTTCCATCGCCTCGGAAGTTCCACTTATCGAAGCATCATCCACCATGTTCCCGGTTATATGAAGTTCAGAAAGTTTCTCCTCTACAACGGTTTTGATAAGCTGCGTTATTTGCTCGTGATTGAATGTGGATGTAACCTTAACCTCTATTTTGCTATTACCGGACTGTAGCTCCGGATGAGCGTTTAAATAATCACTCAATGCCGAAACAATTACAGCACTTTTTCTGTTGCCTAAGTTTTCTAACAGTTCACCGACGCGGATTTGCTCATCATTATCCGCACCGAACTGTAACGTAAATCTATACTTACCATCTTTTTTCACAAGACATCCCTCCGTCCTTTATCACATAGGACGGTGAGACATCTGTACTTTCCCCAGCATTTCATATCCCAGAGCATTTGCATTAGGCGAATCCACAAAGTCAGCCTTTGCTACTAAAGGAGAATTTTCCAAAAATGGCCTGAGGAGAATGCTTCCACCGCCAATGAACACCGCTGGATTAGATCGCAAGTCCACCTGTAGCTCTCGGAGCTGATTCAATATTTCTTTTGCATGAAGAGATGTAGCACTGCGAATAGTATCCTTGACTTCATCCGGCAAGATAGTTTCCTGTCCACTGAGGACTGCGCTGATATGTTCGTCCTCAATACGCATATCATGCTTAGCATTCACTTTGCGGATGATCTCATTATTCATTGTGATAATACCGGTTTCTAAAGAGCGGCAGAACTGCAAATCGGGTTTTCCATTCTTCAAAAGCAACACATCCGTCGTATAACCACCGATATCGACAATAAATACACGAAGCGTATTTACAACCAGGCTGCTCATGGGCACTACCGCCGCATACGCCTGTGGGAAGACCATGACCGTATCTATTGTGATGCTGTATGGTCTATCCTTATACACAAATTTGATAACACCGTCACGCTTGAAATACCGGGCAAACTTATCCTTGAGAACACCATAGTGTTCCGGCGGTAATCCAACAGCAAGCTGAATACGCTCTACCGGGGTATATCTGCCGGTGCTCTCCAACTCCTTTGCAATAGCAAACAGCGTCAGAACAAAATAACGATCATCCTGTGTTTTATCGCGCATATAACTCAGACGTTTTCCGCTGTGTGTCCAGTATCGTCCATCATACTCCAGGATCTCGTCCGTCATAGGTGGTTTAACCGTGTGTTCCGAAAGTCCGGACACAAAAGAATGATTTGGTGTCTTGATAGCATAGTTTCCGTGATCAATTGCAATTAACATCATAGTACCTCCTATATTATAAGCTTTAAACTATTCATTATCATTACACGGATAAATGTGCGCATTTACAACCGAAATACGCATTTGAAAAAGAAATAAGCATAGAAAAAGGACGAAGCCGAAGCCTCGTCCAACTATTCCGAAACAACATCAGATGCGGTCCAAAAGTTCTGTCGGCTTTATTGCCGTTACTTTACTTTCTGCAAAATCTTTTATGTTTCTGGTCACAATATAGTTTGCTTTAATTCGAGATGCACACGCGCTTTGCACTGCGTCTTCATAATCCCTGAATTTCATATCTGCTGCTTTTTTCAGATCGTCCGCCTTCAGATCAACTACGGTAAAAATCAGCATCAGATTATCGAGAATTTCTTTTGTCTTCTCTGCATCCAGCTCTTTTCGCAAAATATATATGATATTCGGTATGGAAAGGGCGGATACTAAACCGGCTATTTTCTTGACCTCACATAGTTTGAAAATTCTGGCTGAATCCTCATAAAAGTCTGGGCGCTTGCAGAGAACATCCAGAATGATATTGGTATCAATCAACACTTTCATATTTCTGCATACGCTCCTTCCGCATCTCTCTGTCATCATAATCGCCTTTCATGACGCCGATCAGAGAATCGGTTAAAAAAGAAACGCTTTTATCATGAGAAACCAGTCGTGCAACCTCTTTACCGTTTTTCATCACAATGACCTCACCGCAGCTCTGAACCATCTGAAGATATTTTCCGAAATTATTCTGAATTTCCGTTGCAGTTGCTGTTGTCATATAATCGCCTCCTTGTTTTAGCTAATATTATTATATTCGATTTTATCCATTTTGTCAATAGAATTAGCTAAAATCAGTATGTGTCGTTTTATCCATTTTATACAGGTAAGCGGAGGAAGCCAAAGCTCCCTCCGCATTTACTGTGATGGTTGTTCCCCCAAAAGATACTTCCAGATGTAATCGTCGAGTCCCTTGTATGCAGGATCCCATAAATAGGTTCCATAACGGAATCCCATGTCGCCAAGCAACTGCAGGAGGCTGTTATAACCGTTCTGCACATGATGGTTACTGGCAAAATCCATATCAAAAGCGGTTTTGACTTCTACAAGTCCTTCGCTGCGCAGCTCTGTCAGTGTAGCTTCCAGTTGCGTCAAAGTGTTGACGCCGGGAACTGCTAAAACTGTCAATCCGGTCAGTGCGTTTATTATATCCGCTTTCATCGGTCCCTCCGTCAGTACAAGCAACGGGCGTACAGGGCCTGCCAGATGCGTCCAACCCTCCGCTTTACAGCCATCGTTCATCTCTGTACTGGATACCCAGCGGAATTTTCTTTTCTGCACATTGTCACGACGAATCTGAAGTCCCTGTATTCTTCCAAACATATCACGAACCGGGATCAGTATACCGCGCTTCTCATGAATAAAAGTCCAAGAACCGCTATCGTCCCTGTAAAATCCGGGGACTCCGGCAAGGTATAATCCGTCTGTCTGCAATTGCTTTGCAATTTGCAGCATACCGGCCACAGGCGTAGTTCTGTACTCCAAACGCTTAATATCATCGCTGGACAGGCCACGGTTCAGAAGATTTTCTTTATGGTCAGGCGCCAAAGATAGTTTTGAAAGCAATGCGCTGTAGGTTGCGTGCCTTGCTTCGATATCTGTAATCGGGCATTCTTTCTTCGCTTTTACAGAAACAGCCTGCTGTAATCGGTGGGGTGTATCCGCCATACCGGTTCTCTCGATTATTGCCTTCCGTACTTCATCTCGTGGGGTGCCGGTATAGAGCGCGTATAAATCAAATATACCGCCGGACACACCACATCGCGGACAACGGAATACTTCCTTTTTCAGATTGATATTCAGGTGCTTCTTGTGCGGACTGTCATCACAGCAAGGGCACTGCACATAATATGAACTTCTGCCCGAAGGTGGATATGGTATTCCGAGCAACGAAACAACATCCCACATACGAATTTTTTCCATACAGCCTCCTTTCTGGGGACGGTGAATCCATCACCGTCCCCAAATGTTTAAGGCGCATTACGCCGTAGCTTGCTGCATAGCATATTCGCAAATCAACTGAGCAGCTGCTTTGATCTCCTCACTGCCGGTAAATTTGGTTGCACACCACTGAATGGCGTTTGGATCGAGCAGAAGGACCTCACCGAGCGTTTTCCCGCCGAACTTTGTTATCGGGCAAGGAACCTGCATAGCCTTGTTTAGCTTTTCTTCAGGTGTCAGTTCGCGCTCTACTACAGGTGCAGCTACGGTGTACTCATTCTCAGGCTCCGTTTTTGCCGCATTGGTCATTTCGGAAGCAGACTCAGTCTGGGTGCCGGACATACCGCCGAGTTCGTCGGTTGCCGTCTGCTCAAACTCATCTCCAGCCATAGAAAACTGTAATCCGAAGCCGGCATTTCTCAGCGCAATTCCAACCGCTGCTGTCTGAGCCCATTCTCTTGGTGATACCGACGGCTTATCCGTGAGGTATCCACGAGAGGCCGTAGCTTCCGCCAGATAACAATCGACTCCGTCCTTATAATTCGGGTATACCCTTGCAGTTGCCACAAAGCAATCCTTTCCTGGAGTAACCTGAATAGCAATCCTGCCTTCCGGATATTTCATGCGAAACCATGCCATTTGGATCATGACCGGCAGCTTTTTACGAACCTCGCCGGTTTCCAGATCGGTATAATCCACAGCGAAGGGGGCAGGATCAAATCCGTCCACTTTATTGATATTTTCAATTTTGGCAAGCATAGCTGCCTTGTCATTCGAGTTGTTCTGACTCATAGCAAAAATCCTCCTTAAAGATTGATGTAAGTATTACGATACTGCATCCAAACGGGCAGAATCGTGCGAATATAGTTGTTGATGCAGTTCTTATACTGATCCTGCGTAGCTGCGTTGAAACTGGCAAAGCGCTTGCGCCCATCCATCGCCACCTGTTCAAACGACCGATATGCGGTTTCGCGTTTCTTTTGCCCGTCTGCATCAGTTTTTGGGCCGAATTTTCGTTCCGCCAGAGTAAAACGCACATAGGCATCCACCAGTTGAAAATGAAAGCCCATTACCCGCGTATCCAGTGTTTCCGGAGCCGATTTTGTAAACGCCTCAAAGCTCTCCAAAACACAGATGCGGTAATTCAGTTCCTGCATAATTAAAAGTTCTTCCGGTGGAAGACTGCCGGCGACAAGCTGCTCATGGATTGCATTTTGACGCTGACGATACTGTTCTAAAATCGTTGCCATATCATCATGCCTCCTTTTCTTTGATGGCAAAATCTTCTGCCTCAGCCTTAGTCAGACTGATAATGCATCCGAATGCACGATCAAAGTCCTTTTTACTCACATAAAAAGAGGTGCCGTCCTGGTAATCGAGTTTGACATTGTCGCCATCGTATTCCCATTTTTCCAAGTAAACCTTGTGATCCATACTTGATCTCCTTTCCCAATCAGGCAAGCGCCTGCAGGCGTTTTGCCAAGCAGGTACCGCGCTTTTCCGTGTCGGTTTTCTTAATGGCCATACATAAAGCCTTTCGTTCACCGACAATGATGACCTTTTCTTTGCCACGGGTAATGGCCGTGTATACAAGCGGTCTTGTCAGCATGATAAAGTGAGCACGCTGTAAATTGATGATGACCGATTTATACTCAGAACCTTGAGATTTATGGATTGTAGAAGCATATCCGAGATCAAGCATATCCAAATCACTCGAATCATACTCCATCACGCGTCCGTCCCCAAAGTCCACCACAACTGTGGTATCATCACCAACACAATAGATCCCGGTGATATATCCGATATCGCCGTTACTTACATCTTCGCAGTTTTTAACCTGCATCACCTTGTCGCCGCATCGGAACTTGCGCATACCCAATGTAATTTCCGGTTTATCTTCCGCCGGAGGATTGATTTTCTCGCGCAGCAATGCATTAAGAGCATTAACGCCGGTTTCGGTTTTCTGCCGGTAAGGGGAAAGCAATGCGACATTATCAACGCCGTATTTTTCCGTTTCCTGCAGATACAGTTCTGCAATCTTCTCAGCAGATTTCGGGATACTAACGGAATCATAAAACTGAAAATCCGAACCATACTCCAGACTGAGATTGCCGTGACGGATGAGCTTAGCGTTAATGGCGATACGACTTCCTAATTTTTGTCTATATACCTTATCCAATCTGACAACCGGTATCACACCGCTGGCGATCATTTCGCTCAGCACCGCACCGGGTCCAACAGACGGTAACTGATCGGCATCGCCAATAAACACCACCTGACTTTCCGCTTTTACGGCATCAAATAAATGACCGGCCAGATAGATATCCAACATGGATACCTCATCCACCAATATAAGGTCTGCATCCAGCATTTCTGTTTCATAGTATTCACCGTCCTCTCCGGCAACCAGCCCCAGCGCTTTGTGGATAGTAGAGGCAGGAAATCCGGTAGAGTGTTCCATCCGTCGTGCCGCACGCCCTGTAGGAGCGCAGCAAACGATTTGCTTTGACGGATGATTACGGCTGTAAATGTCGATCAATGCTTTTTGCAGCATAGTCTTACCGGTACCGGGACCGCCTGTGATGATACTGACTCCGCTTGTAAGAGCTGTTTTTATGGCTTCTCTTTGCTCAGGGGCCAAACGGACTTTCCGCTGCAGCTCCTCACGATCCAACTCATCATCCAGATTGCCGTAAATATAGCATTTCTGATAGCGGAGCTGATACCGAATCAACTCTGCAAGGTGTTCCTCCGCTTTAGCAGTTTTCTCTCGATAGACATAGTTTTCATAGGTCAGCATTCGTCCATCGAATATGAGTTTATTCGCTCGATTAGCGATCATTTGATCCGTAAGAGCCGGGGTATCCAGTACACGCTTGCACGCCTGAATAAAGCCCTCCTTATTCATACACAAATGGCCCTGTTCTTCCGCTTCGATCAGCGTATAGAGAATGCCTTCATCCACTCGTTCCGGCGAGAGTCGGTCAAACCCCATACTCATTGCAATTTTATCAGCCGTTTTGAATCCAATCCCTGCCATCTCACAAAGCTTATACGGATGATTTTTTACGATATCCATCGTTTCATCACCATACTGCTTATAGAGTTTTACAGCTCGGTTCGGAGTAATACCATGCGGGGACAAAAATGCCACCACATCTCGGGCACCGCGGTTTGCAAGGTACGAATCACAGATTTTTTTGAGTTTGCCCTGGCTTATGCCGGAAATGGTGAGGAGCTTTTCGGGCTCCTTATCCAGCACCTCCAAAGCCATATTCCCAAAGGCATCGTAGATACGCTCAGCCATTTTCGGCCCGATCCCCTTGATTTGCCCGGAGGAAAGATAAGCGATGATTCCTTCCCGTGTGGGGATGATGACCTCGTCATAGCCTTCAACTTCAAATTGAATGCCATGCTTGGCATTTTTACTCCAATGCCCACGCATTTCATATCGCAGATTATCTGCAGTCGGCAGACAGTATCCAACCGCTTTGACCTGAGTGATGTTATTACCACTGCTGTCTTTAATGCTTTCACACGGCCGATACAGTGCAATCATAAAACTGGTGAGATCAACCGCACGGACATCGGAAGGATAAATCATGCGTTCAAATTGACATAGCAATGTTGTTACTCCTTTCGCTTTTTTCTGAAAACAAAAGAGCCCCTATCGCAAACAGCATTAAACTGCGCGTTAGGAGCTCTTTGTGAATCGGCTTTTCGTCTTCATCGGAACATCGCCGCATTTTCCAGATAGGTTTCCGGACTTATACAAGCCATCGGGAAGTTATTACGATCCAGCTTCACGGTTTTTTTATTCCCGTTGTTCTGTGTAACCAGCTTTTGCGTCTCCAGAAATAAGTCTTCATCAAAAACAATGATAGGCATTCGTAGTACTGCGGCTTTTGCGATCTCGCCGCGCATCCCACTACTTATTCTGTTGCCGCAGACCAGCATCACATCGCTCTGTTCCAAAATCTCCAAACCAAATTTCAGGGCAATAGCCCTTTCAGCAGGGGTCTCATCACAGAGAAGTAATGGCAGAAATGCATGGGGAGCGCCGGCGTTCATGTTCATTTTCTTATTTGCATAAAACATATACGCCCTTGCTGCACGTATATTTTGCTTCATTTGTTCTTTCGTATCACCGCTGAACGGAGAGCAAATATATGCTCTTTTACGGCATCTATCGGAAGAAACGAGCTGGTACATGAGTTCTTGCTGCCAATGCTGATGATAAATATTCTCCATAACTGTAATCCTTTCTTAAATCGGTTGTACGGTCACCTTGACCTTTCGGCTCTGTGTGGTCTTCATGACATCAGGCAGAATAGCCTGATATCGTTCCTTGAGAACCTTGGAGTCAGGGCGCGTGGTTGACTTGGTTACAAAATCAATGAGGAGCTTATCAGTGGTTGTCGTAAGGACACCATGCTCATGCTCTCTCATGACTTCTGCAATTCGCACACTGTGTGCTTCGATCTCCTTTTCATAAGTTTTGATTTCTTGGGTACACTCGCTAATTTTACCTTGTAATAACGCAATACGCCGCAGTGCATTCTCATATTTCGCTGTAAATTCAATGGTAGGAAGTCCGCTTTTGCTTGCCCCATAGATACGAGCAAGCGACTCAAGAGCCAGCTGCGGCGCCACACCGGACATCGTAGGCGGTTTATCATGTTTAAGGCTCCAAATCCATTCGTCCAGCCTCTCAAAGATCATATCTTCTTTTGCCTTATCGCGAGTGATATCCGGGATTGCCAGATCGTTATCCGGGTTGTTGCCCCAAACAGCGGAAAAAGAACCGATATTCACATCAGCTACTGCAAGGTAGAAACGCAGCTGCAGTTCATAATACAGCGGAATGGCATCATCGTCCCATTCACTTGCCTTATGATATGTACAACTTTTACATTCCAAAATACCCGGCTCGCCATCAGAAGCACGCTCAAAGCGTCTGTCAAAGTTAGCGAGTGCATATGGATGATCAGCGTGCTGATAAAGATTGGTGTCTTCATACACACGATTTCCGGTCTTTTTCGCATACCAGTGGGCTGCAATCGGTTCGAGCATATGCCCCATCTCAAGCTGGTTTGCGTTGGATTTTGTCGGCGGTTTCATCCGTCCCTTTTTGATCAGCCACAGTTCCTGAGGCGTAGTCCACGGTGAAACGCCGAAGATCGCCGCCACATCACTGCCGCCGACCGTATAAGGAATGGTACCGTGAGGGCCATGCATACGAGCCGCAAGCCATTGTTCATTGGTCATTCCCGCAGTGTCGCAAAGGATAATCGGTGCTGCCATCAATAACTCACCGCCTTTGCAAGGTCGTAATCGCTCCATTTAAGTGAAAGCGCACGAGCCATATTCTCCTCAACGATGAGAAGCTTACTTTCCGGAAATTTTTCGGTTTTGAGAATAAACGGGATCTCCTGCATGGCAAGGAACACATCATGCGCTGTCGCCGGTCCACCGCCATAGGCCATCTCATACATAGAGATTGCTTCGACCGCTGCTTTTTTTGGTAGACTGAGTTTCTTGCAAACACGGGTCATGGCGTTGATCGGGAAATCCAGATGCACTTCTAAAAGCGCCTGCAGCTTTGCAATACTGTCTCCAAACTGAGCGAAAAGCTGGTCGAGAGCCGCATCAAAATCCGAAACTTTGGACTGATGTCTGTGATCTACCGAAATACAACCACCGATATGAATCGGATGCTGTACCCCCATAAGGAGAGCCGATACCTTTGCAGAGGCAATGCCTGTATCCGAAGTCATAAAACGGATACCCGGCACTAATTTATCTGCCATTGTTGTTTTGCCTTGAGAACTCAACACCTTTGCATAAGTACCGAGCAGATCCTCCTTTTGATCCGGCATTGTCCATGATGCACTGACCATCGAATGATCGCAGTAGCCCGATTCAAACTTGCTGCCAGAAAATCTGGTGTCAAGCTTTGCCTTCAGTGCAGCCAAAAGCTCATTGATCGGAAGAATAGAATAATCCACCTCGTCACCAGAGTGAACTGCGGATACCTTTTCATCACGGATCAATAAGAGCGCATCAGCTGAATAAAGCTTCAGGCATTCATTCAGTACCTCAGCCAACACCTCTCGGCTGAGTTTCGGAAGTGCTGTACCTCCTATTTTCGCTCTATCGAGCAGGCTCTTGTAGGCTGTCATGCGGATCGGATAGAGATTTCCTTCAATACGCATGGCAAGGCCAAGGTTTTCCACCGTATCATCTACGGCATCCTGTGAGGTTCCTGCCGCAAAGGCTGACAGATTTCCGATAAGCGGCGAAGTTGTTCCAAGAGATTCGATCTGCAGGTCACTGACCTTGCTTCGGATCCACTGGCTGTTCTTTGCCTGCTCCTCGTGATAATCAAGCAGCGCCTGGTAGGAACTGAACAGTGTGTAATAGCTGTCCTGACATGGTTTTTGCATAGTGAAATGCTCCTTTCTGTAATTTGACGGACTTGCCGCCTTGATATATAACAAAAAGCCAGCACCCCCAAAAGGACTGCTGGCTTTATGCCCAAATGAATTGGCCGGAAACAAAAAAAGTGCCATCTACCCGCAGGTAAATGACACTGTGAAAACTCTGTTAAACTATGTTTAGTTCAAAACCAAACCTGATACTAACATAAATATTATAACAGATTTTCTCGCAATAGTCAATCCATTCGCAGAAAAGAGCAAGGGATACCACCGAAGTGATATCCCTTAAATACAGATACTATGCAGCGCCTCTGTTCAATGACCACATACCCCGTCCGTCATGGGAAAAGTGCATGGGATTGATCTGCAGCGTCTGGCGGATTTTCTCTTTCCACCATTTGTTCGCCTGAGCTTTTTTATGCGGTTCTATTTGCTTATATAAAAAGGACAGCGTAACCGGTTTTCTGTATTCTTCCAAAACAGCGGCAACCACATCACGCCAGGTCGCACCGGGCATATCGCGAATATCCATATCCGATTTCCGTGCCATCAGCACCGGAATCAGTACAGGCGAGTCCTTACGAACGATCATCACATACTCATGAAGAATAGGGATGAATTTGCCGGTATACTCAATCTGATCGGAAAAGCAGTTGTGCTGCGCTTTGATAATGATATTCTCCAATGTACCGGGCTTGACGATCTCAGCAAGCATACTGTAGAGCTTACCTTTCTTCTTGATATCGCCCATCAGAACAGCCATGCGGCCGCCGCTCTCCAAAGCTGTGTACTGCTTCATCATCGCATAATTCATCGCTGTAACGAAATCGTCCCAGTTTTCTATGCGCGACAGATCCAGTTTTTTAGGATCATAACCATATTTCTGCTGAACATCAGACGCCTTATACATGGCATCTGAATACTTGATGATATCCCAGTATGGAGGATGCCAAAAAATAAACTCCGGACGCTCAGGAATATCGCAATGCATGACATCAAACCCGCTGTGCAAGTCGTACAGATGACTGCGAATTCCTTTTTTG
>ERZ1026998.472-NODE-472-length-13918-cov-4.838347_pt1 | contig 13918 bp, 9 predicted proteins | sample MGYA00519288_ERZ1026998 | MGnify/ENA primary metagenome ERZ1026998 (study PRJEB26926, sample SAMN06164454) | human gut metagenome | biome: ENVO:00009003; feature: ENVO:2100002; material: ENVO:00002003 | host: Homo sapiens | place: USA | collected 2012 ...
GAGATGTAGAGAGGTCTCGTGGGCTCGGAGATGTGTATAAGAGACAGGGGGAAACCGTCGCCCCGGGCGCCACGTCGACACACGGTGCGAGCGCCGTGCGGTCGGTTCCGACCGGCAACGACACATGGATGCTACCCGTCTCGTGGTCGATGACACCCTCGGAACCAGCCAGAGTGAAGCCCGCTATTTTGTTGTCGGCTGCCGTCGCCGCCATTTCCTGGAGCTTATTGGCAAAAGCCCCCGCCAATGCTGCGTGTCCCGCGTCATTGGGATGGACACCGTCGTCGGTATAGAGCTCCGGCCGGTCAACTGTCAGCGCGTGCATATCCACCGTCTCCATCCCCATTTCAGCGAGAATACGCTTTTCCAGCGGCACAATTTCCTCATTCACTACATCCCGACGCAGATTCCACTGGTCGTGGGCAATGGCCGGGGTGATGCCGACGATCACAAGAGGCCGGGACTCCAGCGACAGATAGCTGTTGATGAGCGCCCGATAATCTTCTTCAAAGGTGTTATTCGGGTTGTTTCGCCAGTTGGAATCGCGCGAATCGTTGCCGCCCAGCATGAAAATGACGATATCCGGCTGATAGCTCCGGCTCTGCGCATAGGCCGGCTGATTCACATATCCATAGTTTTTGGTGTCCGGCGGATTGTCCTTGCCGTCCCGCTGAACCGTACCGCCGCTGAAACCAAAATTGCGCACCTGATAGCGGGAGCCCAACGCCTGCTGCAAGCGGTTGACGTAATTCTGCCCGCCCGACGCGCCGACACCGGCCGTAATGCTGTCGCCGACACAGGCCACCCGGATGACGTCCTTTGCAAAGATGTCGGCCGGATAGGACCGCACCATGGCGATAAAGGCTCTGGACGCCGTACCGTCAGCGGAGCTGACCGTATAGGTGACGGCATCCGAAAAATCCTGTGGCCCGGATTTGTCGATCTTTGCACCGATGGGAAGGGTAATTTCCGGCGTCAGGGCCGACAAATCGGCATCGGCCGGCAGATACAGCGTAATCGCCCCGTTTTCATTGTCGATCTCCGCCGCTTTGCCGTCGATAACAAAGGCATCCACCGTCGCTTTTGACATGGCGGCCACCCCATCCCGCATCATACCGGCCAGAACAGCATATCCCGCGTCCGTACAGTGAACGCCGTCATCAAACAGGACGGCCCGTCCCGCGGTCATGGCGTGGATATCGATAACAGGACAGTGCATTTTCTCCGCTGTCTGCTTCTGAAGCACCACCAGCTCCTCCAGATTATCGTTGGAAATGCCGTGAACCGTACTAAAGGCAGTGGGGGAGGTCGCGACCACCACAGTCGGCTGACTGTCAAGTGTCTGATACGATCGAATCATCGCCTCCAGATCACCGGCAAACGCCTCTTTATGGGCGAAGTTAACCGCCTTGGAATCGTTGGTGCCCAGCATGAGGATCACCACATCCGGTAGCCATGTTTTGCTCTGTTCATATTGCGGCATGTCCGTATACGGGTTATCACCGCTGTCCATCAGCGTCCGTCCGGAAACTCCGAAGTTCCGCACCTCATAGCCATCTCCCAGCAGCGATTGCAGCACCGCCGGATATGCGTGTGCAGCGTCGCTGGCATGAGAGCCGGCGGTAATGCTGTCGCCGACGCAGGCGACTTTGATGAGCTCCTGTTCTGCCGAGGCAAAGACGGTCAAAGCCGGCGTCATCAATCCGGCGCAGAGTATCCCCGCGGTCGCCGTGCGAAGCAGTTTTTTTATATGGCCCGCTTTCATAAAACATGCCACCTTCCATACAGAATATCAACGGATTCCACTGTTTCTTCCACAATCAGTATACACTTTTTGACTGTTTTGTCAATTTATTTTTCTCCATGACAATATAAATAGCAGTGCCCCGGCTAATACTGGCCGGGGCACTGCTAGTATACAACCATTAAGATTTCCGCCAGACAAAGCGGTCGACAATACGGGTGTAGGACTGAATCAGCTTTACCACCTTCGTGGATACCGTCTCCTCCACATAATCCGGAACCGGGATGCCAAAATCCCCGTTTTCGTTCATCTCTACCGCTGTCGCCACCGCCTGCAGCAGCTGCTCGCTCTCGATCCCGGCCAGAACAAAGCAGCCCTTGTCCAGTGCCTCCGGTCGTTCCGTTGATGTCCGGATACACACCGCCGGGAACGGTTGCCCAATCGAGGTGAAAAAGCTGCTCTCCTCCGGCAGCGTCCCACTGTCCGATACCACCGCATAAGCATGCATCTGCAAACAATTGTAGTCATGGAATCCCAGCGGCTCCTGTCGCATCACCCGCCGATCCAGCACAAAGCCGCTCTCCTCCAGCCGTTTCCGGCTCCGCGGATGGCACGAATACAAAATCGGCAGGTCATATCTCTCCGCCAGCCGGTTGATCGCTGTAAACAGGCTTTGGAAGTTCTCCTCCGTGTCGATATTCTCCTCCCGATGCGCCGACAACAGGATGTATTTCCCTTTCTCCAGCCCCAGCCGCTCATGGATATCGCTGCTCTTAATCTGCTCCAGATTGCGGTGCAGTACCTCCGCCATCGGCGACCCTGTCACATACACCCGCTCCTTCGGCAATCCGCACTCATGCAGATACTTCCGCGCGTGCTCGCTGTAGCACAGGTTCACATCCGATATGATGTCCACAATCCGTCGGTTCGTCTCCTCCGGCAGACACTCATCCTTGCATCGGTTTCCGGCCTCCATGTGGAAAATCGGAATATGCAGCCGCTTCGCCGCAATCGCCGACAGGCACGAGTTCGTATCCCCAAGGATCAGCAGCGCATCCGGCTTTATCTGGTTCATCAGCTTGTACGAGCAGTTGATGATATTCCCCACCGTCGCCCCGAGGTCGTCCCCAACCGCATCCATATACACCTCCGGATCGGCCAGCTGTAAATCCCGGAAAAACACCCCATTGAGGTTGTAGTCGTAGTTCTGGCCGGTATGTGCCAGGATCGTGTCAAAATATTTCCGGCATTTTTGAATCACCGCTGCCAGCCGGATGATCTCCGGCCGTGTCCCAACAATGATCAGCAGCTTCAATTTCCCGTTGTTTTCAAAGTGGATGTCCGAATAGTCCAGCTTCATTCCACTGCCTCCCCAAACGTGTCCGGATGTGCCGGGTCAAACACCTCGTTCGCCCACATCACGGTCACCAGTCTCTCGGTGTCACTCAGATTGATGATATTGTGCGTATATCCCGGCAGCATGTGCACCGCCTCCATCCTGTCGCCGCTCACCTCGAAGTTCAGCACTTCGTCTGTGCCGATCCGCCGCTGCTGGATCAGGCCGCGCCCTGACACCACGATGAAAAACTCCCATTTCGTATGGTGCCAGTGCTGCCCCTTTGTAATCCCGGGCTCCGAAATATTCACACTGATCTGCCCGTTGTTTGCGGTTTTCAGCAGCTCTGTAAAGCTGCCCCGCTCGTCCCGGTTCATCTTCAGCGGGAACGCCACTTTTTCCTTCGGCAAATATGACAGATAGGTGCTGTATAGCTTCTTTGCAAATGACCCCGCCGGGATCTCCGGCATGACCAGCGTCTCCGGCTGCGCACGGAAGTTCTCCAGCAGCGCGGCGATCTCGCCCAGCGTCACCCTGTGGGTCGTGGGAACCGCACAATACGTCCCGTCATCGGTGAGGATGGTGTCCAGCCCCTCGAATACACAGCGATGCTCCCGCCCCTCGAGTGCATCCAGCATCTCCGTCACGAGATCGTCGATATACAGCAGCTCCAGTTCCATCGCCGGATCGTTGACCTGAATCGGCAGGTCATGGGCAATGTTGTGGCAGAAGGTCGCCACAACGCTGTTGTAGTTCGGCCGACACCACTTGCCAAACAGGTTCGGAAAACGGTAAACCAGGACTTTTGCGCCGGTCTCCTCTGCATATGTGAAAAACAGTTCCTCGCCCGCCTTTTTGCTGCGGCCGTAGTCGCTGTCATACCGTCCGATCAGCGTCGCCTGGATGGAACTGGACAACAGCACCGGGCAGCAATTGTTGTGCCTTTTGAGCATGTCCAGCAGCGTAGAGGAAAAACCAAAGTTGCCCTGCATATACTCTTCGCTGTTCTGCGGGCGGTTTACCCCGGCAAGATGGAAGACAAAATCTGCCCGTTGGCAGTATTCCTCCAAAAGCGTCAGCGCAGTATCCATATCGTACTCGTAAATCTCATCGACCACGAGATTTGGGCGTGTCCGATCCTTCCCGTCCCGCAGATTCCGCAGCGCCGCTGTCAGGTTTTTCCCCACAAAGCCAGCCGCTCCTGTGATCAATATTTTCATTTCCGGCCGTCCTTCTTCAGCTCTTCCTGAATGTATGAAAGCGCTGCAATCTTGGCTTTTGTCTCCTCCACTGTGAGCAGTCGGGTGTTATTCGAATTGAACTCGCTCAGCCGGGCGCGCTCCACATTTCCCTGCGTAAAGTATTTGTCGTAGTTGAGTCCCCGCTTGTCACACGGCACACGATAGAAGTCGCCCATATCGATCGCATGGGCGCACTCCTCATTCGTCAAAAGCGTCTCATACATCTTCTCGCCATGCCGGATACCGATGATCCGGATCGCCTCTTTATCACCGCCGAACAGCTCGCAGACCGCCTCTGCCTGTGTCCGGATTGTGCAGGCCGGCGCCTTTTGCACGAGAATATCGCCGGGCTCGCCGTGTTCAAACGCGAACAGCACGAGATCAACCGCCTCCTCCAGACTCATGATGAATCGGGTCATGGACGGCTCCGTGATGGTGATGGGCTGCCCGGCGCGGATCTGGTCGATCCACAGCGGGATCACCGAGCCGCGGCTGCACATTACGTTGCCGTAGCGTGTGCAACAGATCTTGGTGGTCGTGGTTGTCCTCGCCTTGGCCACGATCACCTTCTCCATCATGGCCTTGGAAGTGCCCATTGCGTTAACGGGATATGCAGCCTTGTCGGTGGAAAGGCATACAACATTCTGGACGCCTGCTTCGATTGCAGCAGTCAGCACATTCTCCGTACCGAGAACATTGGTCTTGACTGCCTCAATCGGAAAGAATTCGCAGGACGGCACCTGCTTCAGAGCCGCCGCATGGAAGATATAATCCACCCCGTGCATCGCGTTCTTGACCGAGGCCAGATCCCGCACATCGCCGATGTAGAACGAGAGCTTTTCCGCCGCCTCCGGCATCTTCGCCTGGAACTCGTGCCGCATGTCGTCCTGTTTCTTTTCGTCACGGGAGAAAATGCGGATCTCTCCAATGTCCGTCTGTAAAAAACGACTCAATACCGCGTTCCCAAACGATCCTGTACCGCCAGTAATCATTAGTGTTTTGTTTGTAAACAAAGACATGGTTCTACCTCATTCTTTATTCTTTAATATTGGATTCAAAAAAATATATATAAGCTCTCTAAGTCTCGCTCTTTTGCATGAGTTCGGCAAATAACATGTAATCGATATTCGTATTAACAATCGACTTCTTACCAAACATGTATCTAATACTGGCTATTCTAAACTAGCGAGGAAAAATTATTATAAGATAATCTGAGATTCTCTATTGCCATTCAGCTCTTTTATTCGAAGGGTAATTGGTTGCGCTTTAGATCCCGTTGCCATAGCCTCAATTTCATATTTTCTGTTCTCCTCCGAAATTTCCATAAAATAACCCTTCTCCTTCTTTTTGACTACACTATGATAATTTTTTTCAAAAGGCGCTATCATTGAGAACAGAATAGCACAATCTTTAAAATCTTGTGTGACGGTAGCTTGGACAGACTCATGCTCTTCATTATAATGAGAAGAAATCCATCCTTTCTGCAAAGTGATTTTCCCCATCTCAGTTATACAGAGTACATCATCATCTGTTTTTACCTGAATTGACTTATTGACAATTATCGGCTTACAGCTATCTCCAAAATTATATATCTTAGAAAGGACATGATTTCCCGGACATTGCACAAAGTTGATGTCTACAATAAATGCAGCATCAACAATCAACAAATAACGCCATGTCCTTTCGTTTATTGAAGGAAATTCATAACCCATTAGGCATCCTTGGCCAAACCCATTCATATTCAACTTTTGAGTGACAAGTAAATTGGGGATTTCCTGAAAACAATTTTTGTTCTTATTTCTCCATTCAATTCCGTCATCTATTACTGTTATATTATGTGCGTATGGCCCTCTGTAATAAATACGTTGATCACAATGATAGTACGAATAACGGCCACAATCTACCAATACGGGATGCTTTTTATAGTATAAAACCAGTTCGGCATTATCAGCATGTTTATGACTGCTTTTTGATATATCATTAAACATCCGTACATCCCATACTGCGTCGTTGTAATACCAGACACCATCCAGAAGATCACTGACATGGTAATTACAAGGATCATATGTCTTCAATTGTAAATTTTGAAATTCCAGCTCAAGCATATAGTCCTCAATCCTTGAGCCGACATTTTTTAATGGTATATCTAAAACATTCTCGGCAATCAATAACACCGAACTCAAATCCGTATCATCACTATCCCCATACATAACCTGATGTTTATTTGGAGCAGCAATTATATCTGCAAATCTCGCCATACGCCTGGCCGTCTCAATGACGATTTCTTGACAATCATAATTGACAACAGACGCCCAATATAGCAATCTCAACAGACATAGTAAAACCTGCATATGGTACATGGTGGAATTCTCAATATGACTTCCATCGCGTCTGACTTGTCTGGCCAGCATTTCACAAAGAATTTGTTCTTCACATGTTATTTCTGTTTTTCCTCTTATAAACTGACCTGTTATATAAAGCGAAATAATGATAATGCCCCAATTACTTGTGAGATCAAACTCTTTTCTAAGATTCTCTTTTGGAAAAGACATATCTTGATCTATTCTTTCTTCAACATACTCTATGAACTTTTCGTCTTTTTTAAGCGCATCACAAACATACAGATCAACCAATATACTATAATTTCTTATTGCTGTATCTAGAGTCCGATACGTGGGAAATGGTACATGCTCCTGTTTGAATACATTTCGTTTCAAAAGGAATTTTATTCTTCTTTTTAATTTCGACAGCACGGAATTTCCACCCAATAACAAGGCATTATCCGTTTGATTATTGCTATTATAAAAATGAGTAATAATTTCTTTGTATGCTGATAAGTACATATCGTCAGCTGTATTCCGAAATGCAAATATCAATTTATGTAAAAATTCCATCCTTGAATACTGATAAACCCACTCGCCATCTTTATTAGGTGAATAACAGGTCTTATTATCAATTAATCGATAGGATTTATTACATTGTTCCATGTCCCATTCATTGGTAAATCGGAAATAGCCTCTTACAATTTCATTGGCTTCCGCTATTATCTGGGCCTGATACTCTTCTCTGTCCATACGATTAATCCTTCACCATCTCATTTTCTTTTTAACAGAAAACGCTTTACCAAATACACCATATCAGACTTATAAAATACTAAGTTGATGAGAAATGTGATAATTCCGGAGAGGAAAACGGTAATAGCGCTTCCCATACCCCAACTAAAATAATTGTCAATCTGCATGTTGGAGATTATTATACTACCCAAAACATATACAGCGGCTCCACAAAAGACATTTATAACAATTCTCTTGACCGCCCACGCAATATTTCTCATAATTAAATTTCTGGAAAGATAAAACAAATAGAACAGGAATCTGAAAAGTGTCGCCGCGATTGTCCCAATGGCCACGCCGATTAGTCCGATTTTGTTTACCAACATAATCGATAGGACAATATTTACAATAGCCTCCCCATATGAAGCAAATTTGGTTTGTTTAAAATGTCCCGCTGCAATAATAATAGAATGATACGGTAACCTTAGACAATAAAGAAAAGCCGACAATATCAGCAAGACACCAAATACTGGTTGCTCATAGCATGCGTCGTTAATTCCCCTCGTATATATTTTTATAAATGGTTGTATCATTACCAGGGCAGTTGAGAACAAAAAAACAGAAACGCAGGATACCATCGTCTCATAACGACTAAAAAAGGCTTGTAACCTGTTTGTCTCTTTCTTCGCAAGCATTTTCCCCATTACCGACTCCATACCATTCGTAAATTGAACAGTAAGATTCTGTATCGCATTCACAACCATATTATAAACAGAATAAATCGCTACAAGAGTCAAGTTTCCGAAGATTGTCAGAACAACAATATCCGTATTGGAATGCAGAAAGAAAGCTATGTGTTGTCCCAAGCTTGTCCATTTTTGACTTAATGCATTTGTGTGTTTATTTGACACCTTTACGGGCTTGTATACTTTTTTTACATAGATACTCATAAAAATGGGCCTTAATATAAACACACAACTGCTTACCAACTTTACAATAATTAGATTGCTGTGTACTGCAACCAGAATAACGACAAAGACCGCATTCAATACAGTTGTAACTGCATTTATCCCATTCGTAAGATACGTTTTCTGATCGGCTTGAAGCAATATAGATTTCGATATACCGAAAAAGTATTGGGCAAATGTTGATATACTAATGGCAATAACCAGAAGAAACGTAACGCCCCAATCAAATATATCCAAATGTGATATCGTCTTGAAAAAGACCGCTATTATAAGTACATATCCGGAAAAAATATAAGCAATGACTCTAAAGAACTTCTTTATCTCATAAAGGATATCACTAATTTGCTGCGTATCGTTATATGCCAGGGGTTTGTAAAGTGCAGCTCGTGCAACACTACTGACACCACCATCAAGCAAAGTAATATAACTCAAGAACTGTGAAATGGATGTAGTTGCACCATATGCCCCTGAACCAAATTCTTTCAGCAGAATGCGAGGAACAATAATGCCGCAAATAATGGTTATTATCTGACATACAATTCCGCCGTAAATATTCAACTTTGCTTTTGTTGCCATAGTGATCGGTTGCCTTCCCAAACTAACGCCTCCAATATACTAGCGGCTTTTGCGTGCCCTTATCATATTCCTTAAACCTTTTATAATATTAGCGAAGTCCACAGGATTTTTTATAACAGCTTGTATCCAAACAGAACACGCTTTCCGCATATCCCCGGCAGCCGCATATTCAACACATAAAGTTAAGAGACGCTTTGAAAAAATTTTCGGATGCGATTTCAGATAATCCTGATATTTTGAATTAAGCCGTTCATACCCTGCTATTTTTTTGAGGGGATTCGAACTGATATTATCGCCCTGATGTAGACAATATTTCACAAGAGGTTCCTGTATGTAGTCTACTTTATATTTCTCTGACAACCTGATCCAAACGTCATGATCTTGTGATGCCTGTAATTGTGTATCAAAGCCCCCGATTTCAACTAAAGCGCTCTTACGGATTAACGGAAAAGATGTAGAGCCAATAAAGTTCCTGCACAATAGTTTTTCAAAAACCTTCTCTTTTACAAACTCTATGTTAAGGGGGTATGTTCTCCCGGTCCATGACTCGATAACATGACTTCCGCAGTAAACAAGAGCGATTTGCGGATCTGAAAACAGTGGAAGCATTTTTTCCACTTTATCAGGCATCCATTCATCATCATCATCCAGAAAACCGACAACGGTTCCTTTTGCCACTTTCAAGCCCGTATTTCTGGCGGCACATGCACCTTGGTTCGTTTCATGACGAATATATTGGATTTGTCCATCGAGCTTTTCAATGGCTTTTTTAACGTCGTCCCGCTCATCGTAATCCGCCGGGCTATCGTCAACCACTATTAATTCCATATTTTCGTATGTTTGATGAAGAATGCTTTCCGCAGCTCTAATTACCATCTCCGGCGATCTTTTATATGTTGTAATAATCCCGCTGACCAATATGCTATTCATAATTCCTCCCAGAATAATCAACTGCTTATCGACCTGACTTGGCGCACCACAAGATATAGTGACAGTCCATATAAAGTGCAGAAAATCCAATTATACAGCGGTTGAAGGGTACACGATCACGAACTGAAAAGTCAATGTAAACGATTGTCTCTCAGCAAAAACCTCATACCATAAGCTGAGGGTTACTTCGTGAAAAACGAGCTAATACCGATATTTGCCGATTAAATCGGGTTCACAAGCGTGTTCAGGAGAATCCCCATCAATCAGTTATAATCTCATTTTTCAAGTGATAACCCTAAAGCCCCTCTTTTCTTGAGGAGTTTTTCATGTTCCTCTATTTCATTTTCTGAAAATCTTGCTCTTATTCTAACAGAAGGGATACCCGTATATATCGAATAAGGCGGAACATCTTTTGTCACAATCGCACCCGCGCCAATAACTGATCCACGACCTATCGTCACACCTTTTAAGATAATCGCTCTCGTGCCGATCCAACATCCTTCTTCGATAATGACATCTTTGTCATATTTCCCCGGTTCCTTATCCTGATCTGTAATCTCAGATATGTGCTTTCCTATAATATCCGTGGGATGATCACCAGTATAGATCGTAACATTCGGGCCGAAAATCACATGATCATGAATGAAGATGTTGCTATGAGTAGATACAAAATAGGCGCCGGGGCCAATGCTGATATCACTGCCGCAACACACATTACCCTGTAAGTTGCAATTTTTACCTATCTTGACATTGTCCCCAACCGTTTTCAATTTCCTCGTTCTATGTCTCAATACCATTTTATACAGTATGGACTTGATCAACACGGTCGCTTCCCTTCTTCCAAGACAGCAAAATCATCCAGCATAAAACCACCCATACACACCGATTATCCAGGGCATCCAGAAAAGTCATCTGCACCAGCATGCCAAGTACCAGACAAAAATACACTTTTGAATTTTGGTAACTCTTGATGAGCATTCCAACAATAAATGCCATATACAGGAGAAAGCCCACCGTTCCGGTTTCACTCAGAACCTGTAAGAACGTATTATGGGTCGCTTTTCCATGCAGGCGATACATCCCCTGCAAGCCGCCTCCCAACAGCGGCCGCTCCTGCCACAAGTCAAATGCCTGATTCCACAAATAAAGCCGTCCATTATCATCCGTATTATCGATCAGGGTCATACGCTGCCATTGTTGATCAAAGACAGATGAAAAAAATTGAATCAACACCATCGACAGCAAAAAAACGCCCACTAATATCAGGCCCTTTTTCCACAGGGTGTTTATCCGCCTATTGCGTTCAAACACATAAAACAACAGTACCAGGGCATTCGAGAATAAAAGGGCAACCAAATTCCCCCTCGATGCTGTATAAACAATGGCGATCAGAATAACCGTATAGAGACAAATAGAGAGTATCCTTCTTCGCTCTCTCAGTATTCTATTTAATAGAAGAGCGGCTGTTGCCACAAAAGGAATGCCTATATAATTGGGGTCAAAAGCGGTGCCCAACAATACGATATCCCCGTGATAATATCGGCTCTCTCCCATAGAGACACAGGAATAGATGGCAAGAACAGCATAGAGTACACTCGCATACAGGAAAACGTTTTCAAGAAATCTCTTTTCTCTTTCGTTTGCCCTTATATTGACAACCGTCAAAAACAAAACAATCTGTGCCGTAAATCTTGCATAATATCCGGGAAGAGGGCCTAAAAAAAGCGAGGAAATGGTAGTGATGGCCCAAAAAAGCAGGAGCAGGATGCTCTCGTTTGACAGATAAAACCGGTTGATATTCATCAGGCCGGAGAGCAGCGCGAACAGCACCGTCCCAATAATAGAGAAAAAGGCCAGTACTGTTCCCATACTTGTTCCGGATGTCTGATAAAGCATGAGTGCAATAAACATCGCAAAAAACAAAATGGGGGTTCTAATTTTTTCCTGTTGTCCTATTGTCTTCTTCATGTTCATTGGTAACACTTTCATATATTTCACACAGATTTTTGATATGGGTTTCAATATCATACTTTTGCGAGAGCAAAAGATTGTTTTTCTTTATGTCGACAAGCAGATCATGGTTTTGGTATAAAGTCTCTACTGCTATTTTGATATCATCGGAACTGCCGATATCCACCCAGAGCACATTTTCATCTGATAGAATCTCCGGAGTCGTTCCCACTTTGGTAGAAACAATCGCACAAGCCGATGCCAGAGCCTCCAGAACCACCAGAGGCATGCCCTCGTGATAGGATGGCAAAAGCAGCACATCCGCGCGTTCAAAAAATGCTGTTTTGGTACTGCCGCTCACATATCCGTGTACCGCAACCTTATCTCCTAATCTTTCAATATACTCCTCAAACTCACGCATAATAGAGGGATCGGTATGTAGCCCACAGATATCCAGATGAAACTCTACTTGAGGCAATTCATCAAGGGCCCGCAAAAGTTCCATCAGCCCTTTCTCCCGATGCAGCGCCCCTACATAGAGCAGATGCAGTTTTGCTGAGCGCGGAAGCATCTCCTGATCGCTGATCGGCTGCATATAATGGGGATTATAAAGCACTTCTGTTTTCGCTTTATCCACTCCCAAATCTATAAACTGTTGCTGAATGGCTTTTGATAAAAAAATGGTTTTCTCCACATGCTTATTCAGGGCCTTTATCAAAAAATTCTGCAACCAATGGATTCTGCGAAATACGGTATTCACATCTCCCACGTGAACAGTTAATACGGTTTTTACGCCGTGCTTTTGGGATATTTTTTTTGCCAACAGCACATCTTTCAGGAATAACCATTCTCTGGACGTATGGATATGAACGATATCCGCGCTTTCCTGTCTCAAATACCGCCGAAGATTTCTTTTCTGTAAAATACCATAGGCCAGTTCGCGGAATCTTGAAGGCAGCTTCTTGAATCTATCTGACATTGCATAGTCAAAAAGTTCTATGCCATACTCATATTTTTCAAAGATGTCCCGGTTATCGAAATAATGATGGATAATCGTGGCCACACCGCCCACATACGTCCCCTTGGGCATCTTCAAACAAAAAAGTACTCTCTTCATACTCTATTCTTCTCTCGGTTTCCTTTATAATGCACCCGTAAGATCTACGATCCGTTTCGCCTGCACGGAGTAATTCTTATAAGTCTGTATATACTCCTGTGCTTCTGAGCAACGACGCACATACTCCTCTTCCGAAAGGGAAAGTCCCTTTTGAATCGCCTCAATAATATCGCTTTCTTCTTCCGAAGTCACCAGCATATGGGAATAATATTCTGCCGGTATCCCTCCCAGCTCCGTCGACAAAACCAGGGTTCCCGAAGCGATATATTCCAGAATTTTTGACGGGAAAGAATACTTCGTCAATTCCACTTTCGGTGATCGTATGGAGACCAGAATCCTGGCTTTTTTCTCCATTTCCACTACGCGGTCATTGGGCAGCCTCCCGAAATATCGGATTCTCTTATCCCTTTCCGCTAGCTTTTGAATCGCCTCTGCATCTTCACCCACACCGCATATCCACACCTCATGGATATCCGCCATCCTGCTGCAACAGTTTACCAGCTTCAGCACATTGTTGTCACCGGCCAGTCCGCCGGCATACATCACAATATTCTTTTTCCCCGTTTCCGGTCTGGACATGTTATCGGGCGCAATTCCCTCCAGGACGATATATGGTTTATTCCCCATTTTCAGCACATGGGTCATGGCCTCGGAAAACAGTACATAGCCGTCAAATTGTCCATTAAAGTATGTTAAAACCCGCTTTTTTATCTTGGCTGCAAGAGAGTTTCCATATCTTCTTAAGGCCGGAACCTCCGAGCAGATGGTGAGCAATTTTATACCATATTTTTTGCGTAATTTCAACAGCGGTACTAAAAAAACAGGATTCACCGCATACATAATAACGCACATGCCGTTCAGCTCCGCCGCGGTATAGTGATCACGCAGATACTTTTGAAATTCTCTTCCCGTTTTCACAGCACTTTTTGCCTGCGCCTTATTGATGAAAAAGTGTTTTACCGTCGCGCCGTGTATATCGCTTTTCTGCGGCAACTGGATAGCA